>Ga0210025_1000642_pt1 | contig 43015 bp, 23 predicted proteins | sample CryGeyme20150102_FD_183989 | JGI IMG/M metagenome (GOLD analysis project Ga0210025, IMG submission 183989) | Groundwater microbial communities from Crystal Geyser aquifers in Utah, USA - Crystal Geyser metaG 2015-0102 (SPAdes) (version 2) | ecosystem: Environmental > Aquatic > Deep subsurface >... | reverse complement strand
GATCATCATCATAGGTCCAAATATTGGCAAGAGATCATAAGGGTTTGAGTTAACTCTGGTCAAATATTTCAGGTTACGATCATTATCATAGGTCCAAATACTATAAAGAGTGGTTGGCGTACCCCCCACCAGGGGCCATTGATTTTTTAAACAGGAAATCATAGTATGGACACGCCAATACTAGATATGAACGAAGAAGAGGAGGAAGAACGGCAGAATGCTCAAGAATAAAAATGGACACAGCTTCTCACCGCGAACCCGCAAAAAGACGCCTGCAGATTTTCTAGAGGAAACCCAACCTGACTAGCGCAGTAGCATTGAGTGCGAGTGTCAGTCCACTGGAAAAAGCTTCATCGGTATTTTTTTAGAAATTGACCATGATACGGTTGCTATGGTTCAATCAGCCAATAGTTCAGCAGCAGTATTGACACAGGAAGTTGATAGCGACCCGACATCAAAATACCGTGCTTGAAAATAGAGGAGAGCACCGAGATTCATCTGGTTGATCTGGGTTTCCCTCTGAATGTATCAATACAGAATCGCTGGGTGACTGCTTCTTGAGCGCCCGAAGAGTTTACCTTCAAGCAAGGATTGCTGAATCTGCGATCCAGAATTTGGTTTGTGTCATTGAATGGCGCAAGTCATTTGATCATCTTGTCACAAGAGAAATCGCAAAACACTGTTGGTATCCGTAAAGAAAAGTTGAACATAAAAAATGGCATCATAAACAACCATGAAGTCTCTACTGAACGCTTCCACGTCGATAGTGCCAACAATGAAGTCACGAAATGAATCATTTCAGAATAGATCATCTTGCGAATTAAAATTAAACAAGAAGCATGGGGAGTTCATGCTTCGCCACGCTATGGTCGTAATGAAGCATTGCTTTAGGCTTTCGGGATATTTCACATGAACAATCGGAACTCGGAACGAAAAAATAATTAATTAGGTCCATAAAAAGTTTGATATTAACTGCCCGGGAAGTCATATCATGTCCACCACTCATCCTGAACTACTGATCCAGATCAATCTTGTAAAATAACCAGTGCTAAAGATACTCCGAAAATAAAGGTAATGATGACGAAATTAGAGACAAGCGTTACGTCAATGATTCCTCCTCCGTTTAAACATTTAGCTGTCATGAGTACGGAGTGTTTGAACAAATCCGAACTTGAAAATTTAAGCGCGCATGCCTGCTTGACCAGCTCTCACTGATGTCGCACTGATGTTTTTTCGACCATCTGGATTGGCTCAGAAAATAGCACGAACTGACGTTCTTCTGATTCTTTTCTTTTTCGTTGAAATGATACCTAAGTAAAGATGTACTGAGTAGCTCTTTTGTCGCTTTCTCTACGAGCTGGTAAACATTACTTTACTTCCTGACTTTTGTCAAGGTTACCCTGGTACCTACTCGGAGTACTTTTTTACGTATGGTAGGTTTTCTAGTGACCGTGCAAGATGTTTGCATTGTCTGGCCACACTAGGTACTAGAGTACTACCGTACCTGGTAGCTATTAGAAGAGCTGGATCCACTATTAGTACTGGTATTTTCGTAGTAACAATTACGATTGCTACGACCAGAGCTATCGAGTGAAACCGTTTGGCTCGCTCCTTTCCAGCATCACTTCTCGTTCCTGTTTTTATCATTTTCAATATTCGCATTCATAACCATACCAATCAACCAAAACAAGAAGACAAAGGTGTATCTGTAGTTCTTTTCCAACATCTACGAACCTTCCAATCAAGTCTGCTCTAGTTCATCCCTAATACAATGTGTGTAACCAATACCACCAGCCGTCGACCTCCGGCCATTGCGCTTCAACCGGAGATGGTCGCCAACTCTTCCTCCATGTTGTCCCAGCGCCTCTTCAGCAACCTCTACGCTGCTGCGGCCGCGGATACTACTGCTCCTGCCGAGCAGACCGTTACATCTTACCCCTGTGACATGTTCAACGTACCCAGCATCAGTAACAATGGGGACCAGGAGAAGCCTCGTCCGAAGCGCCGGAGGAAGCCACAGAAGCCCGGTAAAACTGCTAAGCAGAATGACCGCCACTTCGTTGTACACAACTACCATGACCACGCTAACGATGCCGACGAAAACGACATGGAGAGCGATGATGCTCATCGCCGCCGTGGAGGAGTTTCTGTGGCATTTCCCATGAAACTCCATGCAGTTCTTGACCAGGTGGAAGCAGACGGACTCGCACACGTCATCTCATGGCAACACCACGGACGTTGCTTTATCGTTCATAAACCCAAGGAGTTTGTGGACCACGTCATGCCCAAGTACTTTCGCCAGACCAAGCTCACCTCCTTTCAGCGTCAGCTGAACCTTTACGGCTTTTCTCGCCTCACACGTGGTAATGATGCCGGTGGTTACTACCACGAACTGTTTTTGCGCAGCAAAATCCACCTCTGCAAGCGTATGCAGCGTGTCAAGGTGAAGGGAACCAAGTTCAAGGCTGCCTCCAGTCCTGAATCTGAGCCCGACTTTTACAAGATGCCCCCCGTAACGGTTACTCCCGTACACTCAAGCGACGAAGAGTACTCGTATGGATCTGCTCCTCAAGAACAACAACAGTTTACTCCTGTTGCACAGATGCCCCAGTCGTCCTTTGATCCTTTGCATGCAGGCGGATTCTCGAGCATCGTTACTTCTGCTCCCGTCGAATCTCAGGCAGCATCAATGTACAACCAGTACGCCCCTCTTCAAGCTGTGTCTCAACCCAGCTATGCCGACCAAATCTTGGATGAAGCTGTAGATGAGCTTTTTCTCCAAGAAGCAATGCTGGAGAACTCACAAGCATGGGATATGTTAGGGGATGATGCATCTCTTCCCGACGAGCAGCTTGGTATGCTGTTGGAACAGCTGCTGGAAGAGTAAACATCTCGCTGCCCCTTTTTTGTTGCAACGAACATGAACATAATGAGATGCGTGTGGTGCATCGTCGAATTTCTCGGATAAATTTCATATTTTCATTTATTAATATAAACATTCAAGTCTTAACCTTTTATTTGGTTGAGTAGGACCGGTACTTGAGTTTAGTTATGAGGATCACGTTTTATTTCCAGCCCGCAGCAATTACTCGGTGCGAGTACATCCGATGCGAAGAACCTCACAATTTTTCGTTCTTTGTATTCATTACAGTGGGCCCCGACAGTAGGACGGCGTCCATCTATTTGAGGAAACAACTGAGCCGACTACTCCTGCGGCCTTCTTGGCTCATCAAGCTATTAGACATGTCTAGTGGCGACTACAGTATGCTACTATTCACAAACTTTTAAGCTTTCCCGGGCCATAACTGCGGAGGGCTCTGTCCTCCCTGCTTCGGAGCAACTCTTCGTTGCCCGCTACTAACCACCTACTTCCTTGTAGACTTGTGCTAGCATGGCACTGTGAGAGCAGTAATCCTATGGTTATTTTAGTACTATCCTTGCTTTGAATTCATTATCAACCTCTCAAACTCTGCATGATTAAGGCTTGTCGGCCCAACCAAACCTTGCTGACCAGCCGGCCACCACCAAGTGGGTGGAAGACTCACGTAGAGCAAAACTTTCGCAGTCTCCCCCAGTAGTTATAGACTTTCGCTGCTCAGCTACATGCCGTAGTATTGCCTGTTTCACCTCTTGTATTTGCAATACCTCTGATCATCATCGCGGGGAACGATGATATTGCTGCGATAAATTTAGGTCATACCGATGAATACCAGTAGTCTACTACTCTGCGTGTACTACTACAGAATGCTACTAGTAGACCTATTCGTTATCCCAATGCGTGCAATAGGGTAATACAGTACAGAAAAGTACAGCAGCAAACTTATGATTAGTATTAGTTTAATACCAACCAATCTATAAGACTAGAAATGATACCGTAGGGAGAGTACTAGAGGCTACGTAAAAGTTAAAGGTACTAAGTAAAAGGTTAAGAGACACTAAGTCCAAAATTCAGTGAAAAAAGACAAGTACCCGGCACTGCTAAACTGTGCCTTCTTAGCTGTGGTGTTCCGGAAGAAGCAACAAGCAACGACAACAGCAACAGCATCAACAACTACAAGCAACAAGAAGCAAGAACACCCTACTGCATGCACTACACCTCTCCTTCGTTCACTTCTTGCAGGAGACGACGGTCTTCTCGTTCTTGTCTTGCACGATTAAGAGTCTCATGGTCAACTATTCTTCCAGGATAATTCATAAAGTGTCCTCGTCGTCCTGCAGGAGCAGCAGCACGATTGTTGTTAACTCCTCTTGCTGCTGCTGCTGCTGGTCCCCCTCCTCGTCCTCGTGGAAGACGAGGTTGTCCGGGTTGAGGACGAGGGGGTGCCACTTGTCCTGCTGCTGCAGCAGCTCCTGCGCGAAGGCAAAGCCTTGGATGTGGACCACCATTGTACCGTTTCCGGTCTTCAAGCATCTTGTTGATCACCATTGTCACACTCATATTCCTTCCATAGACTTGATAAACGAGATCGACAGCAGTAGGAGCTGTATATCCTGCATCAACATGTTTGGCAACCACGTCCCAAAATGTTTTCCTCCTGTAGTACTTCTGCTTCACAACACCTCGTTCAGCTGAAGAGAAGTCTTTAGCAGCTTTCAAGCCTCCCAATCCATGGGTGTACTCAGTCCATAAGCTGTAAAGGTCCTTGGGTCTCTTGGAGAGCTGTACATTTGGTCCTCGTACTCCTGGAGCCAGTGGACCATCCTCATTGTTGCCATTAACTCCTCGTCGTCTTGCAGTAGGCGCCATTAACTGTAGCCTCTTCATATTCTTGTTAAGAGAAGCCAGCTGCCTCTGTATGTCCATCTTCAAGTCTCCGGCAGAGGAGTTAACTTGCTCCTCCAATCGTGTCAGTCTTGAAACAATGCCATGGAGCTGAGCTGTCATGTGGTTGACAAACTGCTGTCTACCAGCTGTCTCTAGCATCATACCTTGTTGAACATGTGGCTGTGCTGCTGCAGCCATGGCTCCACCATCTGTAGGATCGCCATTGCCTTGTTGTCCATCGTCTTCATCACCCCCATCGCCAGTAGGAGCAGGAGGAAGTTCGTCAATCTGAAGGGACTCTCCAACCCGGTAGATAACCAACCGAAGCCTCTCCACTGGGTTAACATCAACATGAAAAGCAACAGGCCGGACGCTGCCATACTCAGTCTTAACTCGATCAAGAATGAATTGTGGCACTCGTCCTTGCACATGAGGATTGAAACAGGCCCACAAAAGAGCAGTACCCAGGACTTCCACGACCGCTGCTCCTTCACCATCTCCAAAGAACTGTGAGATCAAGGGGCATACATGTTCATGAAGAAAGAGAGACGAGACTCCACAACCATTCTTCAGTGAGTACTTGACTGGACCATCAACGCATAGCAATCCACATACCTTTGCATCAGCGTACGGCTGAGATGGATTAATATATCTTGTAGAGGTTCTACCTTGTCCCCTCTTCCATCGACCTCTTGTATCCACCTCATCTTGAGTAGCTCCCAAAATACTTGCCCATGTAGCTGGAAACTTACGGAACGAGTGCATTCCAAGGGATCCGCCAGTAACAGATGACAGAGCTTGGAAGGAAGCATTGAGGAATACAGTTTCTCGCACGGTCCTTGAGTAAGACTTGACAGCCCTCTTGGGTGCACCATCGTTCACATCTTCGGTGTACAGGAATCTGGAATGAGTTCCAAAACTGCTGAATCTCTCTTCCAAATAGATGGCAAGCGACAAAATGATACAGAAGACAGGGTTAGCAGCACCAAGCAATATCTGTGGGGGACAATCTCGCTCTTCAAGAACATTCTTGCTCCATCTCATCTTGGTCTGCAAGGCAAACTTAAACTGGGGGTGGACACGAAGCGACTTTGTTTCCATGTGATGGACATCGTCTCCTCTTCCAATCATGTGAAACTGCATCCTCATAGCTTGGAGCCACCGGTTGCAATTCCAGTCGTCTTGCTCTTCAAGGATCTTTGCTGCATGTTTAAACTCTGCCAAGGTCATGTCGCGCTTGGCAGCACAAGGCCTGCCAAGTTGCCGGACCTGCTTCCTCTTCAAAGTGGAGATGAATTGCTGAACTTGCCTAGACCTTGTTGGATTACCATGCGAACCCGCCTGATTCCAGCTGCCGGTGCTGGGCATATAGTGGCTAATGGCTTTCTTTGCAAACTCAGCTGTATCAGACCTCCAGTTCAAAGGACGCGCTTCCGGCTCTGGAGTTGCAGTATCATAGGTGGAAACATTCATGTACTTTACCACATCTTCGGGAGTGAGCTGACCTAGCTCGGCCTCTGAAAAAGCAGGTGTGGTCCGGTGAGAGTAATGAGTGAGGTTCCCATGGTGCTTGAAACTCATGCACTTGCAGAGGTATGGGAAGTACCTCGCATGAGCTGTTGCCATTGTCAAATATACTTGCTTGTTCTTCTAGTATTGGCCGAGTAAAATAGTTATAAACTAGATACTGCTACTTGTTTTACAGTATTTTCATAGTAAAAGTTAATTCCCACCAACGCGAATGTGGATCACTCATGGTACATTTTCTACACAACCTACAGGAAAACTCAGGACGCGCGTTTTTTTTTCTTTCAATAGCTTGCTTAAATACTAACAAATAACTAGCAGCAAGTTTTTGCAAAAATACTTGCGCAAAAACCATAAGTAATGTTAAAGAGTGCTTCACTTAAAGGTAAAAAAAATGACAAAGAATGATCTCCTAGTTAACCAGTACCGGTCTCTTTTTTCAACTCTTTGTTTAGGCTCAACGTCTCATTTCCGGCAAGGGAATAAGACGTTGTGTGATACTTCAGTAGGTCCATTCGCACTGTCAAGACCTATGTAGCTTCCTACTCAAAAACCTGACTTCATACTATTCCAAAATTTGTCAGTATAGGTAACCCTACTGTTTTACTATAGGGTTACACTACCGCAACTGTGGAAATGAGACATTGGTCTCATTTTACCTATAATAGTCTAATACTAGAGTACATCAGTACTACTAGTAGTCTAGTAGTAGTACTACTAGATACGAGTAACTACTACCTCAACAATCGCTACGAACAAACGCGATCGAACAATACACTACTTCTGCCGCGCTCAATCAAACGAGTCAAGGCGAACAACACACAATCGTACAATGGACGTAATTAATCGTGGAGCTGCATCGATTAATGAGGGGATTGCTTACCTGAGGAGCAATGCCTGGCCTATTGTCTTCTGTCTGGCTTTGTGGTTCCTCGTACGACCACAAGGTAAGATAGATAACAACTGTGTTGTGTGCTGCTTTTGGTTTTTCGAAACATTCCGTTTTCCAATTGATTTATCGTGTAAAGTAATACTGTATATCCGCCGCGTTCTCACATGTGTTCTTGATTTTCTGATCTCGTAATGATAAAATGATAATAAAGTTATGGCATATTTAGAAGAAACCAAAAACCAAAGAACACCCCAACAGGTCCAAGACCACGATCGTGAATTGCGTCGGGTCCGTCAGATGCAACAATTACAAGCAGAACAGAATGCCAAGATCAATGCTCAACGATTGGCGGAAGAAAAGGCTGCTCGATTAGCGCAGTCTAAAAAGGAGGCCAAAAAGAAACAAGCCGTCGAAAACAAGACCAAAAGTGGCACCTCGAGCTTATCTATGAATGGTTTTTCTACACAACCATCGTACCGACCAACCAAACGAACGGTCCGTCGTGGATGACGTAGGTAAGTCTTGAGAGGAAATAATGGTGCGTTTGCTTTTTGCAACAACGCACCAACTCTCGAGGCGTCTCCAAATGTCCAATCAAACTAAATAAACAAACAAAACAACCGCCCGCCCGCCGATGGAGTTTTCGGTAGAATGGAATTGGTTTTGTTTTGTTTTGTTTTTGAATCATACGAGCAGAAATGACGCCACCTGGAATGTTGTTTTTTTGTCCACGCAATGGCAAACACATACCGATATCTACTATAGGTATTGTGTTGGGTTTTACACTTGTGATGATCGAACAAATGCAAAGACAGGTGGCTGACAAATGCTTGTAACCTTAACAAATTTGAACGGGAGAGTGATTACTGACAATTTACTTCCTCGTTTTAAGAAATTTCTATTTTTATTATTATTACTATTTGTTGTTGTTGCACACAAAGAATACAGCATACAACTTTCTATTCGCATCTTAGCATTCTAGAAGCATCATTTATTCCAAATGGATCTGAACCTATTCAGCCAGCATGGCCAAAAGCTAGAGGAGCCTAGACAAGTAGAGGGGTTACCTCGCGGTCGTCATTACCTGATGGTAGGTCAATGCTCTTCAGGAATTTTTCGACTCCTTCATCAAAGCCGACAATCGGCTTATATCCCAATTCGTTTTTTGCAGCAGAGATGTCAAATGTGCTAGCTCTCGAAAGAACATTGACTGTGTATCTCGTCAGCAGCGGCTCCTTTTCAATTCCAAACAACAATAATGCCCATGCACAAAAACATTCGATTAGGTACGCCACAGTGTACGCAACTATCCTGGGAATGTGTTTCCAGGGTTTTTCTAGCTTTTTTCGTTCGCAGATTGTTTCGATAATATTCCAAAGTTTTCTGCTTTCGTCGTTTGTTATCGAGTACACCTTTGGCTCTGATGGCGACTTGTTCAGGCAACACAGGCAGGCTGCGACGACGTTGTCGACGTACGTAAAATCACCAAAGACTTCCTTGCCATTCCCAATGGCCGCCAGCTTACCAGATTGCAGGCGATCCAACAGTTTAGGAAATAGTGTGGTATCGCCCGGTCCGAAAATAGCTCGTGGTCGAAGAACAATACAAGGGAGACAATATCGTCTCGAAACGTCGCAAACGATGTCTTCTGCCCACTTTTTGGTGGCACTGTAGCGATTTGCCTGTTTCTCGTCCGGTGGCAATGGATCCATCTCCTTTATTCCCATTCGATCTTCCGTATTGACCGCAATTGCCACGGACGGCGATGATACATGAACCAGTAGACGAATACCAGCTAGCTGACATGCTTGAGCAATGGTTTGGGTAGCCGTGACATTCGATGCAAAGTAGCTTTCCCACCGCGTCCACAAAGCACATAAAGCAGCGCAGTGAATAACGACATCGTGATCTTTTACAAGGCTATAGACCTGCTCTGGATCGCCTAGGTCAGCTACAATGAACTGCGTCTCTTTCCCTGTCGACTTGTCCAGAGATTCCATGAGCTTTTGTCCTTTCTCTTGGTTGCGACCCGTTCCAGTAATGGCTGTGACAGATTTGACAATGTCAGGCAAACCTCGATAGCTACCATCGTCCCAACCTTGGTTCAAAACTTGGACAATCCTGCCTCCCAGAAAGCCTGTGGCTCCTGTGACAAGGACGCGAAGACCTTTTGATTCGTTTGCTGCTTTTCTATTGTTACCGTCCAGTAATCCTCCAATCGTTTCGAATTGAGTGTTAAGAGATGCATCTGTGGGTACATTGTAGCTGACAACTTCATCAACGACAAACTGTCGGACAACATCCGAGATTGATCGTTGTTCACCGTCGTACAGATTCAAAATGTAGGGGTAAATCTGCAGCAACATGGCGTAGAAAATGGAAAACAAAATCCGGACCATCATGGAAAAGAATGGAATAGGGTCGCGTAGCCACCATACATCATCATGAGAAATAGAAGCCACTTCCAAGAGAATACTCCGCTCCGTGCTAGACTTGGCCTTGGACAGACTCGACAGGGTAGGGAGAAATGTCATGATGTGTCGAGGAACCACCTCCTGACCAGAGGATGCAAAATTTATTCCAGGAGCAATAACAACGTTTTCTTTTTGCAAAGAATCTTTCCACAATCCTAGGTATGCCATTTTCATTTTCATGGCTACCATGGCAGAGAAGCGAGGCGAGAAGAAGGCCATGCCATTGGTCAGCCTTGGATTGCACTCGATCGCAACAAGATCACCGTTGAACCGTTGTATCATATCAAATCCAAAATGTCCCGTCAAATTCAGAGACGCGGCCACTCGTCGAACATATTCCAACGTCTTTTGTTGTTGTTCCGATGGTGCCAAATCACGAATGGGCGAAAATCCGTTCGTTCCTACCTGGCGAGGTTGGTAGCAGACATGGGCAACGACTTTTCCTTCCAAGCACAGAGAGAGAGTTGAATATTCGTGACCTTCTACAAATTCTTGTACCACATATGGAACGGATAAGGTTCGACATCCAGCAGCCTGACTGGTCCCAGTATCATCTGCAAAAGGGAGTGCGTACGAACCAAAGAGATCTTGAAGTGTATTGGTGGATCGTTCAAATTTTTCACGCTCAATCATATGTGCACCTATGCTACCGTGTCCTGACAAGGGCTTGATAACAACTTTTGCTATTCCCTTGTTCTTGTCAAAGCAAGCTTGCACGGATTTTCGAAGGTGTTCTTCGTTGTGGACCAGAGTGGTTCGAGGGATATACTGTTTGCCAAATATTTTGGCCATTGCTTTTTGGAATTGAAATTTGTCATGCAGAATGGCCAGCAGATCGTGGGACGACGTTAATATCCGAACTGATCCTGGAGCACAGGCTTGTTGAACACGGTGGATGACTTTGGGCATGGAGAGGTACAGAGTTTCCTCGGCCACGGGAATGATAATCAGATTGGATTTGCCCCGGGATAACTTGCAAAGATCAGAGGTGAATCCACTTAAATCTTGATCCGGTCTTTGGATTTTGACACACCTATCAATGCAGCGACTTAGCGAACCCATATCTCTCATACCGACACTGGTTGCGAAGGTAATTTTAACGTTGACGTTCGGTGCTGTAGGAAGACCCAGAATTCTCAGCAATGGCAAAGCGTAGACACCTCTGCCCACTACGATCACTTCATGGAGATTATTGAGACGGTTGCTGCTGCTGCTGCTACTGCTAGAATTGGAATTGCATTTATTAGTTAAAAGAGCCATCCTTTTTATCTCGTACTATTTTGAACTTGATACTGTATTATTTTTTCTTCGTCACGAAAAAAATGTTGGAATGCGTGAAAGACGCAAACATCAGTTCAGTTGTTCATGTGTAGTCTAGTACCTGGTAGGAGTAATTTCAGTCTACTGCCTACTACAGTACAGTAGAGTAGTATGATTAACAGGTACAATTATTTCGAGTAGTAGCAGTAAATAACAGTAGTAATGTCGTTCCGTAGTAGGTACCACTCCTAGCTAGTCTTAGTACTACAGTAGTAGGAGCTACTCGAGTTTACTTTACTACTACCAGGTACGAGTGGTACATACTCTAGTCTAGCAAATCCCGGTTCAAACCTGGCGGGGTTATTAAGACCAGCAACACGCTGGTGCCTACTACTAGCTACAGTAGTAGTAGAAGATACTAATCCGTACTAGACTACTTGTAGTACCTGTTATTATTTTTTGTAGTAGTAGATACTAATCCGTACTACTACTTGTAGTACCCGTTATTATTTTTTGTAGTCTGCACCTGTAATGCTTTAAAGGATGCATGTGACTTTCACAAAGTGTCATAGGGTACTGACGGATTATTATTGCAGTAGGTCTCTTGGTTTGCTGCAGGAGGTCTAGGCGGCAAAGGTGGACCTTTGTGGAAGGTATCACACAATTGAGTGTACAGACATATTGAGCTAATTTTAGATACTAACATGGCTACCAGTAAAAAGTCATGATGTAGTACTTACTTAAGCTGCTGTAGGTGCATTTGTAGCTGCAGTAGGTTCAGTAGGTGCATTTGTAGTTGCGGTAGGTGCTGCTGTAAACGGGTCAGTAGGTGCAATTGTAGTCGTTGGTCCAGTAGGTGCATTTGTAGTTGCAGTAGGTACTGCTGTAAATGGGTCAGTAGGTGCAATTGCGGTTGTTGGTCCAGTAGGTGCATCTGTAGTCATTGCAGTAGGTGCTGCTGTAATTTGTTTAGTAGGTGATTTGTCAATCCTAGTCCAGTAGGCACATTTGTCAATCCTGGTCCAGTAGGTGTATTTGTAGTTGCAATAGGTGCTGCTGTAGTAGTAGGTCCAGTAGGTGCATTTGTAGCTGCAGTAGGCTCAGTAGGTGCATCATTTGTAGTTGCAGGTAGGTGCTACTGTAAATGGGTCAGTAGGCACAATTGTGGTCGCTGGTCCAGTAGGTGCATCTGTAGTCGTTGCAGTAGGTGCTGCTGTAATTGGTTCAGTCATCAGGTAGGTGCATTTGTAGCTGCAGTAGGTTCAGTAGGTGCATTTGTAGTTACAGTAGGTGCTGCTGTAAATGGGTCAGTAGACGCAATTGGAAAAAACCTTGAATGTCTAATTTACGGGAATCACAACTATGGCGCCCCTGCGGGCGCCAAGGCTACCCAAGGGCAACCATTGGCACCCCAAAGGGTGACAGAGTTGATCACAACTGGACCACACCCTCCAGGGAGGATAGGATCTGTTATTGGGTGACACACACTCAAGGGTTCAGTTACAATTGGTGGGTTTTGGAAGTTGGAGGAGGTCTTGGTTTCCCAGGGGCTCCATGCCCCACCAGTAGTCAATTTGCAGTCATGGCTGTATTGTAACTCCTTTTCTTCAAGATAGATTCATATGTATTTATCCAACATGGCATCAAATTGCTTTTGAGCTGTAGGACAGTTTCAATGGGCTGGTCTAAGATGTATTGGAACTCTGGTAATGCTTTGTCCTTTATGTCATATAGTTGTTGGATTTCCCTGATGGCTTGTTGAGTGGCTGCTGATTGTCAGGTAGCAATATCATGGCCATGTCTGGTGTCATCATCTCTAGCCTGCCAGGCCATAAGGTACTCTTGTAGGTATGTGTCAGCCAGGTTGGTAGTCCGCGTCTGTCCATTTGAGGTTTTGGTGGGTTTGTCCAGAGTATCATCCATGTATTTTTCAAAGTGCTGGGAAATGCATGCTTGCATCATATTGCCCAGTCCTATGAGTTGTTGTGAGAACCATTTGTGGTTGATGTCTTGCCAAATGAGTTCAGCCAGCCAAATCTTTCTATGAGGTATTTCTTAAGGGGTGGTGCTGTTCCAAAGATTCTAAGTTCTTTATTCAGTTTTTGTGTTTTTGTGCAGAGGGTGCCTTGCTTGTGTAAGTGTAGTTGACAGCCAATTGTTGGTAGTATTGGGGGCTGTGCATACTGTATATGTGAGGTGGGATGTTTGTGAAGTAATCATCAGCCAGGGAATCTGAATCACAGTTGAGTTGTGCAGGTAAGGGGGCTGATCATATGGTAGTTTGTCATCTTCGTAGCCCTTGATCCAGTCTACATCCACCTTCATCACAGGTCAGTAGGCGCAATTGTACTCGTTGGTCCAGTAGGTGCAATTGTAAATCCAGTCCAGTAGTAGGTGCAATTGTAGTTGCAGTAGGTACTGCTGTAATTGCTTCCGTAGAAAATGTAATAAGATCGACTCGGAGTTATCTGGGTAACTTATAATAATATAAGGGTAACGAATTGTGTGAGCTAATGATCAACTTAAAACGATAAATCACAAAAATTCAATAATATGTCTGGGAAAATCACCGAGCCAGACATGCTATTTTGTTTTAATTCATGAAAAGGCTGTTTTGTTCAATAGAGATGTGTCCTGTGTACCAAAGCAGATGATCGTACGGCTGTATCTGTCAGAGGTTACAATGAATATATTTTGCGTTTGTTCGTTTGTTTTGAGGCCCATTTTTGCAGTAGCTGCCTATTCGTTTTCGACGAGTGGCGCACATCTACTGGCCATTGCTTGGAATATTCGACCAATCGCAGGTTCGATCCCAGGACATCCGACCACACACTCTTTTCCAGCGCTCGTCGCAAATTCCCGATGACGGCGTCCATGTCAACGTCACGATTGGAATGATTCAGCTGGATGACAAGGGTAGGCAATGATCCACTTTTCTTGTGTACGCCAACAAAGGCACACTGTTGTACTGCCTTTGTCTCCAGACAAATCATTTCAATACCCACGGGCGGAACCAGCCCCAACCCTTTGCCACAATCTACAGCTTGTGCCATGCGTCCCAAAAGGTAAATGTGGTCTGTTCCTGGTTCCACAAAACATATGTCACCAGTGTGAAACTTTCGAATGGCTGTACCATCAACGGGATCCGTACCCACAACTTCCATCGAAGAAGAAATTGCCTTTCCCGTCACACATAGTTCGCCAAGTATCAACCGTTCGTCGGTAGCCGCCAGAAAGGGCTTCCCTCCTTTGCTTTTCCACACAGAAGCATCAATTATAATATCTAGGCCTACAATTTTTGATCCGAGACACACTCCGTACCCTCGGGCACAATAGAAGTTTGAGTCCTCGCCAAGTTGAATGTCGTGAACGCTAGCCGTGGCAATCGGTAGAACTTGTGTCGTTCCGTACACACGGTACAGTCCACCGCAATTACTGCCAATATCGGATGACATCATAAATGATCGGGAAAGATCCCGCGCAAATTTTGAGGAAGTCTCGGCACCACCCACAAAGGCTAGCTGGAGGCTTTTCACCTGCTGGTTTCGGTTTTGAATCTCTAGCATTCTTCTCCACAAGGCTGGAGGCGCTGAAGTAATCTGGGTGTCAAAGTGGTTCCAAATCAGGTGCAGTGTTGCTACGCATACTGTCCTGTCCGGACTGGACAACCCCATAGGTTGCATCACAGCAGTGCCTCCAAGCACCAGATCCAACATGACAAAATTGAGAAAGACGTGCGCGGATATCCAGGGTCCATTATGACTCAACACATCTGTTCGTTGATCGTAACTAGCGGGCTTTGGTTTTAGAACATCATATCCAACATGCTTCTGTAAGAGTTTGGCGTAGCCATCCGCTTGGAAGCACAGCATACGGTGTGTAACTTCAATGGGCGTTGGTGGTCCCGTTGTGCCACTTGAAAACATGACAGTCGCTATCGAGTCTAAAGAGACACCAACTTTATTGCCAGCAACGTCGTATTGCACTAGTTGATCTTTTTTTAGTGCTGGTGCAACTTTTTCAAGAATGGATGACCTGAACCATACGGGCTTTTGCTTCATGTTTTGAAAGGCTTTAGTGGATGCTGCTATTATGCGAAAGATTGTGTACACAAGACGACTGGCTAAGACAGCATCTGGTTGTAATTTGAGCATGACACTGATGAATTTCCTAAGTCCTCCAAATTGAGCTGGTATACCAAATAATAAGACACAGCCAGCTGCTTGCAGAGCCAGCAACAAGGCCAGTATGTCCACCCGACAGGTGGGAGCATAGAGCAGTAAAATACGAAATTGTCTGCCATTGTGGTTTTTTGGAATGGGAACACCTGCCAAATGCAAGGCGACTCGGAATCGGTGGATTTTCTCATAAAATTTCTGGTAGGTAATAGTTCCCCACGAATCAGAGTTGGTTATCAGTGCTTCCGAATTGGAACTGCCTGGCTTCGGTTTTGTTTTGGAGGATTCCATTAATTTGCCGTTTTTCACCTTCCATTGTTTGTCGGTATATACGAGAGCGGTCCGTTGCGGGTCCACCTTGGCCCAGTATTTTACAGCATCAAAAGTTAACGTCGTCTCAACATTAAAGGGAAGGGAAGAGGCAACGTCTCGTTTTTGTTCTTGGTAATTTTCTTTTGTAATGGGAGTGCATTCTTCATGTTCAAAAGGAGAATTTGGATGCTGTCGGCGCTGTCCTTCTTCATCTTGATGCAGGAGTTTGGTTGGATCTGTAGCAGTTGCTGGGCGTGTCGTTGTCATTTGTCATTAGTGTTTCCTTGTTATGAAAGGGTACTGTTTGTAGTACGCGTGATTCGAAATCCGAAGTGCTTCGTTTGATAACCAGCATCCAGCATGATCTCTTTTTGATGGTGTGAGAAAAGGTAACGACAATTAATGCACGACTAGGGTATCGGAGTCTATGTGCGTCATGATCATTCAAAGTAGTAAGACTCCCGAAGAACTCCTACAAAAGTTTCTTTCAAGCAAGCCGAAAATACTCTTAAAGGATATTGGGAACTGCTTTATCTTCCCCCGCTACTTGTATTGGATCCACTTGCCATGACGGCCTTTCGAAGCGCATCGTTTTGTTGTCGAAATCCGTCACGTTCAGCTTGGAGGTTGACGATAGTCGCACGACATCCTTTCACTTCCTTCACTAATAATTTCTTCGTTGCCTTCCAGTCTCGTTCACTTTCTTTGAGTTTTTGACGTTCGAATTGCAGCATATCACTCAAAACGGCCACCTTCTTGTCGTTTTGAGCCACCACTAACTTGAGTTTCTCTTGCGCCGCTGTCTTTTCTTTCTGCATGACACGCGTCAAACGTTCCAACTCCTGAACTCGGCCATCCAAAAAGGCAATGACCTCCTGGTCACTGGCAATTTGTTGCGTTACTTTCTTTTCCGTCTCATCGCTCCTGTTCATAACCTCCTCCATATCTTTTACTTTGGAAATGAGAAATTTCTTCACTGCTTCCGATCCACTCAGTTTCCCTTCCATTTCTTCCTTTTCCTTGTTCAGCAACATGACTTGCTTTTCCTTGGTTCGCAGTTTTTCAGTCATACTGATAATAGCATTGATTTCTGCGTCGTTCAATTTGGCGGCCATGGAATGTGCCATGGCTTCACTGAGAGGAGGCTTGTTGCCACTATCCGCATCGCTACCACCACCACGTCCACGGGCACGAATATTTTTTGGGCTTGCTGCTCGATTGCCGGTCGTCGAAGCATCGCTGGATCTGACGGCGCCGCCACCACCACCTCCAACAACACCACCCTGTAACAAATTATTAAAAATATTTCGACCTGCCCCGAATTGTCCAAAGATGGGATTGTTGGTTGCGGGAGCTGCTCCCGTCGCCGTTTTAGTGGTAGGATTGGAAACAGCGGTACTGGATCCCACAGGTTTTGTTGCAGCTGTAGCTGTTGTTGACTTTGTCGTAGATAAGGAAGCCGTTGTGGCAGTTGCAGCAGCGACCGTTGGAGTCGTAGCCAAAGTCGAGGTAGTACTCACATTGTCATCAGCACCTGTGGTGCCACCATCCGCTCCAAAACCAAACAAAGAATCCACCCTCGAATACATACTGATATTGATCTGGGCCGTATTCAAAATATCGTGGGCTTCCAGAAATCCAAAAATACGCATGAGAATTTCCATATCCAGTGTCTCCAAAGTGACTGGATCTTCGCCATCATCAGCATCGTTCCCAACCAAGGCAACCACAGGTGCAAAAGTATTGATAACTGCAGATTTTTCTTCAGGGACAGTTCGTACTGGGGTAGGATTGGATGGTGGAGATTTTTCGGCGGTCTCCGATTTCAGAGCCGCCGTAGTGGTAGCCGCTTGGATTGTACTCCGAGTATCGGGTTTGGTTGCTTCTGCTTTGCTGGCAGAATTATTACTGGTAGCACTGGTAATGGAAGCTGTAGAAGGAGCAGCAGCTGGTTTATCAGGAAGTTGGACTATGGTCGCCGTTGGCTGCACTACCGGTGCCACAGGAGCCGGTTTTGTAGTGGCGGCTGCTACTGCTGCTACTGCTGCTGGAGTGGAGATAGACGCCGCATCCGCTGCTGTCGTCGCAGACGGCGTTAGATCCTGTAGAGCTATTGATTTTGCCTCGGCTGCTGGTGCTGGTGTTGCTGCAGTGGCAGGTGGTGTTGTCTCTGGCATAGCTACCGGAGTTGCCCCTGGAGTAATTGCTGCAGCAGCAGCTCCCTCCACAGACGAAACTGTAGTACCAACAGGAGACTGCTGCTGATTTGTGCGATGCCGCGCTGCGTACAAATTTTCTTCGGCCTGTGCCAATTTGGCCATTAATTCATCGTATTCAAAAATCATGGCTTGATGTTTCTGCTTTAATTCCAACAGACTCCCCACCTCTTTGGACAAGGACCACAAATCCTTTACGAGAGCATCTGCCAAAAGCGTTTGAGCCTGCAATCGATCCTTTTGAACAACATGCGTTTCTTCAATGGCCAGCGCCTGCGTCGCAATAATTTGCTCGGCTTGGCTTTGATGTGTTTTGACCTTCAATTCGTTTTCTAAAGTCACGGCCAATTCCACATCGGCGACAAGATCATTGAGGGTTGCTTCCACTTCGGATCGACATTGTAGATCCAACAAAGTCTGTAACAGGTATCCCTCAAGGGCCACCGTTGAAACATTATTACTGATGGGAGCAGGAGTTATTACGATGGTCCCGGGGATCTCTTGGGGTGTCTCCATTTTTGGAGAAACATTCTTTTCTTCTCCGCTCATTTCTCCGTTATGTTCTCTCTATTTGTTGCGCTGCCCTTTCAATATATGCTGAATACAGCACGCTTATGCCTTTTGTCACTCGTTGCTAACTAACTTACTAGCTTACTTACAAGCTAACTAACTGGATTTGAAGGAAACAAGGTCTGTAATATTATTTTGTTAAACTCGGACAGACAATTATTAGTTTTTTGTAACAGAAAGCACGAAGATCTTCCAACGCTTATTACAAGAAGTAGTCTAGTCTAGTCTAGTGTGCAGTGGTAGTAAACAAGGTACTGTAGCACAGAATCGTCTAACCCGCAAAACTATTTGTTTTTCGATGACGACATTCAAAAACCAAACAACCGGGGACAACAAAACACGACATGTACTCAGTACGGTACAACAAAACGAACGTATTCAAATTTCACGACTTCTTTCTCAGCAAAAGTGCTCCTCCAAGCACTCGCAAAGTCCTTGGCTACCTTCTAATATTATAGTCGAATGCCATCTACAACCTATGCCTCTTCTTTTTGTGAGGCGGCTGAAACATTCTCTCTTTGAACCTTCAGGAATAACCAAGCCACGGAGCACATCTAAATTTTTCCTTTTCATTTATTGTCATTCATTGAAAAAGACACAAAAAATCAACAAGCGGCAACAACAGCTTCATCAACCAAAGCACCCAGCAACAAGTAACGCCATGTCCACCAATCATAGACATAAGAAACCTCGAAAAAGTATTTGTCTGTTTGGCACTTCAGCTAATCCACCCACAGGAAATCAAGGACATGTCGGTATTGTACGAGCCCTGTCCTCCATGGAGACAAAACGGGAGCAGAATACAACAACAACAACAACAACATTGAAATTCGACGAAGTTCGAGTCGTACCAGTGTATTCTCATCCCTATGCGGCCAAACGAGATTTGTTGGTACCCTTCGAACATCGTCTGGAAATGTGCAAATTAGCCTTTTGTCATATCCCCAATGTCACCTTGAGTCGAGCCGAAGAGTCCATTTATCGTCTCAAAGAACAGCAGCAGCAGCAGCAGCAGCAGCAGCATGACAAACAACAACCAGAATCATCGAAACGGGGTATTCGTGTAGGAACAGCGGATTTGTTAGAATACTATCAATCGCGCGAAGAAGAAAACGATGCAGCAATCTACAATTACACATTGTGTTTGGGAATGGACACCTTTTTAGATTTAATGCGCGGCAAATGGCGAAGGACGGAGGACGTCATAGAATTGGTTCAAGGCCGCTTCGTTGTTCTGTATCGCAAGGGAACAGAGGACCATTCTTGTAATGGAGGAGAGGAAATCAATGACGATCTCAACACTGACAATAATCCACCACAAAAACAAGTACAAAAACAAGATTTACACGATCATCCGCTACTCCAAGCAGCATTGCACAAATTAAAAGAGACCTATGGTTATTCCAATACTTGTGAATTATTACATGTGCCTACGCTGGGAGCGGTATCTTCTTCACTGGTACGTTCCCTGAGCAGTGAACTTAGTCTCAAGGGGATGGAGGAAGACAGAGATGGTGCAAATCTCGATGAAGCAAGCACGTGTGCCCACGGCGACGGCGAAGAAGACGACAACATTCGAATGTTAGAACCCAAACAAATTGAAGAGCGCATGAAACAAATGGTGTCACTACCAGTGTTTCATTACATGCAAGAGCATGATCTCTACGCGATGAAGTAAATGCAGCGATGTTAGGCCTGAATAGCATGAACTATTTTTATCGCCACGATCCCAGAATCAATGTTAAGAGCACAAGCTGAATACTTCACAACCAAGCCTCAGCTTAGTGGTCATCTCATCGCTGAAGAACTCTGCTAGTTATGGTTCAATTTTTTTATGCATTCTAGACTAGTAAGTCCATGGTTTTGAGAGTTTTGAATAGCTGATGTCTACTGCCTGTCTTGGTCCGATACTGTAGAAACCCGTCAAACAAAAGTTCATGACTTTTTGCGACGAGAACTGCAAACTGGTGTATTGAGCCTTCCAATAATAATAATTCCAGATTTCCTGGCGTGCTACATAAGGAAAGACAAAAGCAACACACTCCTGCCATACTTATTATTCTTATAGCGTACGACACAGCTACGACCAAGTGATCTTCAATAGCTGGAGTAGTCAGTATAAAGTAGGAGTATCTTAATACTTGAAGAGTCAACAAGGTTCTACTATTTATTTTTCGTAATCTTCCCCCAGGCTGTTAGTCATCGCAAAACGCAAAACCTCAAAACCACAATCTCAAAGTCTCAACCACAGCACAGCTCGCACGCACCTCCCCCCGACAAGATGCCCGATATTATTGAAGACGGTGATGCCAGTCAAATCGAGCAGCGTGCTCATCGTGCTAGAGCTGCTGCTGCTTTAGCTCAATTGAATGCTGCCAATCGCAATCAACACCGCAATAATAACAACAATAATAATCCAAACCCACAACGGAGAGTAGCGCGTCCACATAATGTCGATGATGATGTTCCAGCCGAGGATGTTGTTGTTGCTGCTGCTGCGGCGGCGGCGGCTGCCAATCCAAACAACAACAACGATAATCAAGCCAACAACCGTGACGATGCCACAGAAATCATGAACTTGGCCCGGCACATGGCGAGAATGGTGGGCGTGGATGTTCGTCCCATGTTTCGAAGACTAGGTGTTCGACGATTGTACGACGTTCGTTATATCAGGGAAAAAGATTTAGACGGTCTTGCACGAATTACAATGATTCAGAAACGAAAACTATGGGCCATTGCAAAATATGTCGCGACAGATCATGCTGTGACTGCCAGCACGACGCTAAAAGACGTTGTCGTGGCTCTCAATTTGCACAAAAAGAAACTCAACAGAGGAGAAAATGACGACGATGCAGACCATAATGATGATGCACCCACTTTAGAACGGCGCGCCATTGTGAGCGTAACTGCTAGGGCTCCTCAACATGATTCCCATTCGTCTGCTGGTATTGCTGTCGTTCCCAGCATGTCCCACGCGACCACCACCCTTATTGATGATTTCGATGGGTCACATCAAGAGTGGTTGCTCTGGAACAAGAAAACCTACCACGGACTGGCGCAAACTCACCTGGGAGATCTATTGACAAAGGGAGGAGATACAGGCACGGAATACGCCGAGAAGACTCGCGGGTATGATACGTTATTGTTCCACATCCTGGCACGAGCCATTGTGGGAGGCAGCGCCAATCATTTGATTCGCAAGGCAGAACAAGCATCGATAGCCAGCGAGAATAAAAAGAGCAGCAGTACCAAGAAAAAATCAGTCTCTAAAAACGATATTGAAAAGCCTAGCATAGCACAAGCGAGCGGACGCAAACTCTGGGAATTGCTGCAAGAAGAGTATACAAAAGGACCCATGGCCTTTTATATTATTTCCGATGCTCGACAAATATTGCAAAAGTTGGTGCTTGTGGGTCCTTCCAAGAGCAGCAAGCGAGGAGGAGGAGGAGGAGGAGGAGGCCAAAACGACACTGGTTCATTCTTGGCTCGTTCGGCGCATGAATACGTCGATCGCTTTCGGTTTGCCAAGGAAACCCTCGAAGACTATCAACAAGCGCTTCCGGACTCATTTCTGGCTTTTTCATTCGTCGAGCACATTCAGGATCAACGGCTAGAGGCAGTACAAAAGCAGTTGATTCAAGATCTAACGACGAAACAATTGTCCCTCGATCAATGTTTTAACAAAGTCTTGATGGCTGCCCACTTGGTGGGTGCACGCGCTGCTGAATCAATTAGCAATCTCAGCAACGATGATGCTGTGAGTAGCAGTGACGTGCGGGACAACCGAAAACGGTCGTTGTATGATGGAAACGATGGTGAAGGTGGTGATGATGCCAAACGTCCCAAACTACCCGACGGTGGTGGCAAGGGTGCTGCACAAAAAGACTCTTAATTTGTTGCAGTCTGAATCATTCAACGCACAATGAGTACTCTAAATACAACTTAGATTTTGTACAATTACAAGACTGTATCAAAATCTTCTTTGCACTTAATAATATGTAGTCTACTGTATAGCTTAAAAATCTCAATTTGAGCCTTCTCCGTCAAATTCGAAGTCGCCGGCACTCGGTCAAGTTACATGCTTCTGCTCAAATGCATCAGCGCCTCCTCCTTCACTTGTTCTGTCCTCTTCTGAACCTTCAGGGCTTCCGATGCGGCAACGCTATCCACACCACCCACCATTCGATTGTAACGTTGACGAAAGTCTGGTTTCTCCACCAACGATCGCAGAGCAAAGTAGTACTTGGCATAGAGACTGTAAACCAAAAATTCAAAAGCAATTTGAGAAATCTATTTCAAGAGGACTTCAGTTACCCACCACTCCCAAAAATGCATCATCAGCACACACATCATGGCTTACCTTGAAGAAATATACAAGTCCCATTTAACCATGCGCAAGAACTGCAGCTCCAATTGGTTGATGGCATCTAACGAAAATTGTGGGTAAACACTGGCAAACTCAATGTTCCAGGAACTCAGATCTTGCCAGACCTTCGACGCCAGCAGTAGACCGCACATGAAAATTGGTTTCCAAGTACTCGCCAAGAGCGGTACCTTGGAGGCTTCCATCAGACGCTCAATGTAAATGAGACAAACAATGGAGCATTCGGATGACAACTGAACGGTCTTAAAGAGCTGGTGAGCAAATTCGTAAATCTCTTCTTCGGTGGGAATCTCATATTTGGGACGGATTTTCTTCTGACCAAACACCATACCTGGCCGCGCCATTGGCACGCGCACCATCGTGCACTTGTACCGGCAGGTAACAAACTTGTCTTCCGAAAAGGCATCCTTCATGGACATTTTAAACAATCCGTCTTCAGAATCGCCGGTACTGAGCTGTTGCATATGGAACCGCCGTTCAATCTTGACAATATGTTGTCGCAGCAACATGGCGACTCGTCGAAGCGCATCGCGAAAATTGGGTCTCGACAACGTTCCCATTGTAGTGGCCATCTTTTGAACAGGGGTTCGTTGCTCTGCTGGCTTGTAGGCAATCTTCTTTCGTTCCATACGCGGAGTGTAGGCGTCGCACGAAGGACGGAACATTTCCACGGGGCCCTTCTTTTTTGCTTTCCGTTGCTTTCGTTGCAAACTAGCATCATCAATGGTAACAGATTTAGACTTGTTCTTTTTCCCAACAGAAGAATGCTTCTTGTCCTTGTCAGCTGCTGCAGCACTCGATCGTCCCTTGCGCATGCTAGACCTTCGTGGTTTTTTGGTGAGATTTGTCCCGGAGACAGTGCTACTTGTAGTCGTAGCATTTGGATGCATGGAGGTTTGCTTCGTAATTACTTCAGCACCACGGCAGCTATGTTGGCCGTGGCGCTGTTGATTGCGGGCATCCAGCTTATCTTGTACTGTTCTCAAGCTTTCCTTCAGAGCTTCGCTATGAAAAATCCCACCAGGAGTTGGTGGAACTTGCTGCTGCTGTTGCTGAATTTGTTGCTGTTGCTGTGCCTTCTCCTGCTGTCCACGAACATCACCGAACTTGTCGGGTGTGCTTTGACTGCTGGAGAGTTGTTGTGAACGAGATGGATCTCCTAGTTGTGCATCTTGAAAGATACTTTGTTGATGTTGCGAATTTCCAGGCGGAGAAGATTGTTGCTCTTGCTTTGAATTGTGCAGTACAGATAACATAGGAGGAGCAAGCAAAGTGGACGGGTCGTAATTGGCAAATCCATTGCCCCCCGGTCGTTGTTGTTGCTGCTTATTTTTATCGTACATGCTTTTCAAACTTTGGGCGCTGCAGTGCTCCAACGATCCGATAGCACTGTACACGGAGCGTTTCTGGTCTAGGAAGGAGGATTTGGGTATACTTTCATCCGCGAGAAAATCAGGAACTGTGGGAGGGACAATTGATTCAACAGGCTCTGCTGGACCTGCAATGATTGTTGTCGCTGTAGCAGCCTGATTGTCTTCTTGAAGTGTACTGGGCGGTGTTCCTCTTGCGCTGTTGGCAAACATGGCATTGGTAGTCGCTGTCGACTTGACTTGAGGTGCCTTTGACTCGAAGGGGTATCTGGGAGGCGTTTGGAGGAGTGGTGACATTTTCCCGTTCTCGTCGTTCACAGGCTTCGGCGGTTCCTGTGTTTGTTTTCCTGGGCCCATCAATGTCAATTGCTCGAACCAGGGTCTCGAATTCTTGCCGAATGTGGCCGGAGAAGTTGCTAGCTGCGTGGACAACGACAACGAGGAAGTAGTACCTCCTGTACTCGCTGTGGTGCACGTCGAGTGTTCATTTTCGCTCATGTTGCGGTTCATTACCATTTGTACCTTTTGTGGATTGATATCGTTTTCATAAATGTCAGTGGTAAAAGGCAGCGGTGGCAGCGACGACGACGACGGCGGCGGGTGAGTTTGACTATCGTTGGCGTCTGTGGTTATGGGAGACACAGGTTTAAAGGGGGTTCCTCTTCCTCTTCCATCGGAACAATAATGCAAACCTTCCTCAATCATCTCTGGAACAGAATCGTACGACTGGCTGTTGTTTGGTGATGATGAAACTTCTACAACGTTGGATTCCACAGTCAAAATGGTTGCCATAGTCCGCCGTTTACTGCAGATCGTGTTGTTCCTATCGTCGTTGCTTGATGATGAAGTGGGACAAAATCCCAATTATTTCGAAAGGTAGAGGATATGTCTAAAGGTCCAGTCCGCCTTGCCTTCTACCGCAATTCGTCCTTCTTGGCAACTCAGTCTCGTGGTCCGCAGCTTTGCTGCACTTGAAAACTTGAAGGGATAAAGAGACTACAGTACGTAATAATATTATGACAAACAATAGCAGGCGGTTGTGCATGCAGTCGAGAACCGAAATAGACTAAAGATAGTTATTACAGTTTACAGTAGGCTTCTTGTCGGGTTGCTGAGTTAACTCGCAAACGACAAAAGATACATTCCATCAAAAAATGTTTTCTGTCAAAAGTCTTGTGGCTCGTGAAAGCGTACTAGTAAGCTTTCCATCTCGCTCTAGCTAGTCTAGTACTGGCTATGGGTACTACACGGACAACTACTACGAGTAGCTGCTCTAAGCTCAAGTAGTACCTGGTAGCTAGTACTAGAGTACGTAGTCTACCGTAAAAAGCTAATGTGGAGACTACTTTAATATTAGATAAATATTATGACTAGAGTGTGTATAGGAAGCAGGCATAGGCACACGACCTAATAGAGTAAGACCTAACTCCTGAGTCCTATGGCAGTCCACCTGGGCTTAATTTGCTACTGTAGTAGGGTGCGGAGCACTCGTGCTCAGTCCGGGCGAAAACAAAACAGTAGACTACTACTAGTAGTCTACTAGTAATAGATTAGTAGTAGTAGCTACTAGTAGTAGCAGTACTAGTAGTCTCTACTACTACTAGCTAGTACACTACTACCGGAGACTAGCTAGCTAGTAGCAGCAAGCTACTCTACTACTAATAGAGAGAGCTAAATCGAGAGTAGTAGTATTTGATGAGTAAATACTTGAATAGAGTTTAGGTTCTTGTTCATATTATAGCATTGACAAGAACTCAGCAACTATTAAGCACTTTCAACAAATCGTTGTATATGCATTACAGTGAGCACTAGCTCTGGTTGCAGCCAAGGTGTTTCCTCCCCTACAGGATGAGAGCAGACTTCTCTAGGTTTTTGCTGGCTTCGATCACATGTTTTCGCGCCCATTCATCGCACTGCAAAATATCATCAAGCGTAACATCCTTTACCCTCAAATCATTCTTGTGAGCTTCCATGGCACCTTCGATGAGTTTGGGAATATCTAGGAATCCAAGACCAATGTCCTCGCGGAACATTTCATTGGCAGCCTCGTTAGCGGCGTTGAGGACAGCTGTCATGGTACCACCGGTGCGGCCGGCATCGTACGCCAATCCAATGCAGGGGTACTTTTCATTATCGGGTGCTTTGAACGTCAATGTAGCAAGTTCGGCTAAATCCAACGGCCTGTAAGGCATCTTCAATCGGTGTGGCCACGAAACAGAGTAGACGATTGGCAATCTCATATCAGCCCATCCCAATTGCGCAATGCAAGAGGTGTCCTGTGTCTCGATCATGGAGTGAACGATAGATTGTGGGTGTATAACGATATCAATATCATCGTAGCTGGCTCCGAACAAGTAATGCGCCTCGATGACCTCCAATCCCTTATTCATCATGGTCGCACTGTCGAGTGTAATTTTGGCGCCCATGTCCCAATTTGGGTGGGTGGTAGCTTTGGCCTGAACGGCACGGGGATTCTCTTGACAAATTTTGAACAATTCGTCCTTTGTCAAGTCACGGAAAGCGCCTCCAGAAGCAGTCAAAATAATTCTTCGCAAACCTCCTTCGGGTACACCCTGCAAGCACTGGAAGATTGCACTGTGCTCACTATCAGCTGGCAACTACTCGTGTGATGGCATGAGAGATAAATTTCAGTAAGCCTTTTGAAAAAAAACACAAATAATGAATTGCAAATTCAAATTGCAATACTATTCGTACCATGTTGACGCCGTACTCTTCGACCAATGGGTTGATGACAGCTCCTCCACTAATCAGAGTTTCCTTGTTGGCAAGAGCAATATCTTTCTTGAGCTTGATGGCTTCAATGGTAGGTTTCAATCCAGCAGCTCCTACAATTCCAGTAACAACGGTATCGGCAGAAGCGACGGTAGCAGCAGCGAGAATACCCTCTTCTCCGTGCACAATTTCGGGCATGTCCGCGCAACCAGCATCTTCGAGGCGCTTCTTCAATTCAGCGGCGGCCTCCGGGGTCGACATGGAGGCAATTTTGGGCTTGTACTTGAGGACTTGTTCGGCCATCAGTTCGGCGTTGTTTCCTGCCGACAGAGCGTCGACTACAAAGTTATCGGGACAGGCATCGACAATTTCCAAAGTCTGTGTTCCAATACTTCCAGTGGAACCCAAAAGCGACAAGCGCTTTTTGAATTCTGCTCCCTCCAAGCTCTTCACAAGAGTCTTCTTAGAAGCAGCCTCAGAGTTGACCGGTGCCGAAGGATCGATCCATCCTTCACCAGTGCCTTTGCTACCAGATATCATTTTCTTGGCCTGCAAGACAGTTCCCTGGGAGGCACAGTTTTGAAAAGGAACAAATGCCGAAGCACTGCCCAACAACAAGATACACGAGATGGCCGATAATTTCATGGTTGTATAAGAGAGCGTATGTGTGAATTATTGGCTCAACCTAGTTACTCCTGACACTGTCGGTGCACAATGGAGGTTATGGAGTGAGTCTATTAAATTTTGCTCAGGTGTACTGTGTGCTCGGCCACGTGAAAAAGAGGAAGCCGACAACAATGGGCGTACTGGTAGTCTAGTCTACTAGAACTACTAGCTAGTAGTAGTCTAGCTACATGAAATAATAATAAAAAATCATCACGGAAATCTGCCTGAAAACTGAAGACCACCACGCACTTCCTTGAGTCCCGCGATGCTTCGTGACAGAGAAGTTCAACTTGACAAACTAACTACACGTGCACATTGTGGTTTGTTTTTGTCGACGATACTCTAGCTTGTACTTAAAATAGCACAGTACAAAAACAGCTTGTCCGTGAGCTACATCTCTCAAGCTAGCTCCATAAGAAAACTGCCAGAAAGCAAATTTTCTTTGCAGTTTATGGCACTATGACGCTGCCAACCATCGTTCTAATTTTGCTCTTGCATTGGCAAGCCACGCATAAAATTCCAGGTGAGCGACACACCAGTCCACCACTCGATCAGGCAAGGCCTTCAAAAGTCTTACATGGAACCAACCCGGAAAAGGTCCGATGCGAGATGTTACATATCGTGTTTCGGGATACTGTCCAAAAATGGCATCCTCCATGGTTGCGCAGGTTTCCTCGACGTTTCCCGTGTGCAATGACACTTCCTTCATATTACCAAGGTACGTTCCATCCATGAGATGTGGATAAATCCGCACTTCGTCGGGTTCCTCTTCTATCTGGCTTAATGACATGGCTGCAGAAATGGAATCTGCTTCTGCATTCACCATGCCCGTTTCTATGAAACCAGGCTCGATCAGGGAAACGGATACACCCAAAGGTCCCATCTCCATACGCAATGCATCACCAAAGGCTTCCAAGGCACATTTGGAAGCAATATAGGCAGACCACAAAGGAATAGCTGGAGTGAGAGCGGAAATAGATCCCACCAGAACGATTCGTCCTTGGGCCTGACGAATCATGGGTAATGCTGCTTGGGTCAAGCGGTAGGTACCAACGACATTTACCTCCAAAACTTGTCGCAGCCGTTGAACTCCAATAAATTCAAAGGCTTGAGCATCCGCTATACCGGCATTATTGATCAAGCCGATCAAGGGTTTCCCTGTCGCTTGGATTTGTTTCATCACGTCATCGACCTGATGCTGTTGGGTTATATCCAGTTGAACTGATTGGACATTTGGTAGATCAAACGGATGTCCCGTAGCATCCTTCTCTTTCCGCACTCCACAGTAAATTGTTGTTTGATTATATCTTTCGGCCAGCCAGGAACAAGTCGCTCTGCCAATGCCGGACGATGTTCCTGATATAAGGATCACACCATGATCAAATGGTGGCACGGGAAATTTCCGACGAAATATGAATCTATGGTTCAGGGCGAAAATAGCCACAAGTATTGCGACAAGCAAAGATTTCATGCTTTTGCTCGGATGGAACGGGTAAAATGAAAATGAAAAAACGAAAGTAAAAGGCGATTTGATTATTACGAGTACGAGTATTATTTATTGTACTAACTCTACTAGTATTTGTAGACGACTACTAGCTCCTACTAGCTAGGTAGACTACTACTACTACTACCAGTAGCTACTAGCTAGAGTAGCGCTCTAGCTAGAGAGTAGCTAGTAGTACTAGACTAGCTAGACTAGTCTAGTAGGTCTACTAGTAGTGGGAACAACGGCTGAAAAGAGCACTCTTACTACGACGCTCACTTCTTCCAATTTTAGTTTCAAAGAAGCATCACAACGCAACAACAACAACAAAAAAGAATCGTACTCGAGTAGCTGTCTCTAGCATTACTACTACTACTAGTAGTAGTAGGGGTCTACTGCCGTACCTACTAGTGCTACTACTAGTAGTCATAGTAGAACTAGACTGACTAGACTCCACACTCTTCAGTCAAAAACTTCTATGAACGAACCTTGTCACCTTCTGTCGACTGCTGCCTTGCCATCTGCAGACGTCTTCAAGCGTGAGCCTACAAGTTAACAGTGAAAAATGCCCCGTAGAACCGAAAAGCTAAAGGAAATACTAGCCGGTAGGAAGTCACCTACTTCCAGTAGTTCGCGAGGCAGAAGCAAAGCCAAGACAACCAGGAAAAGGAAGCGATCTACGAGAAACAAAGCGTTGAAGAGTAAAACGGCTTCTACGTGTGTCTCACATCCGAAGGCGAATGCTGGAGATAAAATCTGCTTGAAATCTGCCACTGCAGATACAGGTACTACTACTGAACCTTTGTCGCCCAAGGTCGAATACTCGCCTAACCGTCTTGCTAGATGTTGCACTTGCCGCAAGAAGATTCGTGTCGACCAAAAGCGCTATGGTATCCCGGAACACAATCCTAGGTACAATAGGGAAATTTATCGCTATTATCACTACGACTGCTGCCCTGCAAATTTGAAATCATTGATTCCCTCAGCGGCCGATGACTTGCAGCGCCAAAAGAATGAGGCAGCTCGTCGTTTGTGTAAAATACGAAAACGTCAGGAACTGTTGAATCAGCTGAGAATGCTTCGTACAATATTTGCCAACCGATTGAAGGTCAGCGCCTTTCTGGTTTTCCCGAATGCTACACTGGATGAATTGGTGTATAAAATGCCATCGAGTGAAAGTGAACTACTAGGGGTCCGAGGAATTGGACCGGTCAAATGCCGGAGCTTTGGAGATTCTATCCTTCGTATCATATCACAGTATAAACCAAGTCGCAGAGTTAGTCAAGAAGAGAGGAAGCCAGCGTCAAGTGCGGCTTCCTCAACACTTGTGAGAGGAAAACGACTTTTTGAAGAAAATAAGGTGATTTGTATCGACTGTAGGAGTGACGATGTAAATGACCTTGCTATGGGCGAGACCTTGACGTGTGAGGAGTTGGTGAATCGCAAATTTGCGCATGCTGCTGCGAATGGTTACATGATATCGATCGATTAGAAAATGATGGAATTTCGGGAGTGTGGATTCGCTGATCAAAATGCTGTGAGTCTGGTGCACGAACAAAAGAGAAATATAACTATAATTCTATTACTATTCATCGAAAATATTGGTGGCAATGGTTGCCTTCGGGTGACCTTGGCGCCCTGCGGGCGCCATAGTTGTGATCCCCGTAAAATTAGACATTCAATTTTTTTTATTCATCGAAAATATGACTCTGTGCTACTATAGCTCTTCATCTACAAGCCACAACTGTTGTTGTAGATAACAACTGAACAAATAATAGGACCGTAGTCTACTACATCATTATTTATCTCGGCCCGGTGATCTTCTTGATTCTAATGTCCGGGTGGATTGTATGTACACATCCCAGTGAAAAAGGCGCGGAATACACATGAAAAACTCGTCTCGCACGAATCGAATAATGACGGGACACTGGGATTTGTTCAGTTTTCGTCCAGTAGGCCTGTAATACCAATCCAGCCAACAAGTTAAAAGGCACCAAAGCACCGAAGCACCAATCAATACTAGTACTGTGTACCCTGCCATATTTGCGGTGCGACTTTGGTTTATTCTTTGAATGCGAGAGCAAACGGCGTTACAGTGTTACAGTTGCAAGTCATTGACAATTCATTTCGAAGATCAGTATGGTAGCTTCCGTCAACATGGATGGCGAAAGTAGTCGGGTTTTGAAGCAAGACGAGAACTCAGAAGTCACATTGTATGCTAATAATAAAGACCATGATGGTGTTAGCTTGCAGGAGGCGGGTCGTCAGATTGCTGAAATGCTGTTACAGAATCTTTCAAAGGAAGAGCAGTCCGTCCATCAGACGCCCTACACCACGGCTTATACACTTGGCTATTATCCTCCTGTCTCTTCAGTGGAAGAAGACGGTGATAATTATAGGCAAGACCGGATCAGTAGCTCTGGTAATGATTTAGAAAGTACAATGCAGAGACAAATGGAGCAGGCAAGTGTATCGGGTCAAAGCCTAGATAGCTATAACTTTCAATACCGAGGCGAAAGTCATGTGCCTGATGCAAAACTCAAGGCCAAGTATACAAGTGGCGATGGCAGACACAAAATAATGACTCTTCCAAGTCGCCGTGTTTCTAATATCTCGGATCGTTCCATCTCCTTTTCACCCTATGTTACCGTCTTTGCGGCAGACAGCTACTCTACTGACTGCGATAACGACGATACAGTTGAAGGGAGTACGGATGTAGCGATTGAAATGGATTCTCCTCAAACCACTAAAGAGATTTCTGTAGAAAAGATAGGAGAAGTGGACGTTGATAGTTTCTCAGCGATCTGGGATGGTGATGATGTTACATTGCAGCCGGTACTGGAGCATGCTTTGCAACCACCAAGAAAAACTCCTTTGAACCTTTGTGGAAAGTCTACAAACTGCAGCAACTCTTCTCGGCTGAAAGTCTCTCCAGAGAAATATCAGGCTTTGTCAGATTCAAATTCCTTGGTTCCTTTCAGCAATGGTGTAGAGCCACCGTTCAGAAGCGATGAAGAAAGCTCGTCGCCTGCTGCCTCGGTGAACAACTCTTCTGACGCGAGAGCGTCTCCCAGTCTCAGGTCGAGCAAAGAATCGTACGTCAGACTTTGAGTTGTTATGGTCTTGATCATTATCACTAGTTTTCTGTATGCTCACCAGCTCTGTTGTTCTCTTTGTTTGTTTACGGGCGCAGAAGAGCTGCACAAGTAGTTGGAAGAAACGCAACCAAAACAATGCCATGGAAATGTTCTCTATTGTTTCAGTTGGGCATAGCAATAGGCATCGGTCTTGTGATCGCTGGCTGCATGCTTCACTTCTTTGGAAAAGGTCGTTTCGATATGTTGAGTTATTCAATGACAGAAACGAGTGATGACCCATAGATGGGGCTCTGCGTTCTGTTTCGCTCAGACCCTACTACCCAAAAGGTGCGCCAATCCTTTTAGCGCACCTTTAGGCTTTGGCACGAATGAATATCACTAAAACAAATTTTTCATAACTTTTTCGATTTCACTAAAACAGATCACAGATCATAATAATTATCTTTACAACACGAGTAGCTACCGACCAGCTACTATCATTGTGTTTTCATCACATCAAGATGATAACGTATTATGGGATGATGTAAGAATCCGCGTGCTTTTTGATCGCTGCTTTCGATTCAACTGGTTGATCTCGCTCCTTTCTTCTCACACTTGTAGTCTGTGATCTGTGACAACATAATGCGTAGGTCGTACCCCCATGGTGGACGGGTGTCGGCCTTTCTCTTGTTGGCTATGCTTTGTGGAGTTGTTTGTACCTGCTATAGCCTAACCAGCTGTCAGATAGTGACAATGGATTTCCAATCCACAGTGGGAGATTTTGACCAGTATTTTAACGAAAACGCAAATACAGAAACAACAGAAGATGCGTATTCTGTATACCACGTCAAGGTTGGACTTTTTACGTGGCTTCGTCCCTTTGATACGGCGGACTGGGAGGAAGGTGCTTGTGCTGGATACAGTGATTTACAACGTGAAGTTATTCTGGATCAACTTTTTGAAATACTTCGAGTGGCAGGAGTCTTGGGTGTTGTGATCGCTGTCAGCTGTTTGTTCTTTACGCTTTCGATTGCTTGTCTTTCATTTTCAAATGTCCACCGCTATGTACTGATCGTTACAGCAGTACTCATTAGTATACTGACTGGGACACCGCTGTTGATGACTCGATCTGGCGTTTGTACGACTGTAGGGAGCAGTCCCAACTGCACTATCGATCAAGGTGCTCTTGTCGCGATTGTCGGCGTTGCCTGCTGGCTTCTTACAGCTCTGGTTGCTGTTTTCTTTCTTCAACCTGTACACAAACGAAAATTAAGCCCCAAGCAATTAGAGCAGCGTAAGAAAGACCTTCGGAAACGGAATTTGCAAATGTTGGAAGAATTGGAAGCTCAAGAGTTAGAGCGAAGGGTTAAACACCAAATTATAACGCCGAAACACAGGAGAGATCGCACGCATCAATCATGTCATTCTCCACACGGCATGGTGACCCCACCAGATTCACCAATGACACAGCAAACATCACCGGACTCTTCGCCAGAGCGTAGCCTGTCGGGTGTTCCTGAGATTCTTCCCTACAACAAAAATGATACCCTGGCGTCGCCATTTGCTGATCGAAAACACCGACAACTGGAATCACCTCCGGTATCGCCAGTAGGCGACGAAATGAATGGTATAGAAGCCATCTATCAAGAGAGAGCTCGTCCCATCAAGAAGCAACGGCTTCACGAAGAATATCAGCAGAAAAGGCTCCGCAACAATGGTGGATCCAGAGTTGAAACAAGACAAAGCCAATCAAATCGCACGTCTCGAGAACGTCGCCATGGCGTCAGGAAATACAAATCAGATAACGTGATAGACACTCATCACTCAGATAGGACGAAGAGTCCTGTACCGCCAAAGTCGGCCGCATTGGATGGCAGAGAGGTCTCTCGTCGTCATCTTTCGCGTAGCCCCAGAGGAACACCACGGAGGAACGCTTCTGTTGACAACCAAGCAGACATTCCATTGTATATGAAACGAGCTGCCACTTCTGTTGTCAATGAGCAAGAAGCAAATCCGAACATTGCTGAGGCGCTGAACAATATTGAAGCACTGATTGACGACGAAGAACAACCACCTCCGCGTCGTTGTTACCTTCAAGAAGTATAGCTGATATAAATAATAATGTAGTAGCAAAATTATGGACGGATGCGATCTCCTAACACCAACAGTAAATCTGCTAACAGCAGTATATCAAAAGCTGTAGCAGGCCCTCCTCGCAAAATAATAGTACAAAATACCATCCATTGTATCGCAGGTATCAAAAATCAGGAACACTCGTTGAAGTAGTCTAGCTACGGGTAGGCGATTTCGAAAAAATACAAGCCCGGTTAACTGTATTGCGTCTGGTCAGTTGCTTTCCTTAAATCAATTGAGCACCGCTGAAAGTATCACATCTCAACTCGAGATCTCACAATGGAAAAAATAGTCTAGCTACTGTCTACTCTCTACTGTTGCTACTACGCACCACACTGACAAAAAACAGGGACTGCTCTTCATCTTCTGCGGCAAGCCTTTTTAACATCACTAGTAGGATCAGTAAAGGTATTCAGGGCTAAGATCAGGTATCTATCTAGGTTAAAGCCGAGCTATTAGACCCAACATTATACATATTACATTATACATTATACATTATCCAATCAACAAACCTCTCTACTAGCTAGCTAGCCGGAACAGAGTATTCTAAATAATGATGGCTTCCAAACTGTGTCAATCCGCATCGCGGATCTGTGTGAATCGAGTGACGCCCTCTGCCTTCCGGGTAGCAACTCGAATGATTGGCAACTCTTTGGTTGGTACCTTCAGTGGCTTTCAGCCTACTACCACATTTGGTGTCGGCGCCAACAGCAATTGCAAAAGCATCGGCAACAACAACAACAACAACAATTATCCTCTGAATCAATACCAAGTGCGTTTCCGCATGACGAAAGCCAAACGGAAGCGTCTCATCCGTCACAAACGTCGAGCTGTTTTGGAAGAAAAGGGCAAGGAACTGCAAAAACCGCCAGGATACTTTCCTATCGATACAGTGGTGGAAAATGTGACTCCACGATCGGTTACGCAGGAGCTCATTGTATCGTACGACGAAACAGACAAGGCTGAATTGGAGAAACGACGAGCCAAGTTGGCAACGCAAATTCCCTTGCGGCACCATATGACAGGATTGAAAATGAGCGACAGAGTGCGCAGGCTGTTTGACATGAACAATGGCAACCAAAAGGAGGTGGTGCAGTATCAGAAATTGAGTGGTATGAGTCTCTTTCAGATGCGGGAAGGAGATACTGGTTCTTCCGGTGTACAAGGTATGTTCTATGTAAAAGTAATTGTTTTTATTGTCGTGCCTTGCTTCAAGTCTGATACGTTTTCTACGTTTGATTATTATTTTACAGTGGTGGCGTTAACTTCTCGTATCCAGCAGTTGCAAACTCATCTGAGGACCCACAAAAAGGACAAGTCCACCAAGCGTGGTCTTCTCAAGCTTACCGTCCGCCGTCGCAAGCTTTTGGACTACTTAGAACGCAAGGACTTTACGTCCTATCGCAAGGTAGTAAAGAGTCTTGGTCTGGCTCGTCGTTAAGGAAACCACTGGCTTTTCTATTAGCTCGCTCGATACATGTAGCTTGTAGCGTTTTCGACAGTAGAATGCATGCTAGGCATGGACACTTCTTACTCGCAGTAGGAAGCCAAGAACATTAACAATTCCTACAACATGATATATATTTACTGATGTGGGATGTGATCTGAATAGCACTAGTCAAATTACCAACTAATTAGCGTATGTTCAAAGAGACGGACCAACCTTCGGATTGTTTCTTCCGCGAGAACCTGACTGTCGGCAATCTTGTCATCGGAAGTTTCTGCGTCGTCAGGACTGGACGTGTATTGCGCCAGAATATCATTCAAAACAACAGTCCCGTCACACACGGATAGGACTTCCCCTTCTAGCTCGTCATTCAGCTTGAACCAAGCATTGGTGCGTTCGCAGTGCATGGGACGACTGGGCATTTTTACCTTGGTAACAGGCTCCACGGAATCTTCATCTCGTTCGTCGCCGTACAATTCAAATGACGATTCGAAAAAAGCAGGTCCTGTTCGTTTGGGACAAGCAGGCTCAATGGTTATAGTTTCACCGTCCTTGGTAGTTTCTCCCAGCAACTTGCGCAAATCAGGTTGCTTGCGTTTGATGATAAAGTCCCCTATGACCAGCATCTCAATGGCTCCCATCGAGTTGAGAAAACTTCGAATAGCATTCTGTGGTGTTTCCACAATAGGTTCGCCCTTGAGAGTATTGAAAGACGTATTGAGTACCATTGGACAGCCCGTCATTTCATAGAATTTTGTAATAAACTTGTGGTACAGAGGGTCTGCTTCCACTGTCACAGTCTGAAGTCGTGAAGATCCATCCACGTGGGTGACAGCGGGAATGAATTTTTCCTTGTCCGGTCTGACAAAAGCAGTCTGGCTCATGTAAGGACTGACGTTGTTGGGGTGGTCAATGGCAAAACCTTCTTCGTCAAAATCGACGGGCATGTCGTCAATTTCAAACCATTCACTCGCGTACTCCGCCAAAACACTTGGTGCAAAAGGTCTAAATGTTTCTCGTTTCTTTACTTGTTGATTGATAAATCGAACCAATCCTTTGGTTCGGGGATCTGCCAAGATACTGCGGTGTCCCAACGCCCGAGGTCCCATCTCGGATCGTCCTTGGTACCAGGCAATAACGCCGCCAGAGTCCACCTCTTGTGCCATGATCTCTATACGACGATTTTCGTCTCGGACTGCTTCTACTTCGAGCCACGGTTCAGCTGCCATAATGGCAGCTCGAATTTCGGCATCTGTGGGCATGGTCCCTAAATATGGCGATAGTGGTTGTCTCCACACAACAGGAGCTCCTTTTGTGTTGAGAGCTTTGGGAAGTCCAAACAAACCATAGGCACAACATCCAACGGCGATTCCATCATCACCTGGATATGGAGGAATAAACGTTCGCTCAAATCCAAGTTCACGAGCCAGACGGCCATTTAGGACAGAGTTCAAGGCAACACCCCCAGCAAGACAAAGGTTGACTTCTTTCGTTTTTACTTTGAAATGGCTTACAAAATCCATGACAACATCTTCAAGATCTGTTTGGATACGAGATGCTAAGGTAATGGCGCCAAGGGCTGTCTCTGTTGGAAGTAATCGCTCTGAATTCTCTACTCCCGTATTATCGTCAAAATCATATCTCCTGGATTCGTCAAAGTTGCCATCTTTGTCAAACAGTGTCGGGTCGTTAGTAGCAATGGTGGGGGTACCCGAAATGAGATTCTTGTCGCCTTTGAACAAAAACCCAGGTTCCTCAGAATATAGCGTTCCGCTCATAATGGGCGTGCTTGCTCGATCGGGGGTTATAACCTTGCGATTGGAGGTTTCCCAGGAGTGTACCATCCAAGGTGCCAATCCCATGACCTTACCACAGGCATTCCAATCTCCAAAAATATCGGATGCTGCTCGTGAGTAGATTGCTCCAACGCTATCCATATTTTCAAATCCGTGGTTGTACAATGTTGGAGGGGAGTTTTCGGGTGTAAATCGCTTAAAGATGGGTCGAACGTCCAAGCTCTTGGTTCTTGCATTTTTCACAAACGTATAAATGCTCTCCGCTTCTCTCCAATCAAAGTGACTGATGCGACTCTTTTCAAAAATATCGCTAGGAATTACTTCAATATCGTCCGCCAAGGCAAAATCACTAATGTACGTGTCATCGTCAAATTCGTAGGCTCTCATCATGGTTCTGTAGGTTTCTCCCATGCCATCCATAATAACAATCATGCCGGAGTCAAAGGGCGATTGTGCCGCTGCCGAATATGCGTGTGCCAAATGATGCGAAATTTCTTTCTTGATCATAACGTCCGGCAAAACATTGTAATCGTCATCGTATCCATCTTCGGTGCCTCCATTAATTTTCAATCCACATTCGAATTCCATGTGCCGACGTGATGCCTCGAGTGGCATGATCCGATGGTGATGATTGTTCATAATGACCGTGTCAACGTCATCAAGATCCAAATCCAGCTGATCCAGGCACGTTTCTACCAACGATGCCACGTTTCCGGCATCGTGCTTGATCCGCGTCAATCGTTCCTTGGCCATGGCAAAGAGGACCTCGCCCGTTCGAGCATCGGCGGCACAAATAGAGGTATCGTGAGAGTACTTGTTTAGACCAATCACCAATTTGGTGCCTGGAGGTGCCTTGAGTGGTCGCTCACGTTGCCTACTGTTGCCACCACCTCTGCCCCGGGATGATGATGATGATGATGGCCCATACGGATTGTCGTCTTCGCCATCGTAAAATCCAGATTCAAAAGGTGTGGCCGATTGTTTCAGAGCAGATGGTTCTAGCTGCGTTCGATGCGTGCTAGGTATCGGTATGCGAGGACTCCATGCCACAACGTTGGGAAGTGCAATCAGCATAATACCCAGGAGGCCGAGAAATATCCGTGCCGTCGTGCTTTTAAAACACCCCATTTTTTCAAGTAAGGTGCCAATCATCCTCTTTTTTTGAGATTGTGAACAGGTAGATGCCTTTCTTGCCTCAATTAATTGTCTTCGCAAAATTAAACGCTTTCCAGCCCAGTCAAGTGAAGAATGGATAAATATTATAACGAGCTAGAGACAGGATACTTGTTGTCTCTTGGTTCTCAAATAATAATACCAGGTACTAATGTGAAAATTTGAAATAATAATTTCTCCACATGTCATCCAGAGGAAGAGTTCGTGAAGAGAGAGATGAGGCCAGAAAGAGATGCCGATGAGGATCTTTCGAGTGGTTGACATGGCAAGCCTGAATGACGTCAAAAGCACGACTTGCATCACTACTTGAGTCTCCTTAACTTTCATGACCCAAAGACTGTTTCATCAGTACTACAGTAGACTACTAGTAGTACTCTAGTAGCTACTACTACTAGCTAGTAGTAGCTACCTGGTAGACCACTTTCAGAGGAGCCAAGCGACCATGGCGTGTGCCTGCAGGAGGCTATTAGTACAACATTATTATTATACTAACGTTTCATTTCAGCTTTCAACCAACCAAGCTACCTATTCAGTCTATCTATCGGCTGAGAAAGGCCAGCAGAAAAGCTTGTGTCTACTACTTCAGATTCATCCAGAAGAAACACACGAAATCGCCAGAGGTACATAGCACCAGATAGCACATAGCAGTAAGTGTGTCAACCCAACATCTCGCTCTTATTATCAATTATCATTCCTACACGACAAATTGACCGCAACTATCCACGAAACAGTATCAGATAAAAAGCCAGCTAGTCAGCCACCATGTCTGCAACTCCCAACACCTTAAAGTCGGCACAGCTCAAAGCTGTCCATCGAATGTTGGCCTTCAATGAAGACCCCGGTGATTTTGACAATGACAACGACTACGCCTTGCCACCTGCTGGATCGTCTCACAATCAATGGAAAATTTTAATTTACGACGCACCCTGTCGTTCCATCATTTCTCCTCTTCTCAGTGTCTCTCAATTGCGTCGACGTGGTGTGACACTGCACCTGCTTCTGCACTCGGACCGAGAAGCCATTCCGGACGTGCCTGCCGTGTACTTTGTCTCCCCGACCAAAGAAAATCTGGCACGCATCGCCCAAGATTGCGGAAAGCGTTTGTACAGTCGGGTCCACTTGAACTTTGTTACCAAATTGGATCGAAGCTTGATGGAAGAATTTGCACAGTTGGTCGTACAGACAGGATCCTTGGATACCGTGGCCAGTGTGCACGACCAGTACTTGGATTACGTTTGTCTGGAGCGGCACTTGTTTTCACTGCACAAACCCAACAGTTATGCGACCATTAATGGATCCGGAGCTACAGAACAATCCATGGAAAAAACAATGACAGATATTGCCTATGGACTCTTCAGTGTGGTGGCGACACTCGGACAGATTCCTGTCATTCGGTGTCCCAAGGTTTGTGTTAAATCTGTTTTGTTTTAGATGCTGCTGGATGCTGCTTTTTCTTAATGTCGTGGGCTCTTACAGTGCTATATCACATTTTGTATCCTTCCATAAATCTTGGGACTATTTTACAGAATGGAGCTCCAGAGATGGTGGCTCGTAAACTGAGCAAAATGATAGCAGAGCATCCGACCTTGTTACGCAGCAAAGGCGGTCACTCTCGTCCTTTGCTCGTTGTTTTGGACCGTAATGCCGATCTTATTACTCCCTTTCAACACACTTCCACCTACCAGGCCTTGATTGATGATGTTTTGACACACAAAGCCAACCGTGTGGAATTTGTTGTGACGCAAGATGCCAATTCCAAGCGTCCCAAAAAGATTCCGAAAAAGTTTGATCTTGATCCCGACCAAGATATCTTTTACAGCGCTCATAAATTCCAACCCTTCCCCGAAGCCATCGAAAGCAATGGTGTCGAATTGCAAGAAGTCACGGCCCGGGAACAAGAAATTCGATCCAAAGCTGTTGGTGGTGGCAATTCCGCTGCCGTCATTCAGCCTGATCCCATGGCCAGTGCTGCCAATGATTTAGCTACCGCTGTCGATTCTCTCCCGGCGTTGTTGGACCAAAAGAAACAGTTGGAAATGCACACGAGTATTTTGCAGGCTGTCATGAACGAAGTAGCGTCGCGAGATGTACCGCAGTTTTACGAATTGGAATCTTCCTTGGCGACAGGATCGTACAAGAACGACCAAGGAAAGGCCAAGAGCGACGTTTTGGCACTGGCTGGTGATCCTTCGAAAGGAAATGTTGAAGATAAACTTCGTTTGTTGATGGTGTACTGCTTGGCAACAACTGCCAAGACGGCAGACATTGATGAAATTGCGACAGCGGTGCAACAAGCTGTAGAGGGCATGGAAGGCGTGGATCGAGCGTCTCGCGACATGATCCAAGTAGGTATCAAGGCTACACAGTACATAAAGCAACTTCGATCCATGCACATGCTTCCTTCCATGGCCGAAATGTCCCTCTCCAGTGCCGAAGAATCGTCTGCTGGAGCTGGACTTTCCAGTTTCATGAATCAAGCCACTGGACTGTTGGCCAAGGCAACGGACCGTGTCACAGCCATGTTGGGCAAAATCCATAAACACCATGCCACCCGTGTTGTCGAAAATCTATGTGAAATGAAACCAGGAACTGAGGACGAGGACTTTTTGTACTTGGACCCCAAGTTCAAGGGCGAAGTCGACTACCACAAGCTGGCTACTATGACCCGTGCCCCCGTGCGAGAAGTGATTGCCTTCACCATCGGCGGAGGATGTTACGCCGAATACCAAAATTTGCAAATGGTGGCCAATGAGCGCCGAACCATAAGCTACGGTAGCACCGAATTGGTGAATGCAGGTCAGTTCTTGGCACAACTTGGTCAATTGGGATAATATTATTTGCAGTGCAGTAAAGTCGAAATTAGAATTGAATGGTACGAATCTTTTGAGAAGTACGTCTCGTGCGAATAGTGAACAGTCTTTAAAAAAAGTTATAAATAGCTCCTCCGAGTATGTCTTACTATAGATATCACCAATATTACGATTTCGGATTTATCTTCGGTCAGGCTATTACGGATCCAATCCCATTGGTTTCAAAATAACAGCAGAAACACAAGGCATGTCCGTTCATTTCTCTTATTCCGTCACTCCTCCGGTAGATCCTCCGAGCCTGACTCGCGAACCTTCTTTTTTTTCATAGGCATACCCATTCCACCAGAGACAGGAGGTGAATGGGCAGACGCCTTGCTGCTGTTACTATGGTTGCTAACATTGTTTGTAGCATTCGCAGCAGCATCGCTGATGTCCGAATTGGTCGCTATCTTTTCTATTTTTGCGGCACTCTTTGAAGCACTGTTTTTGCTTTTTGCTTGCTGTTGGGAAACAGGTGGAGCAATTTGATCAATAATATCTTTGCAATTCCGTGCTTGTTGTCTGACAGGCAGTGTCAAATGCCCCTCAGTCTCCCTCACTCGATGAACTTCACGGACAAACACGTCGCGGGGCATGGCTTTGGCACCAATGTCGCGTTTGTAGTCCATCATCATTCCCAAATCCCACAGATGAAAGCCTCTCTCAGTCAAAATTCGTCCGAGTGCGGCTAACTGAACGGATCCTGCACTGTCCTGTCTGGTAAATCCAGTCAGACTGGTGTAGATACTACCCACCGTGTATCCTATCTCACCTCCTGCCAGTTCCCCCGACTCGACATTCCACACCTCGATTGTGTACAGTCGCACCTTCCAGACTCTGCGTGGATTAGTCGGTCGACCTGTCGTGGAATCCATGGTCGTTGCTTCCACCATTCCTTGTGAAAAAATGTCTCGAAAGGCTTGGACCAGCGGCGGATACAGCCAACAGTGACTTCCGTGTTGATCGTGACATGCCTGAATGACCTTATCAAATTCTTGATTGACCGTCAAAGTAAATCGTTTCGATTTTTTGCGAGCCGATTTGGAAACGTGCAAGTCACACTGTGGTCGTAGCTGAATGGTACTGCGCTCCAAGTGTAATTTGGGCAATAGCATTCCAGACGTGGCAACGGGTAAGAATCCTTCGGCCATGAGTTGGGCAATGAAATGCGGTTGAAAGATGGGCGTGTACAAGTATTCTCCATGATAGGGATTCAAAAACGGTTGCAGGTAGTTGGGAACATAGTCCTGGAGGGATTGCTGGGACGCAGAGAGACGTCGTCTCTGTGGTGGTTGTCGTCTACTAGTAGTAGTACTACTATTAGCGCTGCTGCTGTTGCTAGTGCCGGTTTGACGACTGCTTTGGCGGCTGGTCTCTGTCGATCCTTTGTTCTTTCTAATGTTGCTATTGCTATTGCTGTTGATACTGGTATTCTTCATCTTGCTCGAAACTTCTGTTACTTTGCTATTACTAGCCGTCATCTTCTTCCAACGAAAAGCTGTTGTAGTGCTGTGCTTTGCTGCTTTGCTGCACTGGAACAGACAACAGACTATTATGAGACATTACGTTGTTATTACTCTACTATTTCGCCAACCACTCTAGCCAGTGGGTGGCCTATCAAAGTTTTATTTGTGTGGTACTGATAAATATTTAGCTTACTATTTTAGAAGTAGGGTACTAAAAATTTGTATAGTCATATCTTAAGTTGGG
>Ga0210025_1000630_pt1 | contig 43442 bp, 50 predicted proteins | sample CryGeyme20150102_FD_183989 | JGI IMG/M metagenome (GOLD analysis project Ga0210025, IMG submission 183989) | Groundwater microbial communities from Crystal Geyser aquifers in Utah, USA - Crystal Geyser metaG 2015-0102 (SPAdes) (version 2) | ecosystem: Environmental > Aquatic > Deep subsurface >... | reverse complement strand
ATGTATTCAATATATGAATCCAATTTATAAATGAAGTGTGATAAAAATGGATATATGAATAAGTGAGCCAAATTTAGAAATCGGTATTCGACTGTAAATAAAAAAAGAGTCAAAGTTGATTATTATTACTTATTTGGCACATGATCGTCTAAGATTAAAATGTCATTGGACACAAACTCATCCCTGGAGTTACACCAGATTCCATCATCTCTTAAATCAAACAACTTCCCCTTCTTTTTGAACATTGGAAAAGAAACACAGAATAGAACCAGAGATTTTTGATAGATGGGTTCATGCGAATGCCCTCTAAAGCTGATTGTCCAGGCTACATCTATGGATTTAGATAAAAAGATGGCTACAACTCTGCTGATGCCAACTACTGGATCAAGATGGGCAGAACAAGTCGAGCCACCCCTCAGACCAGAATCGTCGAATGGTAAAAAGCCGACAAACATGAATACAATGAAATATTCACAATCAGAACAGAACACAACAATAAATTATAACTCATCATCCATCTTATTTTTGCCTATGCTCGTAAATTGCGATAGATCAATGGCAATAAAAGAATCTAGTGGTTTTATTTTGAACAGAACTAAAAAGTGGCAACAGCAGCAGTCACCAATTTGTCTAATATGTTGATGTAAAAAATACATGAAAAATATCTAAATAATGCTGATGAAGAACTGACCACCCCCTCTACTCTCTATTTGTAACTTGTCGATAAATTAAATCAACAAAATTTCAAAAACTAAGACTTCAATATTTTTGCTTTCGGGTTGCCTAAAACTGGAAAAAGTACCTTGGGAAGCCTGCTACTTGGAGATGATGTTGTGGCGAATAAAGTTGACAGGGGATACAAAGTAGAGATTTCTGTCAAAGAAGAAGGAAAGAACTTCATCGAAATCACATAGGTCGACTCTGAAACAAAGGATCAAGAATTGTTGTGCCTGTATTTTAGCATCTGGCAAAAATTGAATCAGTCGAGGCGATTCCTTCCTATTTTAGTGGTCAAGCAAAGCGATTTAGAATCATCAAAAATGCTAGGGCTTATTCAAGGCCTTAAACTTCTCTAAAAATACATGAAACCATCCAAACTTCTGATCGTAGTATCTCGATGCTCAAGCACCTTCACAGCGGAAGAGGCCAGATAGATCATCATCGAGAACAGGTAATATATTAACGAGGATCAACTGAAGTTGTTTGCCACATGCGAGTTCATTTTGATAAGAAAGCCATAGAGCTCTGGACCTTTGGTGCCAACAACTGAGCTTCTTTCCATCAAGGAAAAGATAACAAAATGGACTGAAGATCTGGAGAAAGATGAAACTCTTTGGGGAAACTTAGAATTTAAGTTAGAAGATAACCTGAACGACCTCTGCCATGAAGTCATTGAGAAATCATATGAAACTCTCCAATCTCTTTTTGCAGATAAATTCAAAGAAAGGTATCCATAGTATATCGAGGCCAGTCTCAGGATAAATTTTGTGGTCTCTGTGAGACAGATATTAATTGCTCTTAAAAATGCTGAGAAACAAGATCAGAAAACGATCCATACTCTGATCAGTCAACTCGGAAAATGGCTCTAGCTATCAGAAAAGGAGCAAATGCAAGCCTACCTCTACTGCTTCTGCTAGATGAGTGTCAATAAGAATATGCTTTACTCTTCAATCATGACTCTTTTGGAGGATCAGGTCAACTAAAAAACATTAGAGATTCGGGACAAATTCATCATTCAACTTTAGAATGTACTTGAACCCTTCAAACAAGCTATCGTAGCATTCAAAAGAAAAGCTGATGAAGATGTTATTGACCTTCTTGTGCAGATCTACTAAACTAAGACTCTAACTGACATGATGAACGTGTTGACACAGGTCATCGAGAAGGGCAAAAATAAAAGTGAATAAGAGCTGAAGTCCTTAGTGGGATATACTTCTGAATTGCTGGATACTCTCAAAGCCATAGACTAGATAGTTCAACTTGGTTTCAGATTAGACAGCGCTTTGGGGAAAGTCAGAGAATATATTTATTATGGCCTCAAAAAAGATTCCTATGATATTCCCAAAACAAAACCTATTTAAATTCACTACTAAAGTCCAATCAAAAAGGAAGTAGCGAACAAAGAAGGAGACACTAAACCTGACTTTTTCAGCAATTTTTCCAGAGAAACAAGTAACTCGATCGTTCTCCTCCAAAAGAAGATATGTGATTACTCCGAAGGCACTAGTATTTTGAACATCACCGATCAATTTTCCTTTGAAGGAACTCCGAAAACACAATCAATCAAACACAACATCCTCATCTTAGCAAAATAGGTCAAAGTATACGACTCAATAACCATATCCTTCAAAGGTATCGAAGACAAGCAAAAGCTAAAATTCATCATAGTATCAGAAAAATACACCAATATGAATAAACTAAGCCTTCCAGCACAATCTCCAAATGGCCACGCATATTTATTTTATCTCAACTAGGGCGAGTTGAAAAGAATACACGAACCGAAAAAAGATGAACTGCCGCCAGGAACCGATGCAGTTTTGTTGAAGTTATACAGATCCACATTTAAATGATTTGTCAATGCCTGAATACACATAGATAAATATCACCAATAATGTCTCATTGCTTTCTTCTTTAGACCAGTGGCATATTTGCCGTGTGCGTTGGCCTTCTCCTTTAATAGGTCCTCGTATTTGACCTCTTTTAGCTGGATTTCCTGGTCGTAACCGAAAGCCTCCATCCATTATTTGGGTAAAGGATTAGAGTTCAGATACTATTTGGCTGGAAAGAGAACAGAATGGACCTTTCTCATGGGCATTTCTGGTACTCGATATGCACCGTCGTGGACAAGACCGACCTTCAAAGTTAGAGCACAGTATTTTCCTGATTAGAAGAAAAGAAGGACAGTTGTAGTTTGCCTCTGTCCGCTCTATGCTGCAAAGTTGTTACGGAAGTTGCCCAAGATACTGGTGGACCCCTGAGCAATCACTTCCTCTTTATCCCCGGAAAGCACTGAGACGAGAATTTCTGTATTTTTGAGGAAATCTTCAATTTTGGAGGTTTAACTGAATAGGTAGTGAATTTTGACTCTTTTCACCGACATCTTCTTCTGTTCTATCTTGCACTTCCACTTCTCCTCCATGCCCTTCGTCAGAACATACCTGATTGTGACATTTTAGTATTTCTTTCGGTGCAGCTCCGAAAATAATTATTTTGATTACTGGTGTATATCCTCCAGATAGACCATTAGTCGCCATTGGAAGAGCTCCCGACCTTCAGTTTTCGGAGGGTCGCCCTAATCCTCTATTTTTATGTGACACAAACGACCGAGCTATCTTTAATATTTTTTGAGTTGTAATTAGCGAATGATAAGAGCATAGCAGCATTCGCAGACTGCCGACATGGCATTTTCTTTTCGATTGAGAGCCAACAAATTGACAAAATCCAAATTTTAGAGATCCTCCAACCTGGTCCTCCTTCTAAGATGGTGCAAAAACTCAAGCAACATCCTCACTGATACACTATTTTGCAATTATCTCTTCTGAAAAATGCCACTGCACAGACGACAATTTCCCACTTGAGTGGCCACCTCCCAAACCGACTTCTTTATAGTATTTTTGGGCTATTAGTAATATTGAACTCCCTTGACACCCAGCAGCCATATCTTGCCAGCTACATCCTCCACATAGTCAATCCACAACTTCTTTATCCTTTTCTTGTGCACCCCTTCGATAATTTTTCTCAGCTAGGCGCTGGGCTCAATAAAACGATTCAAGATTCCCGGGCCTGTCAATTTGCTATGTTCTAAGGTATATTATCTTCCGTAGGAAGGTGACACTTTTGCCTTGAAGTCCAAAAAATCATTTTGTCCGTTGTTGTTGGCCCTGAATATTCCCGCATAATTTTGAAATCTATGCACGGCGTATTACTGTCTTTGCTCGCCCCTTTCACATCGTTAGTAGATCACCCGCATGACCATGGCTTTGAGGTTTCTACTAAAGACGTATCTCTGCACGTAGGCTGACTTATTGTAATCCCATCTGTTTTATCCGAAATTTCTACAATTTTATATATCCATGCTGAGATTTTTCTTGTTGTTTTCGAAGCAGATGACTACAAAAGGGGCCAAAGGGTTGACCTTGGTATTGATCATATTTTAATACATTTCCCTATAAACCGTATCTGATACTGCCGCCTTCACCAACTTTATCGAGTTCTCATGGCCCTTCTCAAAGACAGAAAAAATATCGGCTTTCAGAATGCTCTTCTTGACGACAATGCCATCTTCTGTCTTCAACTCCACAAACATTCGTTCCTCGTCAAGAAGAACTGTCTAAGGGATGTTCAGGCGATACTTGTGGTTGTTGAGGTTCAGCTTGAGAATGCTTTCAAAAATATTTATTCTTTCAATTTTGGGCTCCTATCTGCTGTATTCGAAATCCAATGTATGCTGATCAATCTCGTTCATTTTATTCCTGAAAGTCTAGTAAAAAGGTTGGGTGGCTTTCCATTTATTTTTGCTGGTCGACATAGACTTCTATATGGGAGCTTTGGTAAGACTACTGGAACTTTGAAACATAGGCGTTCCAATCGAGGTGGTACCATTTCTCTAGAGACCCTATTGAAACAAATGAAACATTTACACAATTTTATTCCATTTTTCCTTGGCATTGCTCCTACTCTTGATCTGATCTATCTCTTTCTCCAACTCTAAATTTGATTTTTTCTGACGTGATACATTATGACCTTGAACTGACTTGCTTTTACCTCCATTTTTCAATATATCCTGCTTGGTGAACTTCATGGCTGTAAATCTATTTGCACTAGCTGATGAGATGTGATGGGAGGAAACGGGTCTCTTCTGATGCTTGACTTCTGTGAGGAACAGCATAATTTCTATAATTTAAGAACTACAATTAATCATGTAATCAAATATCGTCTCTGTGAGGCTTTTTTTAAAATTACTAGAATTAGGTCGCCTTCTCCTTCTTTCTTTTCCGGACCAGCCGCAATTATTTCTGCTTCTCTCGCTGTGTTTTCTAGAATTAGCCACCTGACTACTCATCCTTCTACCGCTTTTCGGCAATTTCGGATTAAATATGCACCTTTTTGCCGGTCTTCAGAGGACCTGCTATCGACCTGCTTCTTTTTATGGCCACCTTATCGCTTTTGTTCTTCCTTCTGACAATCCTCGGGTTTTAGCTGGAATCCGAAGAAGAGTCAAACACATCAATACCGTACTAGATGGCGCTATAATCGAACATGGTATGCAAATACTAGAGCACCTAACTGGAATGGAAATTGGGTACAATTTGTCGAATACAGAGTATGAGCTGTGCAGCATCAGGTTAGACTTTATACTTTTCCTTGATTTGATAGTAGCTGAGAGTGTTTTATAGGTTGTCCCAGTCTACTTTAGGCAATTTCATGAAATCATAAAGGATGAAGTCGTATATTTCTCTCAGGTTCCAGCCATAGGTGGTAAGCTTGTCTTTTAAAATTTTTATCTTACTGGCCAGAACCACCAAAGATGTGCTATCCAATTACATATTAGAAAAACTATTATAAACTGCCTTATACCTAATCCACATTCACCTCAATTGTCATCATCAAGGGTTATATATATTTTTTGAAATATTATAACCGATGCTTAAAGCAAATTAGTATTCCACCGCTGACCTCGCAAGAGCTCTGGTTAGGGAGTATCTCAGTATAGCTGGACTCAGAAATACCCTTGCCACCTTTGAAAGATAGTAACCCCTCAACAAGAAAAAAATCAGCAAAAATTTGCTAATCGATCTGCTATCTATGAAAAGTATAGTACAGATACACAAATCTATGAAGGGTCAAGATTCTCTATTGGAGATCTTGGTCAGCTATCTGAACAAAAAATATCAAGTTAAAAATGGGATCTTCCAAAGAACAGATCCTCATTTCTATCCACAAGTCAACCTGGATCCCAACAGGAAGGCTAAAAAAATATTGGAAACGACAGATTTCACCATAAAAGATGTAAAACCACGACCAGGATCATCCAAACCCTTCAGAAGAGAGGAGCAGACAAGAATAGCGAATTATTAAAAGAATTAGCTGAAAGTTATATATGATAAGGTCGCCAGAGTATAATCAAGACCAAAGGAGTAACATGATAGGGAAGTCAAAGTAGAGCCGAGAGTTAGTGTCAAACGCTTGCATGCGATTGCAATTCCAAAGGGAGAAAAGATTGTAAAAGATAAATCTATCGAGGTTAAAGTACCAGAATAAGTGAAAAAGATGGTTTAAGACAAAGTTCAAACAGAAGAGAAAGAAGAAAATACAGCATTACAAACATAGTAGAAAAGAGCATCAATTTAGCTCAAATAGCCAACTTCAATTCCTGACATTCAACCCGTCTAGATCCTCTAAGACGAAGATTAGTACAACGAATAGTATCAATAATAATTTTAAATGTCCCTTCCCTAAAATACAAAAAGCAGGTAAACTGACCCCTCCCTCCTCTAAATTAAAACAGATCTGATCTCCTATCCCATCATCAGCCAAACTGCCAAAGATCTGCCTGTATTCAAGGATCAAATTATCACTAGTTTGCATTGCGCTGAGGTCAGAAATTCATAAAAACTGCGGAAAGATGGGACGGTGGGCAGTCTGAAGAGGGAAATTTCTGAGGAGAAGATCAATATTATGCCGATAGTTAACTAACCAACTGAAACGGATATAATATTATAAGATAAAATAGAACCGATGGGATGTGTTGAACCTAAGGGCCAACCACCACTCAACACAGCAACTGTACCACCAGCAGAACCTCAAAAATATTAGGGAAATGACAAGGCCGATAAAGCACCACAACAATAGATCAAAGTTGAGAGTAAATCTGAACCTCCCAGCAAACCTCGCACTCAAATGCGATTACTTAGCAAACCTAAAGAATCCAACAAATAAATCCCAATTACCAAAGAACCTGAGCAACCTCAAAACCATGTTGAATAATTGTAACCTCCAAAGAAGGAGCAAATGAAGAAATAACAGTAAGTAGCACCTGAGCCCAAACAGCCAGCGATGATAGCAATCGGCAAGAAGAAAAAACAAAAAGAATAAACTGCAACCGACACCTATCCGACTAAATTCAAATTTGACTAAAATTTCTCACACGGCATCCCTGTCTAAATCAACTACGAGTATGAACCCTACAAGATCGACACTTTTTATCTTGACTAAAAAATAAAGTAAACCCATCCTAAGTTGATCCTTGAAACTACGATCAACTACAAAATTAAAGGAGGTGGACTGACTCTCTTCAAAAAAAAACAATAAAAGAGTATCTCCTCTCAAGATGCGACTAAACTAAAAACTGCAGTTTTTCAGTCCAACCCACCGATTTTGCCAAAATCATGGACTCAAGGTTTCATCCTATCTCCTTTTGAGGACACCCCCTACGGTCTCAAACAAATCTAAGGTGGACCATGTGGCATCATCGCTGCTGTTCAGTGCTACTACCTCAAACATTTGCTCTATCTATCAAAGTAACCCAACCACAAGAACTAAATTGTAAGATAGATGTCCCTTGTAGGAGCAATAGCCGATTTGTTATGGAAGGTGAGGTCATCATAAAAAATAACGTTGACCTTTCCATTGAAAGGAGCCAGTAAAATTGACATAAATAACCTGAGAATTGTGACCTTTGATGCGGCATAGTTCAACACAGTTTTTTCTGCAGTTTGGGCCCATAGATAATAATTCATCGGATAGAAAAATTTCGGTGTTGCTGCCTTGCTCTATTCAGCTGTGCTTACCAAAGGCACAGATAAAATATAATAATAAGTAGACATCAAAAGCAACCCTCTGATTGGCAATCACGGTCATTGCACTCAATAGTTCGTCAACTTGGTCCTCACAGGTCAAGCATGCTCTAATGTATTCGATGGCTAGAAGATTGTAGACGACTACAAGATTAAAGGTATACCTGAAGCTTCATAATTCGGTTTTCTCACTGTCTTCGAAACACTCAAGTATATTGAAGTTGGAAAAAATTTAAAAAACCCCGTGATCCCAATTTGGATCATCTGCAAAGAATTCCACTATCACGTCGTTTTTGCAGGTCACCACCTTATAGCAGAAAATAACAAAACCTCTAAATTCGACATTATTTACTTTGACGGACTGTACAACTGTGGTGATCGGATAAGACTGACCTTGTCACCTTACACAACTGAAGAGTAATAAACATTAAAAATGAAAGAATTACCGTTGATAGAGCAAGTATTGCTGACAAAGTGGGGCCCAAGGAAAGCTGATTGGAACGGCAGCACCAAAATTTTGTGATATGCTTATATATGATAAATTTTTAATAATGATGTTTAGTCTAATGGTAAGAGGAAGATTCCCTTTCAGCCAAATAGGCAACTCCTTGAAAATACTGCAACTTACACCACCCACCACCCAAAAATAGATAAAAAGTAAGTACATGTTGTTGGCAAAACAGTTGCACCCTGACATGAAAGAACAGGTAGAAAAGACAAAAGAATAACTGGATAAGGAACATCATAAATTTGTATAGATCACACAGGCTTATAAATATCTTAAGGGGTTGTCCTAAGAAGAGATCAATAGTGATCGAGTGGAGAACAAGAATGAGGAGAGTAAGAAAGGAGAGGATGAGTATTACCGACCGATGACTGAAGAGGAGAAGAAAAGACAGGCGACTTACAGCTATTTCAATAAAAAATACAGAAAGACAGCAGAACAATAAAAACAATAAAAAAGACCACTCTACCGGGAACTTCCCTAACTTTTTTTTGGCATTTTTCTAGTCTTCCTTTATTTGGTGTAGTGGGCACATGCAGCTTACCAGAAAAGTCGCCAAAACCTAAAAGAAAGTACAGGTGAGGGTCACAACACTACTCTAAAGAAGATGAACTTCAGACAGAGATACGAAAAACCTGTGCCTTTGTCGTAAATATAGTGATCCTGTATATTTACTTCAGCAGAGCTAGCACTGTTCATCTAAGCTTTGTTAATAATGCCAACTATCAGCATTATAATTGATGGACTTGCTCCCCCGAAGACTCATCTTCCTGGGTCACCTGCTCCTCACCCTAGCATTCATCTACACTCATCAGCTACACCTTGAACTCTTGCTCGCCCTCCTCCTGCATATCCTTATTCTAGCAAATGACTCCACCTGCTATCCTTCTCATTGCCAGACTCCCCCGCACTATCCATAATAAAACCGATGCATGTAGTAGTACTGTCAGGTACTGAAGTGGTGCCGCATGAAGCATTGTTATAAATGTCGACGTTGCGTGCATCGCTTCGACCATCACTGTGTCTTGCTGGACATCTGCATCGGATAATTCAACTATAAGTACTACTTTGTCTTCCTGCTGGCTCTGCTCTACAACACAATTCTGCTGCTAGTTGTCTTCACACAAGAAATGAAAGATGAGGTCAGTATGGATTAATTCGGAGCTTAGACCTTTACTGTGAAATACTATCTATATGGGTTTGCCTTGATGGGGGTTTATTTCAACCTGATCATGAGCAGCTACCTTGTAGCAAATCATACCTATTTTCTGATGATGAACGTAACAACTTGGGAGTACCACAAAAGAGATAGCATACCCTACCTCAGAGGTTATGACCTCTATCCCTTTGATAATGGCGTCTTGGCCAACATTATCCAGATATTCAGCACAAAAGCAGACCGACCCATCGACTGGGCCTTGTAACTACAATAAAAATGAGGGTATTATTGATATTGACTGATGATTTTGATACTATTTGAGTAATAGATTAATTATAAAATCAAGATAAAAGATGAATCCTGCCAAAATGCTCATAGTAATGGCGCTAGTCATAAACATTGTAAAGGGAGAACCAGAGGAAGACAAATTATCGCAAATACCGGGATACCCAACTACCTTCACAAATAGAGCCTATGCAGGTTATCTGAGTACAGATTCTGATAGCCGTAAACTTCACTATGTCTTTTTGGAGTCCAGCCAAGGAGCAAGCAACAGTGCACCTGTAATGCTCTGGTTAAATGGAGGACCAGGTTGTTCCTCTAAAATTGGCTTCATCCAAGAGCTATCACCCTACTGTCTCAATGCATTCCAACCGTATTCTGCTCAAGACAATCTAACACCAAATCCTTACTCCTGGTCTAATATAACAAATTTACTTTTTTTGGACTCCCCAGCCGGTGTAGGTTTCAGCATCAACACAGACCCCAACTACACCTTCAATGATGCCAACACCGCCAAAGATAATTTACTTGCTCTCAAAGATTTTTTCTCCAATAAGTTTCCCTAATACGCCAATAACACTTTCTATTTAGCTGGTGAGTCTTATGCTGGGAAGTACGTGCCTGACCTGGCAACAAGAATCCTGTCAGATTCCACTAATAAAATACCACTTAAAGGGGTCCTCCTGGGTAACCCTATCCTGAGCCCTTCGACGCTTCAAGAAAATAGAATTTAGTGGATGCTCTCTCATAATTTGATTGATCCTCAGTTAAAATCGTATTGGGAGAAATCTTGCAAAGTAGATGCTGAGTCAGCAGGATGCCAGTATTTCTACGAGAGATTTGAAGATCAAACCTATCGGATTGATGAGTACAATATATATGGAGAATGCTATGGTAGATCGGGGCCTCCTCAGAGTGCACTTGCTGCTCAGATGGCTATCCAAAACAGTCCTTTCAATAAAATTGCCAGGAAGGTTAACTTGCTAACTGCCAAATAATACTGTGCCTATTCGAAAGGGGTCGAAGACTATCTCAACATCAACGCTCAGCAACTAAATTCAAAAAATCCCAACACCGTCCAAGTCTGCAACAGCACAATTTACGACTCCTATAAAGTAGATCCAAAGGGAAGTCTTGAGTCAATCCCTGCTCTGCTGAAGGCCAACCTTAAGCTATTTATCTATACAGGTGACTGGGACAGTGTGGTACCCTTCACCGACACTCTAAAGAATATTCTCAGCCTCAACTTAAGACAACAGGGCAGCATGCTTCCTTGGTTAGTGGGGTAACAACACGCAGGATTCACCCGCACCTATAGTTATAATTTGACACTGTACCATGTCAAGGGAGCAGGTCACGAGGTTCCCGTTTATCAGCGTCAGAGAGCCTACAAGGTGGTTGAGAAGTTCATTTATACTTGAATTGATATATGCCTATACTATTTTGACTAAAATTAGCATACTATCCTCGGGCTATATTTACCTAGTTGACCAAATACTAAATGATTAGAAAAATGGAGGTAAGTAGGTAGTTCACCTTTGGCAAAAAGAAAGGACCCGTCCTCAAAGAAGTGAGATAGATCTTGGAGACAGAGAAAGATCACTTCCCTCTTGATTGGTACTTCGTGGCCACACTTCTGGCACAACCTGGAGCTATCAAGATGGATGGATAGTTAAGGGTAGAGCTAAGAGTTCAAAATGTTGAAGGAAATAGCTCAATCCTCTCTGTGTTCTTGTGTTAGGCCATCTCTCGAGAATACCTTGACATCCTAAAGGTGGGCTCGACCTACATCTTCAAGAAGGGGACACTCATAGTTAGCCATTCTGACGATAATTTTGTGCTGATGAGGAAAAAATCAGTTATCAAACTGCACAATGAGGAGGATTCGATTTTCTTTGACTCCTCATCTGAACATTCCAGTTCATCTGATTATATGCAATACATCGTTTCTCCTTTCAGCTTTGAACTGGAATCATCCCGAACTGAGGCACCAAAATCATAAAATATCCAAAGTAGATTGACTAACTTGGAGAAAGAAATAGCTGACATCAAAAAAGGATCTTCTGTGAGGGCAGAACAAATATATTCCAGCTTGAGTGTTGCCAAAGAGGAAGATCTTGTCGATTTCAAAGCCAAAGTGGTCAACAGTTATCAAATTGGAGAGAGGAACCCTTCAGCTAACAAAGCTGCTGGTTTTAAAGTAAAAATGCTTGAAGAAGCTTACGATCCCAACAAGACATATGAAGTGGTCATTTGGCAGGAAGCCCTTCCATCTAAGCCCTTGATTCGTGGCTAAGTCTACCATTTCCGCTCTTTCAAGCCAAGAAACAAGGCTCAATATGGCCTTTCTTTTCACTCCCACTACGAACACTCCTCAATCTAGCATCTGTCCTGATAATCAATCATATATTGCTACTACTCCCATATTATAACAATAATAATTGACTCAAAAATGGAGGCAATTTACTAAGCACTTCTCTTACTCGAATCCTCCCCCGTCAAAGCAACCACCATGCTCACTAACCTCTCCCACAACAACCCGCACTTCCTACTTATGCTCAAAGACATGTGCCTTCAATTGCGGCAAAGATTCGGACCTGAGAAACAATAAAACCAGCTGTAATTCTAATCGATGAGCAAGACGATGCTTGTCATATTCAACAGAATGCTAAAGCAGGAATTTTTACATTTAGGCAACAATGCTTACAAACATTTGGAGGAGTACTATCAGTGGATGTTGGAAATATTGGCCTGTCCATCTATTTCCTTTGTCCATAAGAATATCTTACAACCTACTCTGACTCTGATCCTCAATCACCTAGCCCACCCTCGCTAACGTTTTCTTTAGTTCCACGACAAGATCACCCAAAAAGATATCGACCAATCAGCCTGTCTCTTCATCTATTTGTAAGCTATGCTAAAATCAAAAATAAGCCAAGATGAGCTCATCTCCACCATCAAAGAAAGCCATCAGTTTTTATTCTTCATCTGTAATCATTCACTAAATTACACCATTGACTTCTACCGCGAGAGATATATGTAGATGGATGACCCCAATCCTTTCAGCCCTTTTGTCATGTTGTAAATGATAGAACTATCTTAGACTAAAACAGGTGTAATATATGCTGACCACTTTATGCGATATGATCTCTTTTTGCTTCTATTACCATAACCAACGGGTTAGGACACATGTTGATCTATTAACCGAATAGATGCTGTTTAGCCAGGAACTTGGTATCTATTTGAAGAGGATATTAAATTTGGAAAGATAGCTATTCAGAAGCAACAGGTAGTCCAACAAACATGGACTACAACTTATCATCATGGGTAATTTCACAGCGAATTAATGCAAAATTATCAATAAAATAAAAACTATGTGCCTTACCAGTATTTGTTATCATATACAGGTATCTCCCTTATTATATCTGTCACAGATAAAAAATTTAACCTCACCTATACCGATAAACCTCTCCTCAGAAGTCTAGAAGAATTGACTGTGGTCCTCATCTCAGATCTGGAGATATGTAGTCAACCTCATGTGATGACTGAGCTCAGCCAGGAACTGTGGGCTGATAGCATGCTATCTGCTATGGTCGATGTCCTAAAAACTACATGCATGTTCGTCGATCTCCAGAAGATATTTCATCGGATGCTGGATGTTAGAGGACTCATTCAGCTAACTTTCGGTTTTTTGCTGACCTACTAAGAAGAACTGACCCTGTTTGAGCACGAACATGAGGATTACTTCGCTCTCACCTATTACATTTTATTCGGAAAAATAGATGAAAAAGATGAAATCGAGAGCCACAGCATTGATCTGACTTTGGGAGAATTTTGTCTCAAAAGACATATAGTTGACTTCATCAAAAATATGTGCATCTATGTAGAAGGGTTCGCATCAACCATGTTAGAATTGTGTCTGGATGTTGCTCTGTTGGAGACCACCTTTAGAAAGACCAAAAATCATGATCTGAAATAAATGTTCAAAGCCAAGCATCATTTGTAGAGAGGTGAAGGACTGGAGTTGATCAATTTGGAAAGTGCCATCCTCATGTTGACAGTCGTCATTGAAGGCTACGACAACAAGTTGTCCAAAAGTGCAAAATTCAAATAATTTTTAGACACAATTAATCCCTCATCAATGACTCAACTATAACTGACCCGCACCTATACTTTCCTTTCTGTTCATTCCGTCTAGTTCAAATCTTCCAATATTTACACCAAACACTACAACTGGATAGAACGTGCCCTTTCGATGAATAAAAATGATGACTCACTCAATAATAGCGCCCTTTATTTCCTCAGAAGAGTCATAGTTGAAGGTTACGAACATACAAAGTCATATTGTTCTCTGGCTGATAAAGTACTCAGTGATGCTCTGGAACATGTGGTGTCTGCCAACTCTGCCCTTTTTGTTGAATTTATTGTGCATACTGTCCAGAGTGACAAAATAAGGAGGAAAATTCTCAATTTTGAGTGGATCAATAAGGCAGTGGAACTGACCACCATGTTAGCCCATCGAGTATTCAGCTAGAAAAAATCCAACCACGATCTAATATTAGCAATTCTAAAATTATACACAGCCACAATCGATGCCGCCCACATCCTAACCTAAAACAACCAGCAACATCCCTATCCATCTTTTAAACAATAAGCCCACCACTTCGATGACCTAATTAACAATACTCTCCACTAGAAACTCATCACTTTTTATTCAAAAATATTCAAAGCCAAAGATTTGATCAAATAGGAGTATCACTGTATATATTAATTGGCTGACTACCTCTTTGTCTTGTTTGTTAGAGATGCCAAATTAGATAATACGACCTTTGCTGTAGTGATCGATCTCATTATGGGTATACTATCCAGAGATGAAAAATAAAATCATAGCTATACTACAGCCTAATTCAAATTGTTATATCAACTGATCAACAGAGTACCCTATTAGTTGCAAGAGAGTCACTATCTTACTATTCGCAATTGGATGTAAAGCCAACTACACTCATTCTCCTAATTGCACATCAACCAGGTCTGCCTAATTATGCAATTAATTTATTTCTTCATCCATGGCAACATCTTCCAAAAGAGTAATATGATCACCTTCTTTCAACCTGTCACCGCATAAATCTAAAAAATATTTATCAAGCAACTACTCACCTATGAAGAGTATTGTTCAGTTATTCAGCAAGAAGAAGATGCAGATCGGAGAAAAATCAATTTGAGTAATTTGCATCATGATCCCTACAACAAGGAAGAACAAAAAAATCCTATCACTATTGTCAGATTGTATAACACGATTATATTAAATCCTAACCATCAACCGCAGTCGATTCATTTGGTTAAAAAATTGTTGAAGTTCTATATCAGAGATTAATTGCCTTACTATGACCTGGCTGTACAATTCCTGGCGATTAGTATCTTGGTGGCGAGAACGAGAAATAGCGGAGTGCTGGAGATATTTACCATGGGCTTGGATATGCTCTATTGCAATGCTATATACTAGAGAGATATCAAAAATTTGACAATCGACTAGAGGGTCATCAAAGATCTTACGAAGGAACTCAGATCTCCTATCAGCATTTTGGACCCCTATGCCTAGCTAGCCAACATGGTTAATGAAGAACTGAACAAACCCAGAAGACCCATATTCATCGATTACCGCCTTCCCTTCGAGCAAATAGAGGTCAACATCATCGATTTCATCAAAAACGACGAGTCCACCCTCAACACCGTCAAAAAGTTGATCTCTATCCGCAGAATCAATGACCAGCCCAGAAAGATAGTCAAGATAAAGAGAGATCAGGAGTGATTGTTTATTATTGAGTTTTGGAGGCATTTAATAATATTTTAGGCATAATGCAGACAGAGATAGTATCTTTGGAGGAACTCAAGTAAAACATCGAAATGATAATCGATGAACACTACCAGATCTTGTCTAGAAACCTCAAAGAAAGCGATGCTTACAAAATGATCAAAGATTATGAACAGGCCTGTTAATTGGTCCGATAAGTGCAGGAGTTAGAAGACGTGGAACTGAAAGATGCTACCTTTGTTCAGGAAGTCTTGTCTGAAGGTCGAATGCACCTGAAATAAATGGAGGCTCAACTGGCATACCAGAACAAAAAGGGTGATGCTTTAGAATTGTAAAATAAAAACTTGAAACAGTTTTACACCATTTTCCACAACTACATCTGCCACATCAAGCAAGCCACATTGCTCATCAAATCTCAGAAGTTGAGCGAGAAAGAGCATGAAAATTTGACAGAAGTCAAGTCAAAATTCACAGAGGCCAACAAAAATGATACAATGAGACGTGTCCTTCAACTGAAGAAATAAAACGATGATGGATAACATGTTCTGAATCAGGTGGAGAAAAAAATCAACCAAGATGTGCAGGAGACTGAGAAGAGACTCAGAAATATCGAAGGAGAGTGTATCAAATTGTAGGCAGAGTGGAAAATGAAAGATAAATCCTACAGAGAAACACTCAAACAAGAAAACCAAAGAAAAATCGATCGGCTGCGATTCGGGTCAAGCAGAAAGGAAGAAGTCAAGCCAGTCTCTCCCTCTAGATTGTAAGGTAGAAGATAACACACCAATGTTGAGCTATCTGCCGTCAAAATCGTGTAGTACAACAGCCCCTACGAAAAAATTGAACAATACGCAGCGTTATGTCTCCTCATCGTCACAGTCATTGTAATGTTCTATGTCGGCCATCTTTTCTCGTCGGATCGGCCAATAGTGTGATTGCATAATACTTCACATTTTAATAATTTCCCTCCATATCATCCCCTAAATGGTAAAATAGGCCAAAAACTCAAGCAGCGACTCCTAGTCTTCTAAAAAATAATAAAAAGTCTAAAAGAGAGGCAGACCTAAAAGGAGGTTGAGCTCCTAGAATGAAGTAGATGAATACATTCTCAAAAAGAAATGTGAGGTATGTCTGCTTAAGAACCGAGAGCACTAAATGTTGCTATGCGATCGGTGTGATGACTCCTATCATCAGAATTGCCTAGACCCACCTGTTGACAATCCTTCGGAAGTATGGATCTGCCCAACCTGCCTAATCCAAATCTAAGCCCTATATATTGACAAAGGTAATGAATGATCTAACTTAGAAGAAAAAGACAAAATAAAGGCTTAGAAGGTATGCTTCAGCTGCAAAGAAGACCTGAATAGAAAGCACCAGATCCAAGGAGTCGATAATTAGGGCAATCCCATTCAAATCGAGTGCATGAAACTGACTCCCAGAACATGTCTATACTGCAAACATTCCTTCCATGATCTATGCTTCAGTCCTAGAAAAAATTCACTCAATTGCCACCCCTGCTAAAAAAAAATCAGAAGTATACCTGATATATATCAAAGAACGAGGCCCCAAAAATCACGATTAGTTTATGGAGTACATTGATTATTCCATCGACAACGTCAAAAATTCAGATCACAGTCTGTTGTAGGACGGCTCCTCGGACAAGCACATCACAAGACACAAACATTTCAGGCTAAAAGTACCACCTTACATGACTTCCTGGCAATTGATAATCCAATATGAGGCTAGTCTGTACTATGCCTTCACCAGCAAACGGCTGACCTTCATCGACGACCAGATCTACCACAATGACTAAAAGTAAAAATTAATGTAGTTGAACTCTCCCGATCAGTAGTCAGAAGGCAATATATTGAGGCTGCATGAGAAGGACGAGAAAGTATATGAGGAATTCAAGATTAACAGCAAGAAAGGTTTCGTGGGACCATTGGAAGTGAAGGAGGATCGAGTGAAAGGGTTCTATTTGGTGTCGACAGATTACATCCCTCCTTGTACGATTGTTTCAGAATATTCAGGTGAAGTGATGACCTCCAGAGCTGCCCTACAGTTTTAGGAAAACGACAGCATCTTCATGTTGGTCAAATGCCACAGATCTGTCTAAAGCTTAGACATCGTGCCTGAAAAATACGGAAATATCTCCCGTTTCTTCTCAGGTATTAACAACAACCTGAAACGTTCGTTATGGACCAAACTGTAAAACATTCGATCACTCCGTTTCAGCTACAAAGGCAGAGTCCATATTCTCCTCTACACCATCAAACCAATCCAAGCAGGTGAAACTCTCTACTTCGACTACAACGGCAGTCTATTTCATGAGTATCCAACTGACCATTTTGTCAACTGAGTTTATTTGATATCTGTGTGGCTATATACATTGTTATTATGGGGTTGGTGAGACAAAATGGACGAAGGGGTTTTATTTAGGTGATTGATTATAATGGTCTAGCTTGTTTTTGTTTTGGTCGCTAGTACATAATTTTATTTCCAACTCGTATATGGAAGTAGATAGCCATTGTCGATTGAGTGAAGGGCAAAACAATCTGTTTCCTACTCGTGTCAACCAAATCCGGATCAGTCCCGTCAAAACAAGGGACTCCCAGACCACTCGCAAATCCTTAAAGCCCTTTTCGTCCTCCATCATCCAATAGAAAAAAAAAATCATGACCAAGGAGGAAATCCTCAAAATCAACTCTAAAATCCAACTCATCAAAAGCAAGTGCATGAACGTCAGACCAAAGCTCGGGAAATCGGATAGCAAAAAAACCCTCAATTCAGTCTGGATGGATAATGAACCTCTCAATGAAAGCCTTGACCTCGACAGCGAGGAACCTGACCGCAAAGGTAATAAAGTACACCTCATGAAAAGTGTGTTCGAGAATCGACCTGCCACCATTTTTTTCCAGTATCCTAAATGTTGCGGCAAGGAGCCAGTAGAAAACGACCGCATTTACAGCCTCGAAAAAGCCCAACTCTATTACAAAATCGCAGGCTCATAGTATAAGTGCATCGTTAACTCCCTCGAACACAACGGTATTCAAAAACTGTAGGAAGGAAACAATTGGACCATTTATTTTGATGTCAGCGGAACTCGTCTGAAAACTCTTGAAAATATGGGAAAGCATCAAAAATTCAATCATTTCCCAGGCTGCTGGAATCTCGGCCGCAAAGATTACATGTGGAAACACCTCAACAAACAAAGAAGAAGTCACCCTGAAGCCTATAACTTCGTCCCCAATACCTACATATTCCCGTCTGATTTCGACCGTTTTGAGATGGCTCGCTAGACCGCCTAAAAGAATAAGCTATGGATTATGAAGCCTACCAATCAAGCATGCGGTAGAGGAATCAAAATGGTAACAAAAGACACCGACATCCGCAACCGCCGTGATACTCTAGTTTCTGAGTACATTTCAAATCCCCATCTGATCAACAATTTCAAGTACGACCTTCGAATCTACATTGTGGTAACTAGCTACGACCCTCTGAGAATATACATGTTTCAGGAAGGGCTCACAAGATTTGCTACATACTAATACAATGTCAAAAGCAAAGATGTCAGTAAGCGTTTCATCCATCTGACCAATTTTTCAGTCAACAAAAAATCAAAAAAGTTTGTGAAAAACACGAAAGAAGAGAAAGATGGTGAGGGGTCCAAATGGTCTCTGACTGCCCTGAAGAAACACTACGACTCTCTGGGGATAAACTCAGATAAGGTACATATCTGACCTATTCAGCTTTTTGATGATATCAAGGAAGTCATTGTGAAGACTTGCATCAGTGCAGAACCAGTAATGCTCGATATACACTCAAAAACCCAATAAAAAAGAACCTGTGGTTTTGAACTTTACGGGTTTGATATCCTGATCGACAGCAATCTCAAACCTTGGCTCATGGAGGTCAACGTCTGCCCCTCGCTCAGCTCTAGCTCACCCATGGACCGAAAAATCAAGCATACCTTGCTCACTGACCTACTCAACCTCATAGGAATTGAGTACAATTCCCGCAGCAATTTGGAAAAAATCAAGAAAAAATAAAAAGAGCGATTGTTCAACTACGGAAATCAGGATAAACGTTACTACTCAAAAAATATCAACAACCTCGAACAGCTGAACTACAACAACTGTCTAGAGATCCTCAGTCCCTAGGATTGGATGGTCCTGTTCTAATCTGAGGAGGAACTCAGTCGAGCCGGTAATTTTTAGAGAATATTTCCGACAAGGCAGACAGTGGACAGGTTCAAGCCTCTGTTCGAGATAAATCGGTACAACAACAATATGCTGTGGAAGCATGTCAAGTCGGACGTCAGTTTCATAAAAAGAATTTATTAATGATTATGATATAATCCTTTCATTTCTCTAACTCAAACCATGCACTATCATGTACTATCAAGGTTTACTGATCTTGGACAGCTCCTCACAGATCTTGAATGGTAGAACACAGTCCAATGCTGCATAGTGAAGCTGAGCCTTTCGCAGAGGGCGATAGAACCAACCTGAACACTGCTCGTACTTTGATAAGGTCTTCTTGAACAGCACTTCACACTGGTAGGACAGATTGGATCTTGTTTATTTGGGAAACACCCTCTTAAATTCCTTGCTGGAATCGTGCACCCGATTCTTCATCAACTCCTGAATCTACTTCTCTTCAATGTCCAACTTCATACTTCTGGTCATTACTGTTAGCTCTTTTGTGATATCTTGTCCATAGATCTAACATTTTTTGAAAATGTGAGTCATAATGTCTCTAATTCTTTTATTGTCTTTCAGCTACAGAATGTCAAATATGAACACTTTAGAACCGTTGTAGAGCTGGAGAGTTGATGTAACAGATGGATCAAAGACATGTGTTCCTCCACCTCGCTCCTAGTCCATACCAACAAAGGTGCTGAATTCTTTCTCGTAATCAATTTAGTTGATATTGAGTGAGGTGACCACCATGACATGGTTGATCCCCATTTCAAAGTCTCCCATATACACATAGTCATCTGCCTTCTTATCGTTGACCTCTTCTAAGATATCTACCTCCGTTGGTCCGAAATAGTCATTATCCAACAAAATATTCCTAATTTGCAACAGTTCCTCCCTCTCTCCTTTTCGCAAAGGTATTTTATACTAATTTTCGAAGTTGTACTTCACTACAAAATACTTCATTTCTCTAGTTTTTCGGTCCTTTGCTAACTCGTCAATCAGCACTCTAAGCAAATCCCGACTGTAACTAACGATCAACTCGATGTTGAACAACCTGAAAGTTCGCATCTGATATCTGATGTACATTTTCTGCATAGTGATGATGTAGTTTTAGAACTGGAAAGGATCCACCTTCAGGTTACGCAGCACTGTCTAGCATTTGCCCAGATCTCTTTTGTCGCCATTCGAGCATTTGTCCACAAAAATGCTAAGTAATTTCATATCAATGTTTTTGTCCTTTTTGGGAGTGAAAATGTAGACAAATTAATTGATATTGTTTACCTTGAGGACTAGGTCTACTATTTTGCCGTAACTGATCAAATCGTAGAGGTTGAATTCATGGACCAGAGGGAGTATCTTGTTCTACTCTTGTCTTTTGTTTGAAAGCAAATCCTTCAAAATGAGGTGAGCTTCCTCTTCGAATTATCTAACCTTATCTGTGAAGAATTTGCTGATCAGATCTCGACAGACTGTGATGAATTTTCTGCCGATGTGAACATACAATTAGAGAACAAAGTTGAATAGTCTGAACATCTCGTCTATCTCTTCAGTCGTCGCCACCTGCATCTATTTTAGAATTATCTGTGCCCAGAAAGTGTGGAAACCTGCCAAAATGGCGGCCATCTGATTGCCGGTTGTGCTCTCATCATCGGCACTGTTGCTGATGGCCATAAATCGGTTGATTGACTCTTTGAAGGTAAACTTGCCTTAGTTGAGGTTTGATAAGATTTTGTCTGTAAATTTTGCAATATTAGCACTCTTCACCTGCCTGAACTCAAATAGCCATTTAGCGATCCTTTCCTCATCACCTCGCACAATTTAACGGGCCATGAAAATCGAGTCGATCTTCTCTTCCTTCTTCTCCTACTTCTTCTCCTTCTTAACCTTCCCTTCATCTTGCTTCCTTGCTTTCTATTTCTTTTGATGTTGCTCAAGGGCTTTTGGTGATCCCTCCTACATTAATTTTATAAGTCAGTCAAAGAATTGAAGAAAAACACCATAAATCACTCATCTTCCAGCATTTTTTAATCAAAAAGATGCAGAGTTTCCACAAAGGCAAAAGTGTCTCCTTCTATGAGCCTGAATTTAAGACAATCGCTGTCCCCGTCCACACTCTCAACACCCACTTAAAAGACTAACTTTCCTGATTAAGCTCCGATCATCTTGGTCAGCTCAATCACTCCATCTTTCAGAGATAGGTCACCCTAGAGAAATTGCAACAAAGCTTATAGATCTTCGTAGCTCTGCAGAGCAGGAACAAAACGGTCTGATAACTTGGCTAATTCCTTTCTGTACTTCCCCTTGCTGATTCCCTTGGCTACGTCGACATAGTTAACCAAGCTTCTGTTGGTCTGTTTGTTGACTTTGATAGTCCTTCCCTTGAGCTTTTTTAAAACTGCCTGTTTCTTCTTTTCCACAATCTAAGTGTGAATTATTCTCATCTCAATTTCAAGGTCCTCTCCCATCAATAGGTCTCCTGTCATCCAAGGATGTGCCAATATTTCAGGAATTGTCAATCTATGTGTAGGATCAAAGGCCAGCATAGAGTTTAGCAGATCCTTAAGTTCAGGTGAAAACTTCACTTTTTTCTCATGTGTCGCCCAAAACTTCTCCACATAGTTCAGAGCAATGAATTTGTAGAGTCCAGTATTAGGCAAAGCAGTCAAGAAAGGAGGCTGTGAGCTAACCAATATGAAGAGCGTCACAGCAGCAGCAAAAAGATCATTCATGACTCCATTGTAATTTTTCTTCATCAACATTTCTGGTGATTTGAATGAATCTGAACCACAGACCGTCTTGGGTTTGCCATCGTTGATTATTTTGGCTGATAGACCAAAATCACATATTTTCAAGTTGAAGTTGCTATCAAACAGAATGTTCTGAGGTTTTATATCCCTGTGAATTATGTTCTTTGAGTGGAGGTAGCTTAGAGCTTCAAGCATTTGATGGAAAAGTGTTCTGGCGATGGTTTCGTTGAGGGAGCCGAATTGAAGAATTTAGCTGAGATCATAAGGTGCATATTCAAATACCAGAGCTGACCTGAACTACTATTTGCCTTCCTTGCGGTAGGTTCCTGACTTGACGACATCATGCAATTTAATAATATTGGGATGGTCGAGCTCCTCCAAAATGGCGGCTTCCTTCTAGAAAATACTAGCCAACACTTGCTGTGAATATGCGTTGTTTTTTGTTGCAAATTTGATGGCATAGTACCTTCCATCGTAAAAGGCCAATTTGACTCTACATCTCATTATGCTTACTTTCCGAAAGTGCCTTCTCCTAAGGTCTCGATGATGCTGTACTTGTCGTAGGTACACATTTTTATTATAAGGTCATGAGGAATAGCAACTCTACATCAATATGCTTTAAGAATAAATTCTATTACATTCCAACAGTCCTATATGTGACTCCTCTGGATGGATAAAAAGTGATATGGCTCAATGAGGGACACGTCATCGTTCAGTATAATAATACTAGTATCCCCTAAATTATAAATATGAGTACGCTAGGTTCGTATCTGAAGAAAGACACCACCAAGTTGCTACTTGGAGCTTCAGGGGTCTACATCGCCTATCTCAACCTCTCAGTCATCAATTAAAAAATGTACCCCTATCATTACTGTCAGCTACTCATATGCCTATCCCACACACAAGGATCCAACTGTTCAGCATATCTACTAGTATGCGGATCTGGTGCAAATGATCGCAGCTTTGTTCTGCTTGATCTACTCATTCTCACTCTCGAAGGTCAAGAATGAGCCACCGAATCCGATTCCTTTCACTGAGGTCATTATTTTGGGCACTCTTTACACCCTCAACGTCAATACGCTCAACTATTCACTCTATTACATCCCTTATCCTGTTAGAGTGGTGGGAGATAAGATGGGTTATCTGACAGCCGTGATCATGGCTGTTTTTTTCAGCCGAATCAAAAATAACAAAAAACTGAACCTCGGAGCTGACAAAATTTACAGAGCCATTATGATATCAGCAGGTGCTATCGGGTTCGCCTACTTCTATCAGTTCAAGTCCAGTCAGGCTAACCTTTATGTCGAGTCGGAAAGATGGAAAGGGTATGTGTTGATTGGCATCTCTGTCATCACTGAGGCTCTTTTCGGGGATTCGCAAGCCTATGCAAAAGCTACATACAAGCCAACCTCAAACAACATGATGTTTTCGGTCAATATAACCACCTTCTTCCTCAACATTGCCATACTCCTCATCAGCGGCACTCTCACACCCTCCATTCGATTCTGCCTGGCACATCAGTAAATCATTGTTGATATTTTGCTGGTCGGCGTTCTGACCATTCTGGGCCAGGTGTCAATTTACTACGTCATTCTAAATTTCCGACAGCACATGTTTCCTTTAGTGGCAACCACAAGAAAAATACTGACAATTCTCTACAGCATCTACTACTTCAAGCATAAGACAAATTTGTATATGTGGATTTCCCTTGTGCTTGTCTTTGGAGGTATCATCTATGAACTAGCCGATTAGCTGTACTACGATGTGTCAGGGGAAAAACCTATCAAAGTGAGAAAATTGTAATAGTACGAGCAAAATTCTCTAAATTACTCAAATCCTGAGGAGAAGGTCGACTGATCTTTTTGATCTTTCATAAGGTTGATATTGAGATAATTTGATATGACAAATGAATGATCAGGTAGCTATAACTTTCTGGCAGTTGTTGATTATGTCATAATGTTTGTATTCCTTTCTGGGTCTTTGGCTGAATTCTGTGTATTGAATGAGTCGGGAACTGTTCATGCTACTAACTGCTCGGTTTCGCTCAGGATTAACCTCAGCTCTCTCCGTCACTGTCTTCTGAATAGGATGAGGGTGAGGGTTCTAAGCAATGATATTCATGGTGAACTGTTTTCTCAAACTTAGCTCATGTTCTAACTTCCTGGCAGATGACTCTCTTAATCTTTCCTTCTCTGTATTATCATATCCCTGTAGAGAACTTGGTTTGGTTCGAGTAATTTCTTGGGATTTATTGCTCAACTGACTGTATCTTTTTTCGCCTTGCTCTTTAAGGAAACTTAAATGTTGCTTTTTGTAGCTTTAATCGCTGGTTGTGTCTAATTTGAGGTACTTTTGCTCGAATCGCATCCTATCTCTTAGTTTTCTGTCGAAGTCTGACTCAATAAAATCGATATAGTTCTTGGCCTCGGTCCTAGCTTCTTCTGTCTTTCGCTTACGTACCGATCGCTTCATCTGCCTAGAAACACTTATACCTCGCTTTGGATGTTGTTGAGTTGATTCTGAAAGATAAAATTCCTCTTTGTCTGCTTCTTTCGCTTTTATTCTTAGTCCAGCAATGCTACAAAAGGATGTTCTAGGCAATCGCCCCACCACTATTTTGTCTTTTTTGTATTTTTATCTTTTTTCATCAGTTTATAGTTGTCTTACATGTACTTCTGCTCGGTTTTTGTCTTGGCCCACTTCTAACTCGCCTTCTTCGCCTGCTCCTCCTGTACTAAAGTACCTATATTCATCCTCTCATAAGTTTTCTCCTAAGCTGATTTTTCCCGACTTTTCCGACGTTGCTCAAGTTCTCTGTCTAGTTAGGCATGATATGCTTTTTTCTTGCACTCCTCCCACATTCTAAACTCTTTCAGATTCTCCATCTTGGCATTATTGGGTTGCTCGAAGAGTGAAGGTAGTTGAAAGCGATGTCTTTCCATAAGTTAGTTTTATTATTGAACCAAATATTAGTAAACGAATCAAATATGCATTCCCATGTAAAATTTACCTTCAGAGACCTTACCGCTCTTCTCCACCAATTTGCCTTCTCCCTGGAGTTGACCATTCTTGAAGTCACCACTGTATATATGACCACGGGTGACCAATTTCCCTCGACCTGTCAATCTCCCCTAACTCCATTCTCCCACATACTTCACGTCTATTGTTTGATCTAAAAGAAATTTATTTTGCTGCATGTAGTCTCTGACCTCCTCCTCAGGTACATTCAAAAAGCCAACTCCTTGAAACAGACCTTCTTAGAACATCCCCTAGTATTTTATTTTTTTATCTGGATCTTGGTAGATGCCCCAACCATGCCTTTTTCCTTTTAGATATTGCCCCTTGTAGTATTTTGTCTTGCCCCAGCCTTAATAACAGTCGTTGACATACTGCCCCTCATAAATGAGCTCTCCTTTGGAGTTATACTATTTGCCATATTATTCCTTCTTACCTTTCTTGACCACCCCCTCATACAACCTATTCCCACTCTTATCCAAAAGGTTCAAACATCCCTAGTACTCCATCAACTCCTCAACAGGCGAATAAGTTTTGATTATGAAATACTCATCATTATTCCTTTACAATTTCACTTCATGTTCGTCAATTTTCTGTATTTAGCTGACCTTGAGCAGTTAGCTGAATTCAAGAGGATTATTTTCATGATCTTATTTTATTTTGTAGTTGTTTAGCTCAGAAAGGCAGACATAGATTGATGTTGTACTTTATCCACTGCCCATTTCAATTATATACATACCCATATAACCCATCACTATATTCTATAGAAACAATAAGAAAATGCATAGTCAGCGAGATGTTCAGGACGAGATCCGTCAATAATTTCTCCCCCGTACTGACAAGTACAAGGATATTGTCAATAACAAACAAATGCCAGTCACCAATTAATCCTGTGTTGTTGTTCCCTGTCTGACTAAAACATATGGCTTCAAAACCAACCAATTCAAATTAAACCACAAGTACCTACATGGTATGATCTCAGAATAAGACTTCAACTCATTCATCAGAAAAGGTAAAAATATAGCTTAATGCAGCCAATAGAATAATCGATAAAGAACTGATCAATAAATCGAATCAAGAAGATGAACCTTTCTTCAAATTTACCTCCATTCTGTTGAAAATATCAATTGTTATGTCTGTGTTCGCACTCATCCTGATGGCAGCCATTACTTATGCCAATATATCCAATCCGACCTCAGATATCATTCTTTATGTCTCTATCGCCTTCTTACTCGGTTCTAGTCTAGTGGCCGCCCTCTGCCCTATCTTCCTCTACAAGGCCAAATACGCCTCCCTCAATTATTAGCACATAATCAGCTAAAAGTTAAAATAACTATAAGCAAGTCAAAACAAGGAGAACGAAAGCAAAGGACAAAGGCACATCATCTGGAAATTCCAAAATAATTTCTATTGGGTCGAATTGCACATCAATCGATTAATCGCTCCCAAAATTGAGTCATCCAATAGTATTTAGTGATATTGAGAATTATGATGAAAATATATGAAATCATACTGTTCAGCCTATAAACAGACGTTGGTTTAACTATTAGATCTGGGATTACTGGAGGTTAATTGTCTTCTTTGAATATTCTAGCTCACGTCTGGTCAGTTAGAGCTCCTTTGCTATGTCGAAAAATTTGCCACTTTTTTGTTTGATATCATCTTGCATTTTGAGAGTTCTCCGAGCAGAGGTCAGTCTGGTCTTGTCACGACGAATATCCCTTGTATCTTTCTTAGAGCTGAGGTCACTGACATCCAAAGTAGCATGCTTATCCTTCTCCCTAGTGTACAGCTCTCTGCTGACAACGAACCTTCTGGAAAGTCCCGTGTTTGCAGTTTGTGATCTCATTGTGGTTCTGTTGGACTAACTGAGCTCCCTCTTCAACCTGGCATTCTCATTGACCAGCAGATTCTTCTCCTTCTGATGCTAATTTTCCTTCTTCCTCATGACATTCAACTCATAGACCAATTCCGAATTTTCCTTCATCTTCCGAATAACTTCATTGTCTTTTCCCTTCATTATTCTGTCAGTACCTGATGTCACCTGCATCAAGCTTTGCTAGACATGTGCCAAATGTCTGGTTATTTCTTAGCTAGTGTCGTCCTTCTTCTTTTTCTGTTGATTTTTGTGTTTGTCTTATTTGATGTAATTTTTGTATATTTTCACTATCTAACTGTTCCAGTCTTTGGGATCGACTGTGTTGACCACCATGAATATCTAAGCACACAGCTAATCGTGTGTTCGCTACTTGTATTTTAGCTGGATTCGTAAATCGCTGTTTTAGCGTTTGGTAATGGTAGATATAGTTTAGCTCTTTTATGCTCTTTGCTCCAGATTATAATTCTTCTTTTTGAGCTCCTTGTATTATTCGTCTAATTTCAACATCTATGATTTGAGTTTGTCGATCATGTTTTCCTTGGGTTACAACTATTTACGAATTTAGGTTGTTCTGAAACTCAGCACGTATTTGGCCTTCTCAAGGTCAGCAATTTGATGTGCTTGCTCTTTGATTATCTGATCTCGCTCACCCACCATGCCTTACTTTCTTTTCAGTTCAGCTTCTAACAGCGCCACACGATTTTCTGCTTACTTCACTTTCTGCCTCAATCTATCGACCTCCCTCACACTGATGCCTGCCTTCTAATTCAATTCTTTAAATTATTGTCCCTGTGCTTCCAACTTGACCTGCACTTGCTAATTACATTCCTCAAGCTGTTTTTTCCCTTCTTTCAAGGTGCCAATCACCGCATCTTTGGCAATTTGCAACTACCTGAGCGTATACTAATTTTCCTGCTCTAGGTCCAACAACTGCAACTATATTCTTTTTTTGTCCTGTAGGTGAGCTTCTTTCATTTTGTCCATTTTAGCATTTTCCAATTGCAATTTATTGGCATAGTCCTATCTGATGGCCTGCACTTCTCTGTGATACTTCGTTTACAGTTAAATGATCAAGTCTTAATATTGCATTTTTTGTGCTAATTTTTATTGTTAAAGGCTCATTACCTTTTCCCTCTCCATTTTGCACTTACGCTCATACATGTCCTCAATAGTATCGATGTTTTTGTTCTGGCCAAATTATAATTGTTTGAACATGTCTTCCGTCTACTTCTCTTGTTTCATCTTGCTGGTTGCCATCGTGTGATATTTTTCATGGGTAAATTGAATTTAGTGTTAGTATTTTGACTTCAACTTCAAAATTGCTTGTTAGTAGTTGTTCTTCTCCTCCTACATTTTGACTGTATGACTTGAGATCAGGATGTCGAACCTGCTTTCGATTTATTTGACCTTATCGAAAAATGATAAAATCTAATCTTTTTCTATCACCACCAAATCCTACCCAAACTTGTGACGTTTCGACTCATTCTGACGGGTTATCTTAAGGGCCATAATGTCTTAGAATGAAGTATAGGCCAAGAGATGCCCACCTCTGCATTGTAATTTGAATGGTTGTTTCGAAAAAAGAGGATATTAGCTGACCCGATCGAATCTTAGAGAGGCCGACCAACTCAGCACACCTTTCGTATTGGTCACAAAATAGCCACCGTAAAGAGGAAAAATATAATCGAAATCAGGCAGCGGATGTGGCATCGTATCCACTACCTTGCCATCTTCCACCACCGCAATGTCTTTTTTTGTCGACACTAACAACTTCCTAGTTCTGTGGTCCAATCTCGCATACCTGATCTGTTCCTCTATTTTCACATGTACTTTTGTGTTAGTTGATACTTTGAAGATTTGGATGCTGTCGATGGTTATCACAAATAGCTAATCGTCCAATTAATTCCAAAACACCTGCAAAGGCTAACCTTGTATTTTGTATGTTCCCACCTCTACCAATCTAAGTAAATTGTAGACTGCAACACAAGCATTCTGACCTCTTCCATAGCGACAGGCCACCAGTTGTCCTCCATGACTGTATATGATCGATTGCACCCTTTTTAGTGAAAATTCAGCATAGTACTTGAATTTTGTGAACAGGATTTTGTATATTTTAACCTTGTCCTCGAAAGCAAGCATAATTGAAGCTCCATCTGGGTTGATGGCACCCGAAAAGACTGCTCTTTTTGATGGGTCGATCGGGTCGCTGTAATGTGAAGAAAGCATGGATTCGCCTTTGTCGACATTGTAGAGCAATACTGAGTTTGTTCCAGCTAGCAAGGCGTACTTCTTCTGTGTCGATAGACTGAGAACTCCTTCACTATCTCGGCTCTCTATGCTATCTACTTTAGTGAAAACTAGATCGGATGCATCCAGATCTGTTCCGACATTGTCACATCTCCACATGAACAGGTCATTTTTATTAGTTCGGACCCACACCTCCTCATTGTTGGCACTCATACAAATTTGCTCCACTCGATGACCTTAATTTAAGGCTAGTTGCACTTATCCAACCATCACGAATGATATCTCTTCACTGTCATCGGCCATAGCTTTGAGTGTGTTATTACTGAACCACACCAGAATTCCTCTGGGTATTTTTAGCACCTCCATGATCTAACCTCCCTCACTACTCAGATCAATTATTCTGCTTAACTCAAAATCCTCCAGAATGTAAATGCAGTTCCTACTTACTATCAACTTCCTCCCACCAAGCAACAGTTCATGTTGGATTATTGGTCCCTGTACTTTCCTTAAACTTTACTCAGATATCTCCCATTTCCCTCCTGCGTACTGCAGACATCGGATGTACGGACTGCTCGTGTTGCCAACTACAGATAGGGTCATGTTTTATCGACCATCGATTTTAACATCCTCAAAGGGAGAGGTATAGCCCATCGCTAGAATTTTTGATTTACTGAAATCTGCCAAAAAGACACAGCTCGATTCCCTTCCTTTTGCTACACCGTAAAGCAGATAATTATCATACTCGTCCACCAACAGTTGCATTTTCTCCAATTAAGCCATAAAACCTGCCTCCAAAGGTAGCAAGATGCCCTTCCTTTCCCCATTTAGTCCATACATGACTAGCTCTATTTATTTGCCTGTCTTTTCAACCACAAAGACTCCCTTGCGATTGACCATAGCCTTGAAGCAGTAGACCTTATCTGCATTTTTATTGAGACAAATGAACTCGGAGTCTGACCTGTTGACTTCTTTAATGCAAAGAGTGTTGCCTGCTCTAAATAATATTTGCTGGTCGTCGAAGCATTCGAACTAAGAGAGGGAGGTCTTTATCACCGACTTAATCGTTACTTTCATCTGCTATATTATACACCCCAAGCCCACATAAAATTTATCAAGAGCAAATGAGATAGATCTGACAAGACAGAGGAAGGGACAAATGATTGAGATCAATTGAGGGCGTCGTACCTGAGAATGATCCTGGATTCTGGAAATCTCTTCTCGAGCATTTGTTTGGATGAACTGTTTCTGATTATTTGTGTGTTGTAGTGCTCTGGATCGAGAGTAAAAGTACAAATCAATTTGAGGTCTGGCTGCATTTTGAATAAAAAATGGTAGCATTCCGGCAACTGTTTTGTTCTTGGGCTAAGAATAACTCTATTCTTACCTGAACAGCAATAGCTCCTATAAATTGGGACAGTTAAGCTCGGTCAGTGGCTCAGCCTCATTGAAGTAGTTCTCAAACTAAGTCTTCTCATTATTACAAATGTGATCTTTTTGATTTTTGGAATCTGCATTTTCCTCAAACTTTTGATTTTCGTTATTTTGTTCACCGCTGCACATAGAATAACTGTTACCAATTTATAACTACTCCAACTCTGGAACCTTGAGATGGATGAAGGCCTCACATGAGATCAATTCAGTATTATCTAGAGTGTGAGCAAGAAGGTACTTATTTTGAAGACTCGTAGGTGGGTAAATTATATATGGGAGATCGAACGCACAAACTAAGGCTCATTTATATCGTCTGGGTTAATGTAAAGATACGACAGAGGATATTAGAGACATCTGCCTTCTTGATCAGAGGAAGAACTTTTGCCCACTTGCTTGATATATACACTTTGAAGTCTAAATTTTGAGAAAGATATTACCTATGGCCCATCTCCATGAGTTCATTTACCCCCGCATGGATGACAGGAGGGCCTCTTCCTCGGGATTGCTGGCACTGTACTCGACCATATTTTTTGGCTATATTTGTCCAACACTGTTTCCCATCACTTATTATAATATCTCCCCTAATCGAATTGGCGGCTCTATGCTCCTGGCCACCCAAAACCCTCTTTACTCCTTCCGCAAGATCACCGACCTCCTCAAAGACCAAAAAGAACAAGCCCGCTCAACCATGGGCCTCCTCATCGACGCTACTGCTCCCATATACCGTGAGAAGGACAAAGATTACATTGTTGAGCTGAAATTAGTGGATGACACTGTCAATGAGTTGCAACCTTATGGTGTGATGGTCAAATACATGTCCGTCTTTGTTTTTTCACCTGAACCTCAAGCTGTCGATTTTTGTGATCAAATTGGACAAGTCATCTTGCTGGACAAATTTATCTTTAGAGTCTGGCATAAGATTAGATTCGAGACCAAGTACTTGTCCAGAACTGAGCAATTGCAGTGTTTTGAAGTTGAGGAGAACAAGTTACATACTCGAGGTTTTCTGAGTAATGCCAGAATCGCAAAAGAAGCCACTGAGACTATCCACATCCGAGCTCTCCAATTGCACGAATGGTTCCATGCCTACTTCATCAAAGACTACAAACCTCTTCTGGGTGTCAGCCTAGTCAACAACTATACCATCATGGCTGAACCCTTCAACTTCATCCTCCGCTCCCTCTAAAATGAGGAGTCAATCTCACTCAAGGCCAAACAAATGAGAGATGAAAATGACAAAAATATCTATCTTTTTGAAGACGGCAACGGAAATAATTACTTTATGAGACACAGCACAGCTCGGAAAGGATTGCCGAAGTCGAGATATGTGCTGATGCGAGGTGTCAACTGTGTTCATCATTTCTATGAGATCAAGTTAGTAGAGACAGGAAATATCTTAGGGCTGCCTAAGGAGTACTAATCGCAATATGAAGCTATGATGAACTATTGTGCCGTCTCTCGCTTCAATTAGCGCTTCCTCCTCAGAAACCACAAAGCCTGTCAATTGTCCAGAATCACCTACATGGCTCCCTAAATCACTCCTGTAATCGAATTAGCCAAAATGCTGGACCTCTACTAAAACAAGCCCAGCAACCGTTAGCAACAAAGAGCAGAAGATCTCTACATGATCGAGGTGGCAGTCATCAATTTCCATGGCAATTTGCACATGTTCCACGTCGACCACCAAATGATCGTCGAAAATACCTACATTGAAAACTTGACAGATGATGAGAAAAAAGAATTGGTGGAGGAGAACAAAATATCCTATTTGTATGAAGGTACCCTAGGAGTCATCGATCGGTCGTATGAGAAGGAAGGAAAAGTGTTCAATGTGCACCTTTTCAGTAATGAACCACGAACCCGATTCTATGACTCATAAATGATCAACAAATTGATTGAAACCGCCAGCCGAGACTTCACAAAAGCTTTGGAAAAGGAAGTCAAATTCAGAATCGAGGCAAAACTACGCAATTTGATAGAAAAATCAACCTTTTCCAACAGCGTGTCGATGGTGATTGAACCCATCCGTGGAGACGCCTTGGTATTCCGCCTGACCAACACAATCTTCTAATGATCAAGTTCATACATATCATATTTTACTCTCCTGCAAATGTCTCCAATACTTGATCAAAGGTCCTTCTGTGATATTTTTAAGCAAATCAATGAACTTGTCATCGACTGAATTGTCCTTGAAACTGTTGTTTGAGACTGCTGCACTGTCAAAACTGCCAATTTTTGATGGATAGAACATCAGGAGCTACTTGGCATCCTCTGTGTATAATTTTTGAATCTTTTGGGATAGTGTCACCTTGTTTATGACCTCGTTGTTAATTAGTTCTTTGTAATTGACCAGAAAGTCTATGATTGTTTTTTTGATTCCTAGTTCGTCAGATGAAATGTTTTTCTTCTTTATGTCCTAGCACAATTGCTTGCCTATTTCTGTTTTTGGCTAGAAGTTGACCAAATGTCTCCAATTAGACACCAAACCTTCCCCATTCTGATGCCCACCTTGATTCTCATCAAGGCCATCCTCACGCTCAGATTGCCCAGTATACTGTGTCCTCTTTTTCTGCCCCTTGAAACTGGTCATCTGATGCCCTGTTCTTCTCAGTTAATGAAATTTCACATCTCTGGATTTGTCCCGGGTGGCTGTTGTATGCATGGTGCCTGTTTTATGTAAACTTCTATGAAATTTCTGAACTGGCTTAGACTTATCTTATACATTTTACTTATTGGAAGGAGCTGAAGACTCGGACCTGATGTGCTTGTTCTGGTGCTGATTGCATTTCATTTTGAACTCGAATTATTTTCTTTTTCGCCAGGAGTAGTATAGATTGTCCTCGAGGTGTTTTTTCTCGAGACTGTTTTACTGCTTTTAGTTGGGACCCATTAAACTTTTCTCACTTTTTTTGTGTGCCATCTCAATATCGATCTCCTTTAGAATATTGTCTTTTTCTTGTAAAAGCAAATCGATAATGTCAGTTTGTTCCATCTTCGACCGATAGAGTGCTATCCTCTTGGCTAAAGCTTAAAGAGATGCCGAAGGTTCTATGCTATCTTGGGCACCTTCCTCAAGATGGTCCTCTTTGCCTCTGCCTCGCAATTACTCCTCATCCTAACTGTACTCCTCCTCTTCTTCATTTTTAATGATATTTTAATTGATCAGTTCAGGGTAGTTGATAAAGAACCTGGCCATTTATTCCTTGAAGAACTCCACCCGTCCTCCATAATTTTAATCCTAATCACTGAAAGAAGACTAATAATTGAGGTCACTACCCTAACTATCATCTGATTAGAATTTTTGCTTGGAGGATGCGATATCATGTTTGGTCATTTTCATCTTAACAGCCTCTTCCATATTGATCTCCATTTATTTAAATCTATAGAAAATATAGAGAATTAATGTGTGTATGATTGGTAATTGATAGGATTATAGTTGCTTTCAATAAATTAATTTGTAGAGGGAGTATGATCCAACCTATCAGTCTAAAAAATGGGCTTAATTGTGTCACTTCAACTAAAGATAGACATAAACAACATAAGAGCACGGATAGTCATGGTAGAAAAATCATCATCTTGCAATCAAGGACCAGAAAGTATTCCGACAAAGATGTCAATACTACTGACTTCACACTTAAAGTTAAAACTTAGAAGGCCGATGAAACTTTAGATCGTTCGGGGGAAAACTCCACTAGTCTCAATAACACTGCCTGTTAATTGAACCCCAATGACAGCGACAATTTCTTCCTTAAGAACCTGACACTCCCGTGTCAGAAAGCCACCAGTCTGAAGGAACCCTCACCCACAAAGGAACATAGTCAACCCGGTTACAGACTTCTCCCTTGCGCTCGTGACTTACTTAAAATGAAGCAACCAAGAGCTTACTCCCCGATCAGTAAGCTCATGATCCTAGCGAGCAGCCAGGTCAACCTCAACATCTGATTTATCTTTCTTGTTGTGTTAATCATTTAGCATACATACACTATCACTTGAGATGGCTCTTGAAATACTCCCATATGACGATGGAAGCCTAAACGTGAAGGCTGAAGTAACGACCAACCTAGAGCTCACCTTACACTAGGTTGTAGTTGGAAGGCGAAAGGATCTAGAGATCATCGAGCACCAGCAGACATTTTTTAGAGAGAGGAGGGCATAAATTGATGTCCTTTGTTCTGTTTTTATTTTTGGCTAATTTGATGATCTGGTATCCGCTGCTTTTGTTCTGTGTCAGTATTTTCAGCACATTCCTCTGGAAATGTTCAGACTGTGCACCTCCAATTTATATAATGTTCAGCCATCTTTCAGCTGTCACCGATATACTCTTAAAGGAGTCCAGGGAAATAGTCCGGATATCTGGGATTATGAGTTGTTCGATGCCGAATATTTATCCTGTTCTTGCCATGTGTCCGATCAAGGCTTAGGATCGGGAACTAACCACCATGATCTTGAGATGTGAACCTGAATTTCCCATGCTGTTGAGATCCATAGCCATGTCTATTTTCCTCTGAAATACGCTCTACTCCTCACCTATCTCCTCCTTTTCTGCTGGTTCCTCGATCTCTTCTTACTATTCTGCCTGCTGATCTCTGCTGACATTTTTCTTCCAAATGTTGCGATAAGCTGTATAGCCGTCTTCATTTTTGTTGATTTTTGCTATTTCTAAGCCTACCCTTTTGAGCCTATCAAGGTAGTAGGACCCACTGACTACATTGAAGTTGTCATTGGGAATTTTAATGAGAATTTCCTGGTCTATGTCCCAATTTTGGATTTATCTGATGTAGTGCTCAATGACCACCTCCAACCTTTATCTAAGAGTGACTGCATCCTTGTCCATAAGGTAGTTTTCACATAGAATCGATAAATATTTTGTTTCAAAGAGACTGGAAGGATTAGATAGACAGAAATACTGACTAAGTCCTCGGAAGTAGGCCACCGATGAACCGACATAGGTCAAAATTGCAGTATGTAATTTAACATATTCCTCCTTGAAAGTCTACAAGTGCTCCTCCTCAATATTCGCTTAACTGATGAATCTCAGCAGGATGCCACTGGTGACAATATAGATCACACTCTTGTTGATGTTGCCCCTGCTCGAGATGATCCCTTAACGAAGAGCTGCCAAAATTTACTTGCGCCTGAAGCCAGTTTTGTTGGTAAGCAGTTTCATCAGGAAGAGCTCAAAATAGTATCGAGCCTCATTTATTATGTTTAAGTTTAAGCCTTCGATAAGCTTAAGCAACAATTCGTGGGTCTTCTGAGCACCAAGAGAAGATACTATGACATCAGGTTCGATGGCCATCAAAAATTGCCAAATTTGCAATTTGACCTTGTTCCTGCCACTCAGAAACATCCTCTCTTTCCCTACGACCAACCCTCGATCGACAAGACCCTCCACAAGTGAAGAGACCCATCCTTTCATAGTCTCACTCATCTCAGCTTTGAGTATTCTATGTCTAAAGGCCCAGATGAAGGCAAATCTAGGGACCGCTCCATAGTAACTCTTTTCCAACTCTAATCCAAATTCCCGATAAAACTCATACTGGCTGTTTTCGACTTGACAATATACTGCAGAATCGAAACCCCGATATTCCTCAATCGAAAGTATATCAGTTATGAGCGGCAGCAAATCTTGATGGTTGCTGACCGCTACTTAATTGTGATGAGTGAGCAACTTATTGATGAAGACTAAAGAGACAGCCCTCTGGAAGATAAGATAGTTTTAACCTGTTTTTATCAATTTTGAACAAAAGGCAACCAGTTTAGAATTCACTAAGTGTGTCCTCGAGATGAAGGCAAAGAGTGTATTGACTGCAGCTTCGCACAAAGGCACAATTTACTTCTTTTCCAAACTGTACTCCAAACTGGTCATCATATTGTCCAACAGCAACTCAAACACTCCAGCCAAGGCGTTCCCTTCATTCTCTCCATATCTCTCCTTTTCTTTGCTTCCTCCACAGTAACAAGCTTAGATCAACCAGCAGACCTCCTCATAACGCTCAAAATCGTACCGATCAACTAGATCACCAATATCGGCAGTTGACGGAGGTATTTGGGTCAGTTTATGCTTGGGATCGTGAAGAAGGATCGTGCTTAGAAGAACATAAAGACGAAGTTGTTTGTTTTTTGTTAGGAAAGATAGTTAATTTTCTGACTGCCAGTTCGATTGCTCGAGCTAGACAATTCTGTCGTAGAGTTAGTAAAGAGTCTATTCGAAGCAGTTGTAGTGGGCTGCTTTGGCAGATTGTTTCCTGAGGATGGTCACTCGAGCACGAAGAGCTTACACAATGACAGACAAAGCAATGGGGAACTCGATATGATCATAGGCCCATTCCATCATTCTGGCAACAATAACCCTCTCTTCTTCCCTCTCACTGAAATCCTCTTGATCATCTAATGAATAGACCCTTGCGAACAACCCATAAGAGATTTTCTCGATATTTCTGTTTAGCGAGTCATCTTCAGTTGCTGTTGTGTACATGGCTATCAGATTGAGCGCAGCCTCTAACTCCTTTGCGAATTGTTTGGGTTGTATTGAAGACAGAGAGTTTAAGTGATGGCTGTAGACATTGAGCATGAAATGCCGTTGTTTTGTTGTTTTGTACTGGCTTTAGCCAAATTATACAAGAAGATCCTGAAAGTATTCCTGATAGTGCTACAATTTAAGTGGCAAAAGGGAGACTGCTAACTGCAGGCGTTGAATTCTGACCAACAGAGGAGTCACATCATAATCAGTTTTTTAGTAAATTATGTTGATGCGGGTCTGCAGAATTATGTCTTAGCTTTATTAACTGGCCCAACTTGCCAATTGCTACTTCTAATATTTGTCAAACAGATCGATTACTTTGTTGATATTCTGGCCTACCAAATATTCCTCATTAATCATCGAAATCCATTCCAACAAGCTCTCAACCGTCACTTGATCTCTATTGATATGTCTTTGCAGCATGACTAGTAGACTATCCACCAATTGGTATCTCTTTCTAATGGGATACCTTACATACCCTTTCCTCAGCAACACACTCACTTTCTACAGTATTTATTTGCCAACAAAGCTAGTCTCTTTGTCGACTTGCTGAAACACCATAAGCAATGCGACGACAGCATGATCATAATTGTCCAAATTGATAATCGCCTCTAAAAACCATTTCAAATGTTATTACAATTTGTGACACTAAAGATCCTTTCGATTGTAATAATTGCTGAAAAAAATTCCAATGACTGGGTACAGCTTTGAATCCATGTGAAATAGACAATCCTGATAGTGACTGCCATTGTTCAACATTCTCACTATAGTGTTGTATACCAACTCAGGACATTACTAAAAAAGTTTAGTTGGGTCATGTTGTAAGAGGAGGTTCATGCAGTGCTTTATCACATTGCTGTTTTCGTGATGCTCCAATTTCCATAAAATAAGCTAGAGAAGTTATAAAGATTGAGAACCTTCGAGTAGAGAGTAGAAAGTAGGCCAAACATCCCGAATGAGATGGACACCATAACTGCTCAAGATAGAGAATAAATTAGCAAAAGTGTTGCTGTTCGAGTTGGATTGGTTGAATTGCTGAGATAATTTGGAATAAATAGAGATTGCCAGATGATGAATTGAAGTTTTGTTTTATCCGATAAACATGAGCATTTGCTTGATGTGCTTAGAGAGCAGACCCGTATTGACTAGGCCAGAAGGATATGGAATGTTGTAGTGGATGAGCTCAAGCAGAGATAGTTGTCTCTCTAGCAGTCTGATAGTTTATTCTGAAGACCACAGTGGCTCGCTTGTCTTCCAATATGTTCGGTACAGATCTGTGTAAATATTGGAGATGGACTCCTGCAGATTATGACTGTCGAACTCCAACAGCATTTTTTTTAACAGTTGATCAACGGACTCATAGATTAGAAGGAACTCTTTGCTGTTGGAAGAAAGGTAAAATGGAATAAGTTCATCTTGAAATATTTGGAGGATGATTTGAGTCGATAGTTTGTTTGTTTTCCAATTGTTGAGTTGGGATAGGCATAAATTGATGTAATTTCCCACCCCAAAGGCATTCTTCTTGTCTACCAGAATGCATTAGGAATGCTTTACTGCTTTTTGATCGCTGAGTGTGTATCGATTTGTAATTTATGGATTGAGACGACTTATTGCCTCGATCAATTAGCTCTCGAGCAACTGCACACCTCCATTAATTCCTTCATTCATATCTCTCAAAGACGTCTCCTTCAGGACAACCTCATCAATAACTGCACTCATTTATTCATATCTTTTTGAACTCCACAACCACAAATACAGCATTTCTCTCGACACCGGCAACTATACCTTTCCTCTACCTTAAACTTTAAGCACTCCACATTCACATAACATTTTCAACTTCTCCAGTTGTATACTTTCTAATTTGTATAAATTTTTCCAGGGGATAGTGATTGATTAGTATTTATCCATATTGTTGTTTATATATAACATGAATCATTCATCATTTGGAACTCCAAATACACTTTTTTGAACATATGATTAATCGACTCATAGATGAGTGAAGAGCCATCCAATATACCTCACCTCCAGATCAAGCGGCTGGAAAAAAAGCTGAAGCTACTCTCAGAAGGTGAAGCAAGGAACGAACCAGCCTCCTCTTAGAAGGTAAAAATCGAAGAATTGATGCAGCTGCCTGAATACCTAATGAAGGTCTTGGCAGATGAGTAGAATTGATTAAAATGCTTCTGGTTAAGCATTATTTACTTCAACTATGGCCCTCTATTTACAGTTAACGATGAATGCCTGGTCGTTAGTCCTTTCAAATCGGATTATAATAATCTCAGAGGATGAACCCGCACCAAAACATCAACATCAACATCAGCTACAACCTCGGACATGATAAAGCCTCCCGTCCTCTTCCCGCCAAAAAGATAGTCAAATCCCACAAGCCCACCTCCACCCATCCGGCCAATCATAATTGCGACATCGATATAAAACTCAATCGCAAAAACAACTAAAACAATCTTCGCAAAAGTAATGAGTACAAGTCAGTCCACGAGCCCAAAAAAAGCAAGAAAAAGACTACAGTACCCACACGGAACACAATCACTCCTGATATGTTCCTCGATCGCAGGATCAAAACGGAAGGCCCGAGCAACGACATCGACCTGTACTCAGCTTTCAAGAAAGAGAAAACTGCCAATAAACATCACAGGAGCATTCAGGCCCCGATTGGCAAGCAATCGCAATCGACCAAAAAACATAACAGCCAGTTCAAAATGAGTAAAACTAAACAGACACATGTCACCTCCTGTACCATGCCCAACTGGAAGAAAACACCTCTTTAATTCACAGCATAGCACATTATCTCTCAGGTGGTCCCGCCTCGCAAAAAAAGAACCCAGTCACACTCCACCTTCATCAAAAACGATAAGGTAGTATCAAAGTTGCTAAACATGAGCATGTTGGCTTCTGAGCTGGGAGGCAGCCAGCCCATAACAAGCTAAAGAAGAGGCAACTCCTCAACCCACTCGAAGATGCTAAAGGAGTACATGAGCAGTATGGACATGCGCATCATCAGCCGCATGCAAGAAGATGTCCCCATCTTTGCTGACAAAAAAGAACACGGGCAAGCTGAAATAATCAAGACCATTCTCCGAACAAAAGAGATATCTCTGGAGGAACTCACCAGAAAGGTCATCATGATTCAACGCAAATGGCGACAAAAATCCAAAACAAATGTAATGAATCAGTACCAGCAAATGTTCCAGCAGATCGCCTCCAAACTCAAAAAGAATAATCAACTACAATAAATCAGTGGGATCGAACACTCACCTTCCTAAGCTTAATAAATTTTTTTAAATACTGGACTCGTGTCTTCGATCAAGAAAGAACAGTACTTTATCGAGAGTAACTCATTTTCCAATCACAACGATTCTTTTTCTTACTAGTTGGAGCAACAGAACATGCCATGGATCGAGTAGCACAATAAAGGTCATCGATCTAGTTTTTAAGAGTAGTAATAATAGCAGGAGGGCACTCTAAATTTAAAAAAATGTCGAGAGCTAGTCGCCAACGAAATTGAAAAGAACAAAACCATTCGTCCTAAGCAACAACACAAACAACAAATCTAACAATGGAACAGCATCAACAAACAAATAACCAATATTATGAACTACAAAGGTAACCTGGATTCACAACTCCTTATGGATGAACTCATCAAACAGTCACGTAATAATCAATAATGGATCAATAACTAATTTTAGGAAGAGAAAAGGGAACAATCTGTTGAGAGTGAGGTGTTTATCATGAGCAAAGAGGAATATGAGAAGGAAAAAGGGTAGGAGTGGTTGAGTGGAATGCTGGAGCAACAACATTCTGAAAGACCTAGAGAATTACCTAAATTTTAGGATTCACTCTAGGAAGAAGAATAGGATAACTAGTATGACCACAACAAGTATTAATCTGCATAGCCACATCCACAATAATCCCTGACTCCCTCAGCATCTTTCTAACTCAATCTCCAAAACGTCCCTCAAGTCATCCAGCATCCAGAGCCACTGACTAACATTCAGCCAGTCCATAAACTCGAACAGGTCTGGATTGGTCAACAAGTTTAGGACAACGTGGTCAGGAATTATCTGGATTGCGGACTAAATGACTTCGGTATCAATATCAACTAAAAAATAATCAATATTCCCAAATCTCCTAAATCATAGCATGAAGCAGAACTGGAGTAACTGGAGAGTGCAGATGAGTCAATAGGAGCCCGATTTTAGGAAGCCAACTACGGAGTACTCAAAAGAGAAGAAGACCACGAACACTAGCAGGAACCATAGATGCAGAGAAGTATCGACAATAACACAACTGACGAGTTGGCAGAAATTATCGTCAGGTTTCTCATTTCTGAATTTGCCTCAGGTACTTGAATAGCTAGGTAGATATATCAATCATTCTAAAAAAAACAACTGTTCCCCCTCCTCCACCCTAAAGAAAAGCACCTCCTAAGCCACAAGGAATTCCCACTAATTTCAACGCCATCGCCGACTATCTCTCCAGCTTCATCACCTTCATCCTCAGTATCTGCCACTCTTACAATAGAATAAGACTCCTCGATTCAGATGGTGGTCGATACCATCAATAAAGACATCGGCCCCAGTTCTCTCTAAATTCTGACCTATCTCAGACCGTAGAGTGAGGACGGGATGATGCCAATGATGGAGGAGGAACAGTAAATTGACGAAGATGAAGGTCTATTTGTGGTTTCGGCCGAACTTTACTAAGGCTTTGAGCATCATTTGGAGTAATAGTACAAATAGCAAAATCAACGTGAGATGGGACCCAGAATGAAAGCTTATCTTAGCTTCTGGCACAGATGCATTTTCGAGTCCTATAACTAGTGCCTGGATTACGAGAGGCCCTATGGAATATAGGGCAAACCTTACGAGTGGACAACCGACAATAAAAAATATAGACAAATAAAAAAAGACCAACTATCTCACCATCTCCGCAGAGCCTAAAATAGACTCCTTGACCTGACATCCATGGTCGGTGGCCTAATATTCTAAAAAGCCGATAGTCCCTTCTCTCTAGCCTAACTATCTTAATAGCAAAGACACATGATGAATGAATAACGCCTTTCTCGCATCTTAGCAACTGAGCTGCTCTAATCCTAACAATCTTGGATAAACTACAACGATGAGATGGCCTAGTTGCTAGTTGAATTATCTAGACTAATTGAGTAGAAGCTATTTTTCGAACACGGAACAGAGCTCAAGAAACTACACAGACGCCGAAAGTTAGTGGTATAGGAGAGCATAATAGAGGAGGCGATTACTTTCAATATTTAATAACTATGATCTTTTTCATACTTGCAGTACTCTTCATTGATCATAATTGGCTAAATAAACATCTTTTATATCGATAGGTATATAGTTAGTTCAAAGAATCATATCAATCAATCGATTCCTACTCACTTATGGACAGCGGATGATTAACGCAACCACGTATCTAGCTGATGATTTTTGTGCCCTCCTCCATTTTGTTAATCATGCTGGAGATTGTCGTATTTCGAATGGGTAGTTGTAAACTTGAACTTTGAATGGCTGCACTCAACAGGTCAAAGCCATCCCGAAAAGTGTCTCCATGGGCAGCCTTTTTACAAACATGGCAGGCTTTCTCTCCTGACAATAAATCCAATGCCATTTGGTAGAGAGGCTTGAGGAAATCCTTAACCAGTGGAGATCCAGGAGGATATGTCTCTCGAATTGGCCTTACTTTAAGAATGCTCAGTTTGGTTTGGATGTCTAAGCATATCCTTTGGGCAGAACAATCAAATTGCATCAAATAATTAAAATATCTTATTTAATACTTTGTCCCATAAGCTACATCAGTCAAGCCTTAACT
>Ga0210025_1000621_pt1 | contig 43836 bp, 41 predicted proteins | sample CryGeyme20150102_FD_183989 | JGI IMG/M metagenome (GOLD analysis project Ga0210025, IMG submission 183989) | Groundwater microbial communities from Crystal Geyser aquifers in Utah, USA - Crystal Geyser metaG 2015-0102 (SPAdes) (version 2) | ecosystem: Environmental > Aquatic > Deep subsurface >... | reverse complement strand
CTGGCTGTGGTCGGCCAAAAACGGCTTACGCAACGGCATTGCAGTATTCGCAACAGCGCTGGCGTTAATCGCACCGCTGTACGACCTGGCAGAGCCGGTATTAGATCAGCAACGCTCTGCAGAACAAGCCGCCACAACCTTGCCGCAGCGTACACAGGCTGCCCGTGAACGCATTGCTTCACTGGAGGCATCGCTGGCCATGTACAACGCCAACAGTCAGACCCGTGCGGGCTGGTATGAATTAATTGCCAATACCCAGCAACAACTGACACAGGCCCGTGACAATCTGGCTCGCCTGCAGAATGAATCAGTAACAGCAGCTCCGGCGGCACTTAGCCTGTACCTGCCGCTGGCCATGCAAATGCTCGCACTGTGCATTTTGCAATGCCTGGTCGTACTGACGACCCGCACCCTGTTTAGTCACTCAAAACCGAACACAGCAGCACCCGCCGCTGGGGACGTTAGCGCCGCAGGAAGTGGCGCTGACTCCCACCCTAAATCCCTGCGCCATTCAGAAAAACCAGCAAAGCCCTGCGCCGCCAAAACCCGCCTGCGTGCGGCGGCGTAGTCACGCTATTAGACGAGCAATTTAATCAGGCAAAAAGAGTCAGGGGGCCACCGTGAACCATGAAAGCATTGCTAAATCTGCCATTAATACGCTGCAAGCGCACCCGCTAACACTGTGGATGGCAACCATGTTCGGAACCCGAATTACCGTTTTTGAAAACAGACGTATTTACCGTCTGAACCGCTGGCGCGGAAAGCTCTATTTCTTAGGAGAGAAAACGTGATCTGGATCGCTAAATGCCCGCATTGTGGGCCAGTAAGAATTGAACAAAAGACCAAGCCGAGGGCGTGCCATAACCGTATCAGTGTTGGCAAATACAACACCCGGATATGCCACCAATATTTAACCGACGTGCGCAGCACGCGAGGTGGAAAGTGAAAACAATCTTTTTTGAAGACCAGGGGCAAGATTTTCTTGAGTGGGATCTTAACGACGAAAACGAAGTGATCGACAGTCGCCCATATCAGCGCCGGATCTGGACAGGATTTAAAGTCGATCGCATAGCAGTTGGTGCGCAACCGCTGATCTTTAATCCGGCAGACCCTGATCGCGGCTGGCGTGTTCTGAACTATGAGATTGAAGCAATCAAGGAGCGCAGTGATGACCCGCAAGACTGAGCCGAAGATACCGCATCTTGCCTCTGTGGCACTTCAGTCTGTTATTCAGGAGATGGCAGACCAGGATAAAAAATGGGGTGCCGATCGGGATCAGGATTTAAGTATCTGGAACCTGATTCTGACTGAAGAAACTGGTGAGCTGGCGCAAGCCATATTGCACTTTCAGTTCGGTGGAGAGAAGTGCTACGGGTTGCGAAAAGAAGCCGTGCAAGTTGCGGCTGTAGCGTTACAGATCATCGAATATATCGACCGAAACGACCTTATGGAGCGTATCAATGAGTACTAACACTATCCCTGAAGGGTATATGCAAAACAGCCGGGGCGACCTCGTGCGCGAAGAAAACGTTAAAGACATCGATAAGATCGTCGACCAGTCGGTAACAACTCTCGCTCAGCAGGCTCGTGAATTAAGCATGTCGCTGACGAAATTCAAACGCCTGGCGCTCGACGATATTCGTGAGCTGATCAAAATCGCGGGTGAAAAATACGGCGCAAGCCTGGGCGGTGATAAGGGGAATATCACGCTGTACAGCTACGATGGCCGATATAAAGTCCAGCGCACCTTCGCCGCCCGGATGACGTTCAATATTGAGATGAAAGCGGCAGAGAGCCTGTTCGATAAATATCTCGAAGCCATTTCTGCATCGGCAGAAAACGATATCCGAGTATTGATCAATGCGACGTTCCGGTCGTCTCGGGGGGATAAACTCCGCACCGCAGAGTTACTACGCCTGCTGAGTTATGACATCCAACATCCTGACTGGATTAAGGCGTGTGAGGCGCTGAAGAACTCAATCATGGTCGATGGTGCGACCGTTTACATCCGTGTATACGAGCGAGTAAACGACAGCGAAGCCTACCGGATTATTCCACTCAATATCACCGACGTGGGAGGCGGATATGAGCGTCCAACTGATAGCCAATAATCCTAATGTGCCGTACATTAACGTGGCGAACGGCACTTTTTACGAACTGCACAGAGGCCCGCTGAAAAAGATCCTGGGCATGACAATAAGCGCTAACGATCTGGAGGCCAGTAAAGAACAGGCTGAAGCCTGTGCCAAAGCCCTGGAGCTTTGGACGCCGCCACAAGGATGGTTTCAGACCGGAAAAGAGATCAGTGGTCTGATTATGTTTATGGACTTCTTCCGCCGCAGCGGCGGCTTTACAGCAGTGTGAGGTGAGTATGTTTAAGAAAGAAGCAGAGATGTCAGCAGCTAGACAGCTTGGTCTGCCGGATACCTACACCGTCGTGTATGCATCCATCGTTATCAATCACGTTACTGATTCAGACGAAATGGCAAAAGCCGTAATTGCCACAGCGGATGCCTACCGCGCAGAGTATCCACGCGATGATGACGACGATGAATATGATGAATGGCTTGTTCACGAAGCTGAGAAATGTATTAACGGGCTGGCAAGCGATTGCAAATTACCAAAAGGCTGGTTCCTGGTCGAAATGGCGGAGCCGGATGGTGACGGCTACAGACCGGGTAAATTCGGACTGGTTAATTTGAGTGAGTTCTATGGAGATAGCGATGAGTAACGATCGCATTGTTGAAGTGACCATTCAGCCGTGCAAGTTCTGCGGTTCGTTAAGGCTACAGTTTTTCAGGAACAGCTTTGACAAGTCGATGATGTGCTTGTGTGAATGCGGTGCTGTTGTGTCTTTTAAAATGCCTGATCAGTCTCCAAAAGCTTTCTTCGAAAGATGGAACGGTTCTGCACACAAAGCTGAAGTCAAACTCACTCATTAAGAGATAGCTGCGATGTCTGATAAACGAAAAATCCTTGAGAAGATCCGCAAGTGCCTGGCTCTTGCCAAAAGCAGTAATCCGCATGAGGCAGCAGCAGCGTTGCGCCAGGCTCAGAAGTTAATGGCAGCGCATAAGTTGTCGGAACAGGATATAGACCTGCTCAGTGTTAAGTCTGCCCGTGCAAGTGCGGGCCGCGCTCAGAAACCGCCTAAATGGCAACACATGCTTGTTGGAGTCATCTGCGAAGCCTTTTCGGTAGAAGCTATTTTTCGATCTGGATTTTTTCAAAAAGAAACCGAGGTTGAGTTTATCGGTATTGAAGAAGCGCCAGAAGTCGCAAGCTACGCATACGACGTGCTGCGCCGTCAGTTAACCCGCGATCGGGCCGAGCATGTACGCAAGCAGAAACGCTGCAAGCCAGCGACAAAGAGCCGCCGTGGCGACCTTTTCGCTGAGCAGTGGGTGGTTGCCGTGTATTCAGTCATTGCAGATTTTATAAGTCCGGTATCGGAAAAGCATAAGACGTTGATAGCGGAATATAAAAATAAGAACCACGCGGAATTGAAAGCATTGAAGCCGAAAGAACATAGCGCCAAGGGTAACGACTGGCAGTCTCAGAATGAGGGGTACAGAAAAGGAAAAGAGGCCCAGTTAAACCGGGGAATGACCGGTACAAAACGCGATCTACTGGAGGCGTTATGAGTAACCGCCAGAAGCTGATTGCACAAATCCATATCGGCAAACAGCAACTCGGCCTGGACGATGACACGTACCGGGCATTGCTTAAATCCGTAGCGGGGAAAACCTCGTCTGCGGATATGGGCGTGATGGATCTGCATAAAGTGGTTGAGGCTATGAAGCAGCGCGGGTTTAAAACCCGCCCGCCGAAAACCAGCGCGAAAAAAGCACCAGCAGATCTGCTGGATAAATTAAAAGCTGTTTGGGGCGACATGGCTGAAACAGGTATTCTGCGCGACGCATCCGATGCGGCATTGCGCAGTTACGTTCGTCGTCAGACGCGGGGCCAGTTTGAAGCCCCGGAGTTTTGCAGTAACGCCACGTTGATCCGGTTAATTGAATCGCTTAAGCAGTGGCAAAAGCGCGTACAAAACCAATCTCACTCCTGACCTTAAAGCAGGCGACCTTAACAGGAGGCCACTATGACCGCTGCCCGTAAATTAATGCGCGATGCCCCGGAGATGCTGACCGATTTGTTCGACACTGCATCTGCAGCAGCTCGCCGAGCAGGCCTGAATGACGAAGAGGCCGACACCATGGCACTGGAAATCATCGACACCCTGACCGAAGCCTGGGCCGGGCAGCAGTTGTATTTTGGTAAAGGAGCACGCATGCGTCTGCGTCAGCGTGACCTCGCCATTTACCAGGATTTTACCGGCGACAATCACGCAGAGCTGGCGGCAAAGTACAAAGTCAGCAAAGTGTGGGTTTATGCAGTGCTGCGCCGGGTGAATTACGAAATCAATTCTGAGGCGCAACAGTCGCTCCTGTAAGGCGCACAGCTACATCCGCCCAAAGAAAACCGTATCAAAGCGTTATAACGCGTTATAACGCGCAATTAAGACGCTTTGCGTAATGGCTTTCGGCATGCAATGCTGCCGATGGCTAAACTCCTGCCAGAAAACCTCAAAATATTTATAAACTGCGTTAAAAGACGCACCGCGCGACCCTCCCCGATACTGGCCTCACTCCTTTAAAGGTGAGCCAGTATGCCAAACCCAGTTATCCATTTATTCAAGCCCGGCACTCATATTGATATGGGTGGCCAGCAGCTCACGTTCAGCGAGTCTGATCTGTCTGCCACGGTTGCGGCTTACGATCCTGCCAAACACGAAGCCCCGCTGTGCATTGGGCATCCGCAAGATGACGCACCTGCCTACGGCTGGGTGCAATCTCTGCAGATGGCATTAGATGGCCCGGAAGCCATTCCGCACCAGGTCAATGCCGACTTTGCCGAGCTGCATAAGTCCGGCGCATTTAAAAAAGTATCCGCATCCTTTTATCCACCGGCCAGTCCGCACAACCCTGTGCCGGGCGTTTATTACCTGCGCCACATTGCTTTTCTGGGCGCTCAGCCACCGGCCATTAAAGGGCTGCGTGCAGCACAGCTGGTTAATTACGCAGAGCAAGACGACTGCATCACCATCGAATTTTCGGAAGAAGCACCTGCTGCTGCCCAGCCAGCAGCGCCCGAACCTCAGCTACCCACTACAGAGGAACACACCGTGACTCCAGAAGCCGCAGCAGCCCTTGAGGCAAAGAACAAAGAATTGGAACGCCAGCTCGCAGAAGCCAATGCCGCCCGCGCAAAAGATGCCGCTGACCGCGCGCATGAAAAGAACCTGGCATTCGCCGAGCAGCTGGCCAATGACACCCGCATTGGTAAAGACAGTGTGCCGGTTATTACCGCCGCACTGGATGCCCTGCAGTCGGTTGAAAACCTGAACTTCGGTGAAGGCGATGCGGCAAAACCATTGCACCAGGTGTTTTCCGAAACACTGTCTGCGATGCCACCCCGTGTGGAATTCGGTGAAACCGCAACAGGTGATAACGCTGCATCCGATGCCGATCAGGCTGAAGAAGATGCCGTGCAGTACGCGGAAAATACGCCGAAGGAATCCATTGAAATGGATAAGAAAATCCGCGCACACATGAAAAAACACAACGTTGATTACAAAACAGCGGCTTATGCCGTTGGTAATCAGTAAAGCCTGGCGATAACGCCACCGATCACCCCAGGAGAAACCTATGTCACGTTTAGCAAATTTGCGTGTTGTCGACCCCGTACTGACTCAACTGGCCGTTGGCTACAGTAATGCCGAGCTGATTGCCGAGTACCTGTTCCCCATGGTTGAAGTCGACAAAGAAGCCGGAAAAATTCCCATTTTTGGCAAAGAAAAGTTCCGTATTTACAACACCATTCGTGCGCTGCGTGCTAAATCAAATCGCATCCAGCCTGGTGATATTGACGGTAAGGACATCATTCTGGATGAACACGACTTGGAATTTCCAATCGATTACCGGGAAGACTCCGAAGCTGCATTTCCTCTGCGTGCCTGGGCAACTGATGTTGTCACCGAAGGTATTCAGTTGCGCCGCGAAAAATACTGCGCCGACCTGGCACAGAACGCGGCCAACTACGCTACCAGTAACAAGATTGCACTGAGCGGCACCAGTCAGTTCTCCCATCCGGATTCTGACCCCGAAGGTGTTATTGATGATGGAAAGGCCGCCATCCGCCAGAAAATCGCCAAACATCCTAACACCATGGTTATCGGCTACGAGTCATGGCGTACGCTGAAGCGTCATCCCGCACTGAAAGCCTTGCTGTCCAATGACAGTAAACGCCTGATCCGCAAAGAAGACCTGCAGGATATTTTTGAAATCGAAAATATTGTTATCGGTATGTCCCTGTATACCGGAGCAAACGGTGATGTCGTTACCGATGTCTGGGGTGACAACATCGTACTCGCCTACGTTCCGCCAAAGCGTGGAGATAGCCAGCGCCTGATGTATGACGCCAGCTATGGCTACACGTTGCGTAAAAAGAACGGTCTGGGAATTGATTCCCGCACAGAAGACGGCAAGGTCGAGATTATCCGTAATACCGATACCTACCGTCCTTATCTGCTCGGTGCCGATGCTGGCTACCTGATCAGCGACACCAACGCAGCAGAATAAGGGGGATTTATGGCAGCTCGTAAACAACCCCCGAAAGTAGCGGCTGATAAAGCCGCTGCCGACGCCAAAGCCGCTGAAGAAAAAGCAGCTCAGGAAAAGGCAGCCGCCGACGCTAAAGCCGCTGAAGAAAAAGCAGCTCAGGAAAAGGCAGCCGCCGACGCCAAAGCCGCTGAAGAGAAAGCAGCTGAGGAAAAGGCCGCCGCCGACGCCAAAGCTGCTGAAGAGAAAGCAGCTGAGGAAAAGGCCGCCGCCGACGCCAAAGCAGCTGAAGAAAAAGCAGCTGAGGAAAAGGCCGCCGCCGACGCCAAAGCCGCTGAAGAAAAAGCAGCTGCAAAAACAACGCCCGACGAACTGGAGTGCGAAGTTCTGGAGCCGTTGCTGCATAACGGCGACAAGTACATGCCAGGTGATTTTATTTACCTGACCGAAGCCGAACTTGCCGCGAAGCAGGCGGCTGGTTTGGCCCGGTTTGGAACCCCTGTTAACGAAGGAGATTTAGCATGAAAACGCATCAACCCATCCTGGTGATGTCGATCACCGCTGCGGCTGCGATTGCTCAACGCCGTTTTGTCGGCCTGGACGGCGACCTGTGCGCAGCCGGGGCTAAAGCCCTGGGCGTTAGCGAATTCGCCGTAGAGTCTGGCGAGCAAGCCACCACAAACGTACTCGGCTGCATTCTGGTGGAAGCCGGTGCTGCCGTGGCTGCAGGTGTCGAAGTGGAGTCAGACGCAACCGGTCGTGCCATTACGCGGGCATCCGGTACCGGCAACGGTTACTCACTGGATGCCGCCACAGCACCCGGTGATGTTATCCGCATCGTCCGGGGTATCTGAAAACGATGGTTGCCTACGCCACCGTAGAAGAGTTAGCCCAGGTTGCGACTGACGGCTGGGAAGAACTTGCCCAGTTCGCCAGCCGCAATCCGGGGGTAACCGGTCATCTGCTGCAGCAGCGGTTTAACGGAGAATCCCCGAATGAGGATCAGGCGTTAATTGCTGCGGCAGATGCCGCTCTTGTGCAGCTGCAGGATCTGCTGGAGTCGGTCAGCCGTTACGCCGACTCCTATCTTAATCAGCGTTACCGTGAGCTGGTGCCGCTGGCACCTGAGCACTATGAGAACACCGGCTTGCCATTTGCCGTTGCGGCCATTGCCCTGGGGCGACTGTACGGTCTGCGTAAAAGCGATGAAATGCGCAAAGCCATTGCAGAGCAGGATAGTTACTTGCGTGACCTGGCTGCGGGCCGTGCATCGCTGAATTACCAGCAGCCGAGTACGCCAGATGAGCCGGGGCGTATGACCGTCTCAGCACGTCCATCGGCCTTTCCCTGGGATAAATACTGATGCTCAGCGATATCGAATCAGCCCTGGTTGAGCTGCTGAAAAATGCCCTGCCGGATGTACACATCCTGACGGCCACCGATCTGTCAGACATCGTAGAAGACAGCCAGCCAACCCCGGCAGTGCATGTGATTTACAACGGCTTCCGCGTCATTGAGACGCGCCCCGATGGCAAAGCCGCAACGATAGAACAGAACTGGCTGACGGTGGTTGCCATTCGCAATGTCCGCAACCGTGGCAGTGGCGCATCAGCCCGGCAAGATGCCATTGCACTAACCGGCTCCGTTGCTGCGGCATTAATGGGCATAAAGCTGCAAGGCAGCAACCGGCCATTAGTGATTGAAACGCCGCCGCGACCAGGTGGGCAGAACGGATACTCGTATACGCCACTGAGCTGGTCGGTGGAAACCAATTTACAGGCAAAACAGTGAGGAACTGAGCATGGCAAAACAGGAAGAAATTGAAGTCACCCTGGACAAACCGCACACCCATAAAGGTGAGCAAAAGCAACCAGGTGAAAAAATTAAAGTACGCCCTGGCACCGCCCAGTGGCTGTACAAAAACGGTGTTGCGAAGGAGCCTGCTGCGGCTACCAAAACCACCGCCACAACCACTGCCCAAGCCTCGGCAAAGGAGACTAAATAATGACGATTCAGCGCGTAAAAGTATTCAGCCCTATGGCCAACGTCGGCCGTGTGTATCTGCAGGATCTCAGTGTTGTGGACGGCCCGCGTTTTTACGTTGGCAATACCTCAGACCTGAAAATCACCCACAACGAACAGGTTGAAAAAACCCCGGACTACGACGGGCTGGGCGGCGGTACGCACTCAGAGGTGCGGCGTATTGAATCGGTGGGTGTGGCCTTTGTGCTGTACGACATCAACGCCGACAACATCGCAATGGCCACGCGCGGCTCACGCACAACAGTTGCCAGCGGCACAGTGACGGACGAGGCGAAGAAAGCGCACACCGGCGGCCTTATCCGCCTGGATCACCCCGGTGCATCCAGCGTGGTGGTAACCAGTGCCGATGGTCAAACCACATACACCGGCTATGAAGTAACGGGAGCCGGTGCGCTGGTTGCTGAAACCGGTGATCTGGCAACCGCCATTGCCGCCTTACCAGATCCCGCCGTTGGCCTGCCGGTATTGGTCTCGTACAGCTATGGCGAATACAACAAAGTGAAGCCGCTGACCGAAGCCAAGAAGCAGTTTGGCCTGGTGTTCGACGGCCTCAACGAAGCGGACTCCGGCAAGCCGGTCATTGTCGATATCTGGAAAGTATCGCCGGGCATCGTGAACGAGCTGGCGCTTAAAAGCACGTCAATGATGAACGTACCGATCGAAGGCGAAGTGCTGAAAGACACCAGCAAAGGTGCCGGAGAGTCGGCGTTCTACGAAGTAAATCAGGTGGCGTAACAGGGACGACCGCAGGGAAGCAATGAAATAAGGCGGCCGGATGCCGCCTTTTTAACGCAACAGAGAAACCGTAATGGCCAGGCCGGAAGCCAGTAAGGCCAACAGCATGACTGACACGGACAGGATACCGCCTACGGGAATTGTCAGCAGAGCAACCGCAAATACTTTCAGCATCAGAAGTGCAAACTGAGCAGGTGCCATGAGCAAAGACCTCGAACTCGCATTAAAAATCAAAACAACCCACGATGGGCTGGGTGATATTAAAGCGACTATAGCAGAACTGAAAGCAGCAGGGACAGAAACCTCTGCCTGGGAATCTGCTGCCAGCGACTTAAGCCGTGAAATGCTTGAGGTTGCGCGCGAACAATCATTGATTGATATGTTTGTGCAGCTAAAACGTAAGACGAAAGACTCCGCCGATACGCTTTCAGAAGCGCAGCAAAAAGCCCAGCAGTTGGGTAAAGAACTGGCTGCAACCGAAAAACCGACGAAGAAGCAAACTGAAGATTTTAAAAAGGCCCGCGATGCAGTAAAAGCAGCCGCAGATGCTTACCAAGCCTCCCGCGTTGCTGTCCAGAATGCTCGTACAGAATTGAAATCAGCTGGGGTTGAAACGGGAAACCTGGCCGCACACCAGGTAAAGGCCAGAAAAGCGACGCAGGATCTCACAGCTCGCATTCAGTTACTGCGTGATGGTTTGCAGCAGCAGGCGGTGCAGGCTAAAAATACAGCCACGGCCACAGCTGCGGCTGCCGAGCAAAATGTAAGCTCGCATCGGAAAATTTCAGCGGGTGTACAGTCCATCTCGACTCAGCTGGATGGCATGAAAAAAACCGCTATTGCTGCATTCGGCTTCAGCACGGGTACGCAGTTAATTGCCGATCTTAAAAACATGGCCGATGAGTACACCAACCTATCGGCACGTTTAAAGCTGGCAGTTGGTGAAGGTCAGCGTTTTGATCAGGGGTTGGCGGATATCCGTAGTACAGCCAATGCAACAGGCGCGGTATTGGGTTCCGTTGGCGATCTGTATATCACCCTGAATCGCTCCACCAAAGAGCTGAACCTGTCTCAGCGTGAAGTAGCTGTCTTAACCGATACCATCAGTAAATCATTTCTGGTGTCTGGCTCATCCGCCCAGGCAGCGGATGCTGCCATTACTCAGTTAGCTCAGGGTTTACAGTCAGGCGTTCTGCGTGGCGACGAGTTTAACTCGGTCATGGAGCAAAGTCCCCGTCTGGCACAAGCAATGACTGACAGTCTGGGGGTTACCCGTGGTGAGCTGCGCCAGATGGCTGAAGATGGTGAACTCTCCACCGAAGTGGTGGTAAGAGCGCTGCAGGCTCAATCAGCAGCAATTGCTGAAGAAGCCGAAATGATGCCAGACACCATTGGCCGGGCCGCTCAACGAGTAAAGAATGAATTTATGCTGGCTATCGGTGAAATGGACTCCGCCGCCGGTGCCAGCGAAAAAATAGCATCCTATCTGTCCGGAATTGCGACCAATATGGACGCAATTATTAACACCATGACACTGGCCGGTGAAGTGGCCGCCGCTGCTTTGCTACGTAAATATGTACCGGCAGTTGCCAGCGCCAGCGCCGGGATGATAACCGCCGCCAAGAATGGAACCTTATTCTCAGCAAGCATGAACGGCGTAGCGGGTTCGGCGACGACCGCATCAGCCGCTCTTGGATTGGTAAAGGCAGCTTTACCACTGATTGCAATCACCTACACCGTAGACCAGACCTTCAAGCTAGTCGGCGCATTCAATGAATTAAGTGACGCCACAAAAAACCTTAAAAAAGCTCAGCAGGAACTTGAGGATTCAGATGCCAGGTTAGTGGCTGAGTATCAAAAAATCAGCGAAAAAACGGGCGTCGTAATCCGCAACATGGAAGACCTCGACGCTGCGTTGGCTGCTGGAACCATTGAAATTGACCATCAGACTAACAGTTATGTCAGTGCAGCGCAGGCCGCCGAGCTGAAAGCCAAACGCGACCTGGAAGCCGCTAAAGCTGGTGAGCGCATGGCGTACACCGAGCAACAACTTTCCGAGCGTCTGGCCGAGGTCAATAAGCAGTTACAAGTCGCGGTGGATGACAACAGCAAGCTGGCCAGCGTGATGTCTGGAAGTCTGCTCGACGCACTCAAAAACGGCGAAAGCGGCGTGGCCGCATTTGCCATCGGCTTGCGCAGTGCAGAGCAGCAAGGGCAGCTGACCAGCGAGCAAATTCGGACGGGTTTATCCAGCGCTCTGGATGGTCTGAGTAGCGAAGAGCGCACCCGATTCGGCGATGCAATTAAAGTTGCTATGGATAAGATCGCGGGCGGGGCTAAAAAAACCGGCGTTACGCTTAATCAACTGCAAAGCCTCCTTGATGTCATGTACCAATCCGCAGAGGACAATGCCTTTAAGCGTTTAGGTATTTCTGCAGAAGAGCTGGCAGGGAGCATAACGAAAGGCACCAATACAGCTTTGCAAGACCTTGCTCTTCTTACTGGAAAAATGGCGGAAACCGGTATTGCGGGAGATGCTGCTGCCCGCATTACTGAAACCGCTTTTACCAATGCCTGGCGTAACGCCAGAACCGAAGCCGATCGGGCAGCGCTTACCGAGGTATTAAAAAGCTGGGAGCGCCAGGGATTAATTACGGCGAAGGCAGTAGAAGAAATTGTTGAAACCACGAAGAAACAACCGCAAGCATTAACGCCTGTAGAGGCAGCTTATCGGCGTCTTGGCATTACTTCCAAAGCAGCCCTGCAATCGATGGCAGATGAGCTTCGTAACGCATACCAGACATTGGTAGATAGTGCTGCTCCTATTGAAGATCAAAAGGCGGCATTTCTGCGCTATGCACAAACGGCCATCGCAGCAAACGAAGGCATCATCAGCACTGAGTTACGCCTGCAAGCTATCCGGCTCGGACTGGCCGATGAATTGCAGCAACTCGTTGGTGATCAGGAACAACTCGGCGACGCTGGCGAGCAAGCCGGAGACAAAACCGAAAAAGGCGCGAAGAAAGCCGCCGAAGCAACCCGTGATGTGGGCGCTGCTGCGAAAGATTCTGAGCGCGACGTACAGGCCGTTGGCGCAAGCCTGGCAGCATGGTTTCAAAGTGTGCGTGATGAAATGTCCGCGCTCAGCGAGCAGGCCCGCGCGGCATTCGACAACAAACTCGGCATCAGTACGGCTGGCCCGGTCAGCGAAATGGAAGCGTTGCAGCAATCTATTGCCGCAACTCGTGAAGAACTCGGCAAAGTCAGCATTGATAATCTTCAGGTATTCGACCCGACCGGCGTAAACCGTTTTAAAAACTCCGTTATCCAGGCGAAAAACGAAACGCTGATCGCATACCAGGAGCAAAAGCTCAAAGCGATGGAATATATCAACGCACTGGAATCCGGACAGGGAGTTAATCAGGCGTTTATTAATCAAGCCAAAAATGCTCAGCAATGGATGAGCCTTCTGGGCGAAGAAGACTTAAGCCAGCTTCAGTCTGCGCTGGATTCTGCAAACCAAAAACTGGAGTCGATGCGTGCTACAGCAAAATCCGTTGTTGATGGCCTGCAGGATGAGCTGGATCGACTTAACGGCAATCAGGAAGCCATTGCTGAACGTCAATATAAAAACAAAAAAGAAGAGTACGAAGCAAAGCTGAAAGAAGCCCGCGCCTGGAATGATCAGCAGACCATTCAGTACTACACAAAAGCGCTTCAGCTGCTTGATCAGGTCAGATCTGACGAACTTAAACAATCACGAGAAGAAAAACGGCAAACGGCCCAGCGCCAGAGCAGCACAACGTCTGAAAGCCAGACCCATAAAGTGCAGACCGTTGAAGTCAAAATTGGCACAAGGCGTGTAGAAGTGCTGGCAAACAATAAAGACGACTTGCTTGATGCCCTGGAAGAATTCGGAGCGCGATCATAATGCTGATAGATGCCACTCAATTACCCGAAACCCTGTATTGGGAAAACGAACAAACGTGGAAGCCCTGGGCCGCATCGCATCAGCGCGCGGTTAACGGCGCACTGGATATTCAGATTGCCGCGCTCAGTTATGGTCGCCCGATCACGCTGGCAGGCGGTGTGATAACACGCGCAGAGCTTGTGTCGCTGCGCACCCTGCTGGAGACAGCGCCGGATACGGCGCGCGTTTTAACGCTGAATGACAACACAACTCACACTGTTGTGATTGATCTGACAGCAGGCGGCGTAGAAGCCGACCAATTTTTCCCGAATAAAAACCCCGGCGCGGATGAACCTTACCGCCTTCGAATTCATTTAATTACCGTGGAGCCTGTGTAATGGCCATCAGCCCTGAAGACGTAGTAATCCTGAAATCTGAGCGCTTTACTGACGAAGAAGACGGTGGCGGCGCAATGACCGGCACCGTCATCCCCAACGGTGTTGTTAATAATTTGTGGGACGATATTTCCCGCGACGTTCTGGCTTTTGGCGGCGTCAGCCTGCGCAAAATGTTTTGCGCGATCCGCTCCGCGAATGTCGATAAAGCCCTCGGCGGCCACGTTATCGTACTTAAAGATTCCGATGCCTCGAATGTATCAACCATCCTCTTTGAAACCGGCGGCCATTACGACGAACGCAGCGATGCTCAGCAAGCAATCGAACAGTTTGTTGTACTCGGCACCCGCTCAGCACTTCGCCCCGTCGGTACACAGCGTAAGGGCCAAACCTCGATTGTTGTTTATGCCGACTCTCTGAGTGACGCGCCGGAAATCGGCGAAGTCATGATCCTGAAAAGCAAGTCCAGCGGCACAGAGCAACCGATTAAAATAACCCGTATCGACGGCAGCTCCGCATCATATACCTACGTTGATAAAAACGGAGATTACAAGCGCTTTAACGCGTATGAAATGACGCTGAAGTTAACGCAGGAGCTGCAATACGATTTTGCTGGTACCGACCCTGAACCGGCTGCAAAACACGACACTGAAGTTTTTACAACGCAATCCAACAGCTCAGCAAAATACTACGGCATTAAACCGCTGGCTCAGCCTGCAATTGCCGGTGAGCGTACCGTCGTTGTTGAATCTATTTTTTCTCCGCTGGTTCCTGCAGCGACTACAGAGCAAGCCATTCTTGACCAGCGCCCCGGCTTGCTTTCCAGCGTCGTGCAGCCGACCGGCAACAGCCGTTCGTTGGCCTTGGGCTCATATTCAGGAGCCACCTTTTTAACACTGCCACAGAGCTGGGTGCCGGGCAGTTTGCGTCTGACCATCGGCAGCAGCGTTTACGCCGATGACGGCAACACGCTGCGATTAATCAGCGGCACGAATAATTTAACCGGTGAAGCGGTCGTCAGCGCCACGCGCCGCACCGTTTCGCTGTCACTTGGCAGCAATCACAGCATCAGCGCGTTATTTTTACCCGGCGTAGCGGTTGAATTAATGCCCTATACCGCCAGCGTTGAAATTACGGCGGGCAACCGCCAGCTAACATACACACATCAGTTAGCACCGACGCCGATGCCAGGATCTGTGCGTGTTGAATTTCAGTACCTGGGCCGCTGGTACACTCTGAATGATGATGGCGGCGGTAAATTAACCGGCCCCGCAGCGACCGGCAGTGCAAATTACGAGACCGGCTCAACTGCGTACACGCTACCGGGCGAACCAGATCAGGGTTCAAAAATCATCATCACCTGGGCGCGTTCGCCGTATATGACGTTAGACACCGGCGCATTGGAAGCATGGCTGGTTGTCGATCTGCCGGATAGCCCGGCGGCGGGAACTGTTGCCCTCAGCTGGCAACGCGGCGTATCAACGTACAGCGCAACAGCCGACAGCAATGATGAGTTAAGCGGATCGGCGACGGGACAGGTGCGCGGCCAGCGTGTTTATTTCCGTACGTCGTATTTACCGTCATCGGATCTTAGCGTGACTTACGAGAAATTAATTTCCGGCAAACAAACCGCTGAGGTGTCTGTTAATTCGCAAACCGGCGGCACATTAACGCTGGATATCGGCGAGACGGATATTGTCGCGCGCGCGGTTAAATTTACCCTGCTAACCTCGGTCGGCATTAACACTATTATTGGCGGCGTAGTTACAGAAACACGCGTAAAGAAAGAATGGCGTTGCCAGTGCGATAGTTATAACCGAGTAATGGTCGGCGGTCTGCAAATCGGCACGATTAATCCGGCATCCGGCGTTATTACGATCGACGGCTCCGTGCTGACAATGCCGGTGCGTGAGTACACGCAAGTGAATTCCGGTGTCGTAATCGGTGGCGGCGAATGGGCGAGCGTTACAAAAACGCTGCGCGTAGAAAGCCAGACGCTGAGCGTTGAATACATCAGCACAGCGACAACAGAAGCCGCAACACATACCCAAGCGTTAGCCGATACTAATATCGAGGCGCAGCTTGATGACAGCCGTCCGTTAGTACAAGGCTCAGTATTATTATCAATCGGCGGGCAGGAATTAATCGACGGCGGCGACGGTTATTTATATCGCGCCTGGAATTACGGCACCGCAGCCGGTATTCAGGCCGGGCTGCTCGATTACAGCGGCGCAGCGGCGGTTATTCCGTACGCGGGTTTACAGCCCTTAATTTCCAATCTGAATAGTTCATTGATTAGTGCGGCGGGCGGCATCGGTGCTGCTGCTGCCGTAACCAGCGTTGTGTTCCGTACATCCGCCAGCCCGCTGCGTACATCCGGCCTTCAGTTTCTCGCACGCCGTGCGGCGGATGGCGCATTAATGCGTGCGCAATCAGGTAATGACGGTTCAATTACAGGGTCGTTCGATACAAACGATATCGTTGGAGAATTACCGCAGCCGGGATCTGTTAACGGCTACTCGTTGCCGATTATCGCCGGTAATGTCGGCGGCGGAACGGCAACAGGAACGGTTGATAATGAAGCCGGTATTGTTGAGATCCAGTTTACTCAGCCGGTTATTTTATCGACGCTGACGTATAACGCCGTCGCGTATACAACGGTGCCGCTGTCACCGGAGGTTATCGGCTTAAACCCGGTACGCCTGCCGACAAACGGCAAAGTACCAATTTTCAAACCTGGCTATATGGTCGTCGTGCATAACACGCAAACGCTGGATGTTGCCGCACCGGTTGCCGGGCAAGTGATTGATTGCGGCCGCACGAATCTGGCCGTTGTAACGATAAAGGACGCTGCAGGCGTAGACCTCGATCCCGCGCAATACACGCTCGACAGGGCGGCTGGTACAGTCACGCTCAGCGATCCTTTCACGGCGCAGGACACGGAACTGAACTCGTTAACGCTGCCGCTCACGGTAACGCACCGGATTGAAAACGTAGCCGCCCTGGGCAGCGTTGACGTCGGCGGGCAGCTGCAATTACTGACCGATTTAACTCATGACTACCCTGCGGGCTCATCGTACGTCAGCAGCGCGATATTTTTTGGCGTGATGCAGGCGCGCGTTAAAAATGTCCGCGACCAGCAAATAGATGACGGCGGCTTTGACGGCAGCGGAAACGACGCAACCGGCACTTACGACACAGTTAACTACCCGATATTGATTGATAACAACTCGGCTGTTGAAGATCGCTGGAAGTTAAAACTCACATCGTCAACAGGCTTTCAGTGCATCAGCGAGCGGCGCGGCGTAATCGGCACCGGCAGCATTAATGCCGACTTTTCCCCGATCAACCCGTACACCGGACAACCCTATTTTACGGTTAAAAAAGATGGCTGGGGCGGCGGCTGGGTATCCAATAACGTACTGCTGTTCGATACCGTAGCGGATGCAGATCCGGTCTGGGCAATCCGTACAGCGCTGCCGTCGAATTTACCGGCCCCAAAAGATAAAACCGTGTTTGAATTCAGAGTGGAGGCAGACTGATGGGAGCACCGATTGTTTACAGGTCTGATGATCCGGGTGTGCCGGTATTGGGTGACAGGCAGGATCAGTTCTACCAGATTTTCAGGGCTTGTCTTGTCGACGGTTACGGTACAAAAGCCTCAGCAGGCTGGTCAGTTGTCTATGATGACTGGGAAAATTCTGGCTGGGCTACGTTTACAAACGCTGGTCAATCCGGAGTGCTTGGGATTGTGCGAGCGGCGGCTAGTTATCAGCCGTTACTGTTTATTGCTGATGCAATGATTGACGCAACAACGCCGGTTAATGCGCGATCCGGATATGTTGATATCGAAGTACCGTGGACTCCGTCTGATACAAATGGAGCGTATCATCGCCCCATAGCGTACAGCTTGAACATAATAAAATGGTGTGTTGTTGCGACTGCTAACACTGCATTCATAATGACAGGGGCATCGTCATTATTCACATTTCCTTCCAGTGCATGGAGCAGTAGTAATGGTGGTTTTTTGGCGTTCGGAGCGTTTTCGGATGTCAGGGGGTTAGGTTCGGCATCTGCGGCGTTGGTGGGGAATTTTTTGCTTATTGGTGGGGCCAGATACGGTAGTAATGATAACAATTCATCATCAACTAACGGTGTAAGCGCTTCGTGCGTAACGTCAGTGCGTGACATTGATAATAGTGCGTTGATAGGTGCCAAATACGGGACAATTGCTCAGTTTCAATATCAGCAATCGAATATCCCGTACTGGAACATTGCTGATGGGGTTGTGAACTTTTCAGTTCAACCTGCCGATATAGCAATTTCTGCCGATTCGTCAAATAACTGGAGGAATTTTTTGTGGCAACGAGCAGTCGCCAAAATGTTGAAAACATCCTCTCTTATTACGTCTTATTTTGGTTGGAGTCAGGCGCGGATATTATTGTCGCGACTGAACATATCGCCGCTAACTGATATTGTTAAGATTGATGGTCGAGACCATTTTCTTGTTTTTTACCCTTACGGTGGCGCGTTCTTTCTGAGCCTTGATGCGGAGGATTGGACGTGATTTTAACGCAATCAAATCAGATACTGACGATCGCCGTAGCTCCGACGGTAAGCGTTACACTTAAAAATAACTTACCGGTGTCGGATTATGATTTCTTTATTGTGCAATTCGTGCGCGATGTCGGCGCGCCGGAATGTGTCGTTGTTGTTCGTGGTGATTTAATTTATCAGCTGTCGGCAATTAATGCGTCAGCCGCATATAAGCTGATCGCTCTGCCAATTAGCAATGGCATCTCGGCTGGTGTGTGGTGGGTAGACAACTACGTCTACGATCCGGGTCAGCTGAATATTGAGTTTAAAAGTCAGGGGCAATCCTCCGGCACCGGCGAGCCGAAATCATTTACGGGATCAACATTAATTAATAAAAAGCCGGTTAGACGAACGGTCGTTGCCGTTGGCATTGACGGCGAAGAGCCGCAGTTCTTAGCGCAAACACAGTCGAACGATCAGGGCCAGTACACGCTTGAATGGTTGGGCTATACCGGCCAGATATTAATCACCGCACTCGACGATTACGGCGTTCCCTGGGCAGCTAACGAGGCGCGGGGTATTGGTGAGCGTATCCGGCCATCGGCCCCCAACGGTTATGTTTACCAGGTAAGCAGCGAAGGCGTGTTAGGAGCAACAGAGCCAGACTGGCCGGAAAGCGACGGCGAGATTATTACAAGCGGCTCTGTCGTGTTAGTTGCAAAGCCATTTTACCGACCTAAAACCGCTGGGCCGATTGTCATCACATGACGAACTATATCCGCACATCGTGCGCCGCGCCGTTCGGTTCGTCAGCGGCACACAGCGCACGCGCCGCCAGCGTTGATAACGCCCTGACAGGTCATCGCTCAGCGGCCGTCGCTATTCAGAGTAACGCCGGTTTATTGCTGCATTTAACCTGCGTTAATCCTTATTCCGGCGGTAATCCTGTTCAATACGAAATCTCAGCCTTAGTCGCCCCAACGGATGGAGTGCTGACTCTGGCGCTGATAACTCAATGGGATAAATTAACGCCGCTCCAGTGCGAGGGCGCGGGAGGCCATCATGTAACCGGATATACATTTTGGCGTGGCGCAGTGACCTACGTTTCAACATCGGTGAAGGTGCTGGACCTACCGCTCGCTGCGCCGCAGTTGTTTGTTGATTTATACAGCCAGCGGCCATCTGAATACGATTTGCTGCGCGGCGAACTGCTCACCGATCTGAGCGGCGTTATTGATTTTGATAACGCGGGCTATATCCCCAGCGGGATTATTGAGTGGGGCAGCGTAAAACTAACCGACCGTGCCTGTACGCCAATGACCAGCCGCGTGGCGACACGGGTTTATCAACCACCGGCTAAAGAGCAAACCCTGACAGCCCCGTGGGGGCTGGGCAACGGACAGGCATATACGGTAGAGCTGCCGTATTTAACAGAACCCCCGGTAATCGTACCGGGCGATATTCCAGCCGGTAATTCAGCAAAGGTAAACATCACAGTGAACTCAGTAGACGTTATCGCACTGCCTGGCGGAGAACCGCTCAACGTAGCAAACATAAGCATTTCATGTGACCGGGAAACATTCAGCTGGCAGCTGACGTGTGAGATCCGCAATAAAGCCTCGCTCAATCTGATTAAACCGGCCGCGACCGGCTATAAGGAGCTGGCGGTAATAATCAACGGCCACCGCTGGGAGTTTTTCGTCCCGAAGTATTCGGCGGCGCGAAAGATTACTGACGATAAACTCGATCAGAGCTGGCGCATCACAGGCTACAGCCGCAGTCAGTATCTGGGGCAGCCATACGCGCCGAAGCGTACCCGGTCGATTGCATCAACTACAGCAGTCCAGGCTGCCACAAACGAACTGTTCGGCACCGGATTCACGCTCGACTGGGACACAGCGCTGCTGCCGGATTGGTCAATGCCAAACAGTTCATTCAGCTATCAGGATCTGACACCGGTCGAAGTGATCAAACGCCTGGCGTCTGTTGCCGGTGGAGTCGTGCTGGCAGACCCTGCGAGCAACACGCTTTACGTGCGCCCCAAGTATCAGGTCGCTGCCTGGCACCTGCTGGGCGCGGATATGGATCGCACAATCTACGAGTCACAGATTCTGGGTGAGTCGATGGACAGCGCCGAAAAGCCCCTGTTTAACAGTGTCCTTGTGTCCGGCGAGTCCGAGGGCGTTGCACTGACAATTAAGCGGCTGGGTACTGCAGGGGATAACCCGGCGCCGGACATTACAGAAAGCTGGCTGACGGCCATTGAGGGCAATACAAGTCGCGGCACGGCAGAGCTGTCAGCAAGCGGTAATCGTCAAACCTACACGCTGGATCTGGCTATACCGGAAGGTAGCGGCCAGCCGGGCCTTTTGATTCCAGGGCTGATGGTTGGTGTTCTGCATGACGACCCGGCAAACAACTACCGCGCCTACGTTGACGCAATCAACATTTCCGTGCCCGGTCGCAGTAATGCGACCGTCATTCAGACGGTTACGTTAGATCGCCCTGCAGGTTGGGAGGCCGCATGAGTAATCCGTGGATAAAGTTCAAGGCATTGCTGGCACCAGGTGCAAAGCAAATCGTGACTGTTGCAAGCGTCGGCACCGACGGTACGTCGATTGTGACGTTAAGAGATAACAACCAGATCCGCGTTACTGGCGACAGTGTGGCAGCGGGTGAAAAGGCAACCATTCAGGAGGGTAAAATCATTGGCAAAGCACCAGGCTTGCCAGCACAGACCATAGAGGTCTGAGGAAGAAGGAAGCGGTCGGCTGTTAGTTGCAGCTACCAGTCGACCACCAACGCACAGTTACACAGGAACTGTGAATCAGCCAAGGCTTCCCTGCTCGTCGACGAGCGTGGCAAGCCTACCAGAAGTAATAGGTGATTCACATGATGCACGATGTGCGCTGCTGCAAGTGCAGCAAACTGCTGACCCGTGTCAGTGGTGGCAGCGTAGAGGTTAAATGCCCGCGCTGTAAGTTCATTAATAAACAGGAGCGCCCAGAGCGCCAGAATAAGGAGGACGATCATGTCCAAACCTCTGGTGCCGTGGCCGGGCGGCAAGCGCAAACTGGCAAAACACATCCTGCCGTTGCTGGGTGATCATACATGCTATGTAGAACCCTTTGCTGGAGCAGGAGGACTCTACTTTTCAAAGGAACCTTCTGAGGTCGAGGTGCTGAACGATATTAATGGTGACCTGACCAATCTATATCGTGTGGTAAAGCACCATATGGCTGAGTTACACAATCAGTTCAAATGGACGCTTGTGAGCAGGGACAACTGGGGGTGGCTTAAGGCCACTCCAGTCGAAACGCTTACGGATATCCAGCGTGCAGCCAGGTTTCTCTACATGCAGAAAATGGCATTTGGCGGGAAGGTGAGCGGCCAGAACTTGGGAACATCTGCCACACGCCCACCGGCATTCAATCTTCTAACGCTTGAGCGTGATCTTGAGGACGCACACTTCAGGCTGCAGCGGACGTTGATTGAAAGCATGGACTGGCAAAAACTGGTGAAGCGCTATGACAGACCTGGAACGGTGTTCTACATAGACCCGCCGTATTGGCAGACTCAAGGCTATGGTGTGCCGTTTGAGTGGGATCAGTATCTGGTATTGAGGGAGCTGGCGGACAGTATTCAGGGGCGGATGATCATCAGCATCAACAACCATCCCGATATTGTCAGGCTGTTTAAAGGGTTGAAGAAGCGTCAGGTTGATTATGCATATACCATCGGGGGAAACAAAAACAGGCAGGAGGTTAAGGAACTGATCTATACGTCATTCTGAAACTCTGCAATTCTCTTACAGTCTCTGCAACATCGTAGAGACTGTAAATATTGCATCAATCAGCCGCCAATTATCGCGGCGCGCTTCATGAAGGGGAGCCTCTTTAACCACATTTTGCAGTAAACCGAAGCGGGCGCTGAATTCCTCAGAAGTGCGCTCGTGTAGTGAGTAACGGCAGAAAGCTTTATGATTCTGCCGTTACTTTTTGTGTCATGGTGAAATCATTGTTGGCCGCCCGGCATTTTCTCTTCCGTTTTGTATGGTTGATCAGCTTTTCAGGGATAGCGTCTTTGCCGGTATTGGCCGCAGAAGTGGATCAGTTCAGCGGCCATTCAGCCTTAATGCCACCGTTGGCGGATGCCACACCCTTATTGGAGCAGGAGGTTAATCGCCGCCTGCAACTGGCCATTACGATGGCAAACCGTCCGGTGATTAAACCCCCGCAGTTACGCTCCCAGTCGGGTCTGGAATACCCCGCTTGTGAAGAAGAGCGCCTGTACGACGCTCTGGCCTGGGAACTCGCCCGTCCAGTCATTGGCCAGCTCGAAACCTTTGCCGAAGAACATCCGCAGATCAGTCGGCACAGCGTTCCGTTCCATGCCTCGGTGTACCGGGATTTCATCTGGCAGCAATCACCTTCCCTGGTGTTAAGCGAGCGGGTGGCGGCGGTTATCCGGGTGAATGGCGTGGAAATCGGCAGTGATAAACTGGGGCATTTTTTTACCGAAGGCTACAGCTATTTTGAAGTTACCGATCAGCTGCGTGATACGGTCGAAGAGGCGCTGTTGTTTGGTGAATGGTCAGAATCTTTATATTTTGGTGCACAGACTACCGGCGTTTTTTCTTTTGCCGATCTGGCTGCAAACCTGAACGGCCTGCGTTTCTGGAACCGTATTCTGGCAAACTATCCGGATCCATTAACCGGCCTTGAGGTTGCGCCTTATGTGCGTTGTGAGGATCAGCGCTGGCAGCTGGCCGAGGCATTTCATTTTCAGGGCTATGTGGATTCTGCCTGGAACGAAAGCGTGAATTGCTCAGCGTTCCGCAGTTTGGACATGCTGCAGCAGGTGCTGCGTTATCAGCCGGTCTGTACGCCACAGTCGTTGCCGCAGAACACCTATGGCCGGTGGCAGGAACGGGTGCTTAACCGTTCCGGCTTGCGGGTTTTACCGGACTACCTGCAACCGGAAGTGATTCTGGCGCAGCGCGCTTTTATGCAGGAAGTGCGATTACCCCAGGGCGTGCTGGAGCGGATTCGTGAATTGCGTCAACAGCTGGAGTTCTGGCGGCAGCAGCCACAGCCTCCACTGACGGAAGCCCGTCGTGCGGAGGCGATACAGGAATAATCATGCAGCGTATTGAATTGAATCTGGCGATTTCCGCGCAGGAGTATCAACGCTTTTACCGTGGCCAGGTGAAGCAGGTGGTGGCGCAGGCGCTGGATGGGCGCACTATTCGTTTCCCTGCCAATGTGCTGCAACAGGTGGTGCAGCATGAAGGCATTTATGGCCGTTTTGCCATTGAATTCGATGATCAGGGCAAATTTCAGCGTATTGTGCGCCTGGAAGCCTGACTTTCACCGTACAACACGTTTTTTTGCGCTAAATCGTCTACAGCGCCGACGTACTGACATATAATGCCGACCGTTTTGCCACCCGCTTTATCAACTGAGGTCTGTTATGGATTGGTATGCTCTGAGTCGCTCCCTGATGTTTCGTCTGAACGGTGAAACTTCCCACGAACTGGGATTGGATATGCTGGGGGCTACCGAACGCCTTGGACTGCTGCAGTTTCTTGCGCCCCAGGTGGCAGCGCTGCCAACCACCGTCGCCGGGATTGAATTTCCCAACCCGGTGGGTTTAGCGGCGGGTCTGGATAAAAACGGTGACTATATCGATGCCTTTGCCCGTTTAGGCTTTGGTTTTATTGAGATTGGCACCGTTACACCGCGTCCACAACCGGGTAATCCTAAGCCGCGTCTGTTCCGTATTCCGGAGCGTCAGGCCATCATCAACCGCATGGGATTCAACAATAAAGGGGTTGATCATCTGGTTGAGCGGGTAAAAGCGGCTAAATATCGTGGTGTGCTGGGCATTAATATCGGTAAAAACTTTGATACCGCAGTGGAAAATGCCACCTCGGATTACCTGATCTGCCTCGACAAGGTATACGAGCATGCAACTTACATTACGGTGAATATCTCCTCTCCGAATACGCCGGGGCTGCGTACCCTGCAGTTTGGCGATTCGCTGAAACACTTGCTGGAGCCCATCAAAGCGCGCCAGCTGGAGCTGGCCAAAGAATTCGGTTACAAGCCGGTGTTTGTCAAAATCGCCCCGGATATGGAAGACGACGACGTAGCGCTGGTGGCAGAAACGTTCATCAACAGTGGTATTGACGGCGTGATTGCCACCAATACCACGTTGTCGCGCGAAGGCGTTCAGGGTCTGCGTTTCGGTAACGAAGCCGGTGGCCTGAGTGGCGCACCACTGGAAGATCTGGCCACTGAAACCGTTGAGCATATGTGTCAGGCACTGGCGGGTAAGCTGCCGGTGATGGGTGTGGGCGGCATTCTGGATGGCGAAGGCGCGGCCGAAAAAATAAAGGCGGGTGCTTCGCTGGTACAGATTTACTCCGGCTTTATTTACCGTGGCCCGGAGTTAATCCGCGAAGCGGTCGATGCACTGGCAGATTTACGCACACAGGGCTGATAGCGCCCGGCGGATGTACGTTTGCATAAAAAAGCCCTGCTCATGGCAGGGCTTTGCTTCCCTGAAGAGGAAGCGTGCACAACGGGCGTTAAGCCCTGAAGAACGTCATACGGCCATTTTATGAATGCCAGAAACGCCGGTGTAACCATCCCAGTGATCGGCACGACCGGAGCGCCAACCTGCAAGCCAGGAGTCTCGTTGTGGTCCTATGGGTGCAAGATCTTTTGAACGGCGCTCAACGCCAGCGCGATAACCACGTGCAAAAGCTCTTTCCTGCATGTCGCGTTTCTGTTTTTTCATAGAAAGCTTCCTCGCTAAAGTTATTTGCTCGACGGCCAGAACAACTGGTTGAATCACTGACCGAACCCCTGTTGTACCTCAGGCCGGTGAGTAATGTTAATTATTTATTACTTCTAAGCGTCACTATTCTTACAGCCACAGGCTATTTGACGAAACGGGTTTTATCAGCATGCAAAATGAAACAACAGTAACAACCATGACCTGGCTGGCCGCTTGTCCGAAAGGGGTCGAATCCCTGTTAGCGGATGAAATCAGGCACTTGGGCGGTGAAGTTGAACGTGAAACACACCTCGGTGTGATCTGGCGCGGCGACTTAACGCTGGCCTATCGCTTTTGTTTATGGAGCCGGTTGGCGAGTCGTCTGCTGCTGCCATTGCAGGAAAGTCAGGTAGACAATGTCGACGAAATGTACGAAGCGGCGCGTTCAGTCGAATGGCCTTCGATCTTCGCGGTAGGAACGACGTTCCGCATCGATTTCCATGGCCGCACGGACTATCTCAACAACACGCAGTTTGGCGCACAGAAGATCAAAGACGCCATCGTTGACCGTTTCCGTGACGATACCGGAGCCCGTCCATCGGTCGATAAAGACGGAGATGTACGCATCGAAGCGCAGCTGCGCAAAGGCAAACTCAACCTCTATTACAACTTCAGCGGCGACAGCCTGCACCGCCGTGGCTACCGTCTGCAGCCGGGTAAAGCGCCGTTAAAAGAAAACCTGGCCGCCGCTGTGCTGGTGCGGGCCGGTTGGCCGGCACTGGCAGCGGAAGGAAAACACCTGATTGATCCTATGTGTGGTTCCGGCACCTTGCTGATTGAAGCCGGCATGATGGCGGCGGATATTGCGCCGGGTCTGAACCGTCAGAAATGGGGCTTTGAAGGCTGGCTGGGCCATGCCCGGCCGCTGTGGCTGGCCGAGGTTGAGCAGGCACGCCAGCGTCGTACGGACGGCTTAAACGCCATGACCAGCCGCCTCTATGGCTTTGATATCGACGCCGACCAGCTGAGCGCGGCAACTCAGAACCTGAGCCGCTCGCCGCTGGCAGGCAAAGTTCATCTGGAACGCCGTTCCATTGAACAGTTGCGGGTACAGAATGAAGTTGTCGAGCAGGGTGGCCTGGTGGTGTGTAACCCGCCTTACGGTGAGCGTCTGAGTGAGCTGCCACAACTGGCACCGCTGTATCAGCAATTTCATGATGTCACCATGCGTCTGCCAGAGTGGCCGTTGGCGGTGTTTACCGGCAATACCGACCTGGCTAAGAGCATCCGGCGGCCGCTGGATAAGCAATATCGCCTGATGAACGGCCAGATTGCGACCCGCCTGCTGATGTTCGGCGCAGCAGATGAGCGTTCGGCGCAACCGCAGGGCAGTATGATCCGTGGCCCGGTGGAAGCCTTTGCCAACCGTCTGAAAAAGAACATGAAGCCGCTGCAGAAATGGGCCAAACGTGAAAACGTAGAATGCTATCGCCTGTACGATGCTGATCTGCCTGAGTATGCCGTTGCGGTCGACCTTTATGGTGACTGGCTGCACGTGCAGGAATATGTGCCGCCAAAATCCATCGATGAAACCAAAGCTGAGCGTCGTTTGCTGGATGTGCTGGCTGTTTTACCGGAAGTCACCGGTATTCCCGCACAACAGATTGTGCTGAAACGCCGTGAGCGTCAGGCCGGTAAACGCCAGTACGAGAAGCAGAACACCGAACAGCGGTTTATGCCGGTACGTGAAGGTAATGTGCAGGTGTTGGTTAACCTGAAAGATTATCTTGATACCGGACTGTTTCTGGATCACCGTCCGACCCGCTTGCAGATTGCCGGGCTGGCTTCTGGCAAGCGCTTCCTCAATCTGTTCTGTTATACCGCGACCGCCAGTGTGCACGCGGCGGTGGTCGGAGCGCATTGCACCAGCGTTGATATGTCGCGCACCTACCTCAACTGGGGCAAAGAGAACTTTGAGCTGAATGGTCTTAAGGCTGAACAACACGTCTTTGTGCAGGCCGACTGCATCCAGTGGTTGCGCGACTGCAACGAACGCTATGACCTGATCTTTATGGACCCGCCGACGTTCTCTAACTCTAAGCGCATGGAAGGGGTACTGGATATTCAGCGTGACCATGTAATGTTGGTCGAACAGGCCATGCGCTGTCTGAATCCGGGCGGATTGCTGATTTTCTCGAATAACCTGCGCCGCTTCGATCTGGATATGGATGCACTAAAACAGTTCACAATCAAAGATGTAAGCGCAAAATCGGTGCCATTTGATTATGGTCGCCGCCCGAATATTCACCACTGCTTTCATATTACGCATTCTGTATGAATGGCTGCGCACGTATTCAGGGCGCGTTAGCGCTGAATACGTGCGCAAACCTCACAATTCGTGATCGCTTTGTCAGGCAATGCTGACAAAGTTGGTACGGAATCTGCTAAAACTCAGTCTTATTGGATGTTCGCGCACCAGTCTGGTGTGTGGCTTTCCGGCCGGCACTCTCATGAAGCATCGCAACGCAGGTTGCTGATCCACTGATCTGAGCGCGCCGTTTTTATCAGCAAGAATCCAGCGAATTAAAATGAGGACACAGCGTGGAAACTATTGACGTTAACAGCATCAACAGCGCCGTTGAGACTTTGATGCAAAGCGCCAACACCATGTTTATTTTGCTTGGTGCCATTATGGTACTGGCCATGCACGCGGGCTTCGCCTTTCTCGAAGTCGGTACCGTACGTCATAAAAACCAGGTCAATGCTCTGGTAAAAATCATCACCGATTTTGGTGTATCAACACTGGCGTATTTTTTCATCGGTTATCAGATTGCTTACGGTGTCGATTTCTTCACCGGCGCTAAAGATCTGGTTGCCAACAACGGCTACGACTTAGTGAAGTTTTTCTTCCTGCTGACCTTTGCCGCCGCGATTCCGGCCATTGTGTCTGGTGGTATTGCCGAGCGTGCAAAGTTTTACCCGGTTCTGATTGCCTCCGCGCTGACGGTAGCTTTCGTATATCCGTTCTTTGAAGGCATGATCTGGAACGGTAATTACGGCTTCCAGAGCTGGCTGGAAAGCAGCTTTGGGGCACCGTTCCATGACTTCGCCGGATCGGTTGTTGTGCATGCGGTTGGTGGTTGGATAGCTTTTGGCGCTGTCGTACTGCTGGGCTCCCGTCGTGGCCGTTACCGCGATGGCCGTGTGGTTGCTTTTGCACCCTCCAATATTCCGTTCCTGGCGCTGGGTGCGTGGATTCTGGCCGTAGGCTGGTTCGGCTTTAACGTGATGTCGGCGCAGACGCTGGATGGCATTTCCGGTCTGGTGGCGGTCAACAGCCTGATGGCAATGGTTGGCGGCACCGTGGTTGCCATGATTGTCGGCAAAAAAGACCCGGGCTTTATTCATAACGGTCCGCTGGCGGGGCTGGTGGCCGTATGTGCCGGTTCTGACCTGATGCATCCGATTGGTGCATTGATTGTCGGTGGTGTGGCCGGTGCTCTGTTCGTCTTCGTGTTCACCCTGGCACAGAACAAATTTCCTAAATTTGATGACGTGTTGGGTGTCTGGCCGCTGCATGGTTTGTGTGGCGCCTGGGGTGGTATTGCGGCCGGTGTTTTCGGTAGCGAAGCGTTCGGCGGACTGGGTGGCGTGACCTTTATGTCACAATTGATCGGTACACTGGCCGGTATTCTGGTTGCCCTGATTGGCGGCTTCCTGGTGTACGGTATCGTTAAAGCCGTCTCCGGTCTTCGTCTTGACGAAGAAGAAGAGTTTAACGGTGCTGACCTGTCGATTCATAAAATTGTATCGACCAGCGAAGACTGATTACCTCAGTCTGGAAAAGAAAAGCCGCGGGGAAACCTGCGGCTTTTTTGTTTAAATGCAGGCTGACTTTCGAAACAGGCAGATAGATTGGTATGGCAGGGCGTATCCGTGATTTACCCGGTCTGGGCATAAAAAGCGAAGAGTCGCTGGCCAGGATAGGGATTACCAGCGTTCAGCAGTTACGCGAGTATGGTGCTGTTGCGGCATTTTATAAGCTGCAACAGTCAGCGATTGCAGAGAGCAGGGCTAAACCCAGTCTGAATTTTCTTTATGCGCTTGTCGGCGGCCTGAGTAATCGCAGTTGGTTGGCTGTTGCACAGAGTGAACGGGAACAATTATTGATGGAGCTAGAGGGAATCTCTGAAATGGAGCGTTTGTTTCAGCCGGGCAGTGAATGATCTTTCTGCAAGTCTGGGGCCTGTTTGATTAGCATCGACAGGCCCTGGTGTGCGGTCCATAAAAAACCTCCGTGCGGAGGTTTTTTTATGGCTGCTGGCTAATCAGTGTTTAACCGGGGCTTTAATGCCATGACTCATGGCATACAACACTGGCACAACCCCCAGAGTCAGCACGGTGGCGAAGCCAAGGCCAAAACTGATCACTACCGCCATGGCGCTGAAGAAGGGGTCAAACAACAGCGGTAACATGCCGAGGATGGTGGTCAGTGCTGCCATTGTCACTGGCCGCAGGCGGCTAACAGAAGCATGGAACACCGCATCGTACGGTTCACGCCCTTCGCTCAGTTCCAGACGGATCTGATCAACCAGCACGATGCCATTTTTAATGATCATCCCCGACAGGCTGAGGAAGCCGAGCAGCGCCATAAAGCCAAATTCGGCTCCCAGCATCAGCATCCCGGCACTGACCCCAATAATGGCCAGCGGCACACAAGCCCAGATCACCAGCGCGCTGCGCATTTCGTTAAACAGCAGTACGGTAATAATAAACATCAGCAGGTAGCCCAGTGGCAGAGAGGCAAACAAGCTCTGCTTGGCTTCGCTGGATGATTCATATTCGCCACCCCAGCTCAGCTCATAGCCTGGCGGCAGAGGAATGGCTTCAAGCTGCGGTCGCAGGCGTTTGAACAGGCCATCGGCGGTGATCTCGGCATTCAGGTCGGGATCAGCAAATACGCGGATGGTGCGTTTGCGATCTCGCCGGGCAATGATCGGATCTTCAAAGACTACGTCAAAGCGCTCGACCACCTGACCAATGGGAATATAACGACTGAAGACCGGGCTCCAGATCTGCAGATCGGTGAGGCCATCAATATCAAGCCGCTCATAAGCGGGCGGTCGCATGATGATGGGTTTTAACGTGGTGCCTTCACGATACAGGCCAATGCTCTTGCCGGAGAAACTGAGCTGCAGCAGATCATCCATATCCTGTTTGGAAATACCGGCCCGGCGCGCGTTGTCTTCGTTAAATACCGGGCGAATCACTTTTTCACGTTCACGCCAGTCATGGCGGATATTATCGGTGTCAGGATCAGCGCGCATGATGCTCTTCGCCTGTTCGGCCAGAATGCGTAATTGCTCCTGATCAGGGCCGGCAAAACGGGCTTCAATTTTGGCGGCGCTGCCAGGGCCGATTTGCAGGCGTTTGAATTTAACAAAAGCATCCGGCATTTCTTTTTTGGCCCATTCCTGAGCCTGGTCGATTAAGGCCGGAATCTGGTCACGTTCCGTGGTGCGTACCATAACCTGGGCATAGGCGCGGTATTGTCGCTCCGGTGCGTAGGTCAGCATAAAGCGCTGCTCACCCTGGCCGACGGTTGAGGAGGTAAATTCAACGTCATCTTGTTGCTGGAAGTAATTTTCCAGCGCCAGTGCCTGTTGTTGTGTTGCGCGGATATCAGAGCCTTCGGGGAGCCAGATATCAATCAGAAACATCGGGGTGTTGGAGGGCGGGAAAAAGCTTTGCTTAACGAAGCTGTAGCCGTAAATCGCAATAAACATGGCAACGACCATGACCACCATCGTGGTGCCTCGGCGCGCTAAAATCAGACTCAGGGTTGTGCGATAAATATCGTAGAGAAAACCGTGGTAAGGGTCGCTTTCCGCATCCGGTTGTTCTTCTTTCTTAAACAGCAGATGACAGAGAAAGGGTGTCAGGGTGATGGCGGTAATCCAGCTGAATAGCAGGGAAATTAACAGCACATAAAACAAGGAACCGACAAATTCACCGGTCGAGTCCGGCGATAAGCCAATGGGAGCAAAGGCGGTAACGGCAATCACCGTAGCGCCCAATAATGGCCACTGAGTTTGTTGCACGATATCGTAGGCTGCGCGGGTACGTGATAAGCCTTTCTTGATGCCCACCATAATGCCTTCGGTGACCACCAGGGCATTATCAACCAGCATCCCGAGGGCAATAATCAGCGCACCCAACGAAATACGGTGCAGCTGAATATCCATCACCTTCATAGCAATAAAGGTTCCGAGAATGGTCAGTAGCAGAATAATGCCGATGATCATACCGGCCCGTACGCCCATAAAAATGAGCAGAACAATAATCACAATAAGAATGGAGGCGAGCAGGTTTAGTACAAAACCGGTGGAGGAGGCATCGACTTCGGCCGGTTGGTCATACAGTGTGTGCAATTCAATGCCTAACGGACGGTTGGCGTCCAGCACATTCATTTTCTGACGTAATTTTTCGCCCACGGCAACAACGTTAACGCCACTGTTAAAAGCAATGCCTATGCGCAATGACGGCATGCGGTTGTAGTTAGTCAGGTGGCTCGGAACTTCTGCAATGCCTTCGGATATATCGGCAATATCGCGCAGATAAATCAGCTTATCCGATCCGGCCTGACTCACCAGTAAATCGCCAAGCTCCTGTACCGAACGAAATTCGCCGGTGGGGTGAATGCGGATATATTCATCACCGATGCGTATATGGCCGGCATCCTGTACGGTGTTTTGTGTCTGTAATAACTGATAAAGGCGTGATAACGGAATCCCCAGGTTAGTCATCCGCTCGCGGGAAATATCAATAAATACCTGCTCCTGCTGGATGCCAGAGATGGTGACCTTGGCGATGCCATTAAGGGTCGATAATTCACGTTTCAGGTAATCGGCATAATCGTTCAGCTCTTCGTAGCTGTAATCGTTACCTGACAATGCCAGCAGCACGCCATACACATCGCCAAAATCATCCATCACAATCGGAGCATTGGCACCGGGTGGCAGGGATGGGGTTTTGTCGTGTACTTTACGGCGTAATTCATCCCATATCTGCGCCAGCTCATGGGATTTATAGGTAGGTTTAATCACCAGGTGTACCTGTGAAAACCCGGCTTTGGAAATAGAATCCACATGTTTGATATAGGGCAGCGCCTGAATAGCGCTTTCCAGCGGGGCGGTGACTTCTTCTTCAACCTGCAGCGCACTGGCGCCGGGATAATAGGTAATCACCATGGCTTCTTTGATGGTGAATTGCGGGTCTTCCAAACGCCCCAATCCCAAATAACTGATGGCACCGCCGACGAGCAAAATGGCCAGCATCATCCAGCTGGTTGTGGTGTGCTTAATAAAATACGTGGCCGAGTTTTGTGGCTGACTCATGCTTAAAGACCCCGTTCCTGAATCCAGGGACGGATACGCATCCCTTCATGGGCCTGATGAACACCTGCTGCCAGAATGGTATCGCCCGGTTGTAAGCCCTGGGTAATTTCCAGCCCTGCGGTTGATAGCTGACCGATTTCAACCGCACGCATCTGCAGGGTCATGTCGGCACCCACAATCCAGACCATGGCCTGGGAGCTGCCATCGGCCTGTTGTTCGCTCTGAAATACCGATTGTGGCGGAACGATCAGATTAGGATTGGTCTCGCTCAGCACCTGACTCAGATCCACATGCACACTGGCCGTCATTCCCGGTAATAAATTCAGTGATGGTGGCCGTGGCAGGGTCAGGGTAATGGTAAAGCTGCCGGTCGCCGGATCGGCCTGTGCTGTGTGTTCTTTATAGCTGGCACGGAAGCGTTTGCCTGGCAGCGCTTCGAATTCAACATCCGGTTGATAGCTGGTGTTTTCCTTTTTGGCGATATGCGCCATCAGGTTTTCCGGAATCTGCAAACGCACTTCCAGCTGGTCTTTGGCCTGCAGCATCACCAGGGTTTTACCGCCAGCGACCGGTTGGTGATTGTCGGCATACACTTCGGCAATCACGCCGGAGAACGGCGCTTTTAACGTGGTGTAAGACAGGTCCGTACGGGCGGTGGCCAGAGCCGCTTTGCTGATATCCAGCTCGGCTTTGGCCTGATCAAATTGTGACTGGGAAATCTGTCCCAGTTCAAACAGGCCTTTTACCCGCTGAAATTGCGACAACGCCAGCTCATAGCGGGCTTTGCGGTCATCCACGCGCAGTTGGTAGTCGGAAGGATCAAGCCGGGCCAGTACGTCACCCTGGCGCACTTCTTTACCGGCCTGTGCCGGCAGTGTCAGCAGTTCACCGCTGACGCGGAAAGCCAGTGCTGCGCGTTCAGCGGCCTGAACCTGAGCCGGAAAACGTCGCAGTATGCTCTGGCTGGCAGGGCTGATCTGAAACACTTTGGCCGGGTGCACAACGGTTGCTGTTGCACTGGCTTCCTGTTGAGAGCAGGCACTGAGAAGCAAGGGAAAGATGGCAACGATGGGCAGCAGCCATTGAGAACGGGATAAATATATCATGCGGAATTCCTGTTAGCGGGCAGACAGGTGCCGCCCGGTTGAGTGCTGGCATTAAGCATGGCCTGTCGTCGCCGTTTGGCCAGTTTGGGGGCGGATTTTAGGCTAATTTGTGGATTATCATCAGCCGCCATATTTGCAACCAATCGTCCTGAATTTAAGACAATGGCGCGTGAATCAGGCTGAATTAAGCTATCTGTGAGAAGTTTGTCGTAAATCCGGGAGTAATTGCGACGGTTGAATTACAGCAACTGCTGTAAAAAACGAGGCAGGGTTTGGCTCGCCTGGCCGTACAGATGTTCGGCAAAGGCATCTTCGGTATTGGAAGGTTCAAGGTTGATTTCCACGGTATGCGCACCGGCCTGGCGGGCGACCTCGACAAAACCGGCTGCCGGGTAGACATGGCCTGAGGTACCAATGCTGATAAACAGGTCGCACTGCTCCAGGGCGCGATAAATCTCTTCCATATACAGCGGCATTTCACCAAACCACACAATATGCGGCCGCAGGCTCGGACGCTGGCAACAGGGGCAGAGCACATCGGCGCTGATATCGCCCTGGTGTTCGGTAATATTGCCGCTCAGCAGGCAGCGGGCCTTATTCAGCTCACCGTGCATATGCAGCAGGTTACGACTGCCTGCGCGGTCATGAAGATCATCAACATTTTGCGTTACCAGCAAAAAATCACCGCGGAATTGCTGTTCGAATGCGGCCAGAGCAAGGTGAGCGGGGTTGGGTCTGACATCCTTCAGTTGCCGCCGCCGGTCGTTATAAAAGCGTTGCACTAATTGCGGATCACGGACAAAGGCTTCCGGCGTGGCAACGTCTTCCAGGCGGTGGTTTTCCCACAGTCCGCCGGCGTCACGGAAGGTGCGTATACCGGACTCGGCGGAGATACCGGCTCCGGTCAGAACGACGATGCGCTGATAGGCAGATATTTTCATGAGTCAGTCGTGGAAATGGTCGGCAAAAAAAGCGCGGATTTCATCTTCGCGTTCGTTGGCATCCTGAAAACCGAGGTCAATCAGGCTTTTGCAGAAACCACGGGAAAACAGCAAATAGCTGAGAATGCCGGAGCCGTTCTGGCTGGCATTGCCGCTGCCGCCCAGAGCCAGTTTTAATGCCCGTGGAATTTCATGGGCATGCTGACCGGCGAGTTCATCGATGGAACGGCTTGGATTAATTTCCAGCAATTCGATGGATTTCAGTTCCATGCCTTCTTTTTTGCGCACCGATTCCGGAATCTTATCGACGGTCCGGTTAATGCGGCGCAGCCGTTCGACATCGGTTTCCATACTGTCGAGGAAAGCCGCATTCAGCATGTGTCCCATCATTTTGGCTGGCGACGGGTAAGAGCTGCTTTGTGGTCGTTCTTTGCGTTTGTGAGCGATACCACTGACACCAATCACCATGATTTTTTCTGCGCCCAGATGCAGTGCCGGGCTGAGTGGTGCCAGTTGGCGTACGGCACCGTCGGCAAAGTATTCACGATGAATTTTGACCGACGGAAAAATCATCGGGATGGCGGATGATGCCATCAGATGATCAAGCGAAATGCGGCTGCGGATGCCAACGCGGCGCTGGCGTTGCCAGTTATTGATACTGTAATGACCCTGAAAAAAACTGACCGATTCACCGCTTTCCAGACCGGAGCAGTTGACGGCAATGGCATGCAATGCGCCGCTGTCGATGGCCCCCTGAATATTGTCAAACTTAACCACTTCCTGCAGTAATTCGCGCAGTGGTTGATTATTGAGCAGCGAGACTGTGTCGTTTTTGTAGCCCCGGCCAATCACCAGGCTGCGGGTCAGGCGCGCGAGTGAGGCAGACACCCCCCAGAAATCGGTACGGTATATCTGATCGCAACTGAAGTGCATCCAGATACGTTCGAGGTGTTTAATTCCTATGCGGTAGTTGTCGGCATAACTGGCCAGTGCCACCCCATTAATCGCTCCGGCTGAAGTGCCGGAAATAATATCAAAAGGGTTGTAGTGGCCTTTTGGCAGAATCTTGTGGATCGCTTTTAGTACGCCCACCTGATAGGCCGCGCGGGCACCGCCGCCGGAAAGAATTAATCCTGTTTTTTTAACGTCCAAATCCGTGTCCTGCTGTCTCTGGGAGTCGCTGAATGACTGGGCCTGCTCCGACTTTTTCCGGCGCGTGGCTTGCTGAAAAACGTTTTACCGGAAAACGGCGTTCTGACCATCGGCTTTCTGCCGGGCCGGATTATTCAGAAACACCGGCTCAATATCATGCCTTCTTCTGCTGCGAGTATAGTGCATAATGCGTTTTTCTGACTTGGCTGGAGAGACTGATGTTCACCGGTATTGTGCAAACCAGATTGCCTGTGGCGCGACTGGAGCGCAAAGAAGATTTTGCCACATTCACTTTTGAATTCCCGGAAAAACTTATGACCGGGCTGCAAATTGGCGCATCCGTTGCCATCAATGGCACCTGCCTGACCGTGCGTACATTGGAGCAGGGACAGGTCAGCTTTGATGCCATAGGGCAGACACTTAACGTCACGAATCTTGGGGATTTGCAGCCGGGCAGTGTGGTGAACATTGAGCGGGCAGCACGCTTTGGTGACGAGATTGGCGGCCACGTGTTATCCGGCCATATCATGGATCAGGTCGCTGTGCTGGCCGTCGATGATTCAGCCAATAACCGGGTGGTATGGATGGAGCGCCCGGCGCATCTTTCGCCTTTCCTGCTGGATAAGGGCTATGTCGCACTGAACGGCTGCAGTCTGACCATTGCTGAAGTAACCGACGATCGTTTTTGCGTACACCTGATTCCTGAAACCCGTGATGTCACAACCTTTGGCATGGTAAGCGCGGGTGATCGTATCAACGTGGAAGTGGATGCCCAGACTCAGGCCGTGGTGGAAACCGTACGTCGCCTGATGGCTGATCCGCAGATGAGCGCTCTGCTGTCCCGTTAGGGAAGTGGTTCAGTGTCATTAACCGGCCGCGGCGTGATTGTCTGCGGCCGTTTTTGCTGAGCGCTCAGGTTTGGCTGATTGCTTTGTTCAGCGGCTTTGTAAAAAGCGGATAATATCGGCGGATTCGAACATCCAGGTATCTTTGCCGTTATCAGAAATCAGCAGGCAGGGCACCGTGGTACGGCCGGTTGCCGCATATTGTTGTTTACGGAATTCCTGATTGGTCAGCACATTGCGTTTTTCGACCTCGACCTTTACGCCGGGCAGTGCACGCAGCACACGCTGGCAGAATGGACAGGCGTCGTAGTAGTACAAAGCGTATTTCATAAGTTTCCCCAGATGAACTCTGCATGGATTATATCGAACAAACGGCACTTTTTCTGATTGCAATTGTAGCGAACTGGTTTTCCGCGCTGGCCGGTGGTGGTGCCGGACTGATTCAGCTACCGATTCTGATTTTTATGGGGCTGCCATTCCCGCTGGCGCTGGCCACGCACAAAGTGGCGACGGTTGCGCTGGGCGTTGGTGCAACCGCCCGTCATCTGCGAGAGCATCACCTTGATCGCCGGATTTTGCTGTTGATTGTCGCAGCCGGTGTGCCTGGCGTGATTGCTGGTGCCTTGTTTATTCTCGACGTGCCGGCCCGTCAGGCTGAGATTGCCCTGGGATTGCTGACCTTATCGCTGGCGCTGTATTCCTGGTTTAAGCCGCAGCTGGGTTTACATAAAAACGGGCGTAACCGCAGCACGGCGGGTTTTGCGGTGGGGGCGCTGGTGCTGTTACTGATCGGGTTTGCCAATGGTGCGCTGTCGGCCGGCAGTGGACTGTTTGTGACCCTCTGGCTGGTGTATTGGTTTGGGCTTGATTACAAAACCGCGGTGGCGCAGACACTGGTTGCGGTCGGGTTGGGCTGGAACGGCACTGGTGCGATCACCATGAGTGCGATGGCGGACGTTCAGTGGCAATGGATTCCAGCGCTGGTGGCCGGCTCTCTGCTGGGAGGCTACCTGGGCGCTCATTCTTCGATTCAGGCCGGTAATCTGACCATCAAGCGACTGTATGAGTTGGTCACGCTGATTGTTGGCCTGAAGCTGCTGCTGGGGCCGCTGTAGCTATTCACCGTACTATGTACCGGACTCCATTCACCGGCGGACGGGCGACGTTCAGCCCGGTTTTTGCCGTTCAGGGTCGGCAGGTGGCTGCGAAGCCTGATCAGCCGAGCGCCCGGTTGTCGGATCTTCATGGCCGGCATCCGCAGGCAGCCATTTTTGTACGATCTGGCGGATTTGCTCAAGGCTGATGGGTTTGCTCAGATAATCATTCATTCCTGCATCCAGACAGCGCTGCTGATCACCGGACATGGCGTTGGCGGTTACGGCGATGACCGGTGAATGTCGTTCGCTGATGTTGCTGGCCCGCAGAATACGGGTTGCTTCAAAGCCATCCATCACTGGCATCTGGCAATCCATAAAGATCATGTCGTAGCGGTATGCCCGCTCTGAATTCAGCATCTCCAGCGCTTTCTCGCCGTTGTCAGCGACATCCACTTTCAGTTGCAAACGACTGAGCATCGAGTGCAGTACCCGCTGGTTGATGGTGTTGTCTTCCACCACTAACGCCCGACCACGGATATTTTCGATTGGTGTGGTTTCGACGGCTTCGACCCGGTTTTTAATCAGCCGGACTTCGCTTCTGCCCAATGCCTGTACCGGCAGGTGAAGGTGAACATCGGTTCCCTGATGTTTTTCACTGTCAATTTCAAGACGGCCTTTCATGCAATGACATACCGCGCGTACCAGCGATAAGCCGATCCCCAGTCCCTGGTAGCGGCGCTGATCAGAGCCATCCCCCTGATAAAAATAGTCCTGTACACGGCTGAGCTCAGCGGCCGTCATACCAATGCCGGTATCGCGGATATGAATATCAAGCGTGGTCATGTTGTTCATCTGGCTGACGCCAACTTCTATGCGGATCTGACCCTTCTGGGTAAATTTAACGGCATTTTCCAGCAGCGCCTTAAGTGCATGACGGATGCATTTAATATCGGCGCGGATATGGTTCGGTAATCCTGGCTGCAGCACCAGTTCAAAGGTCAGATGCTTGTTGTGGCATTGCTGGCGGATATAGTCAGCGGCACTACGGATCATGGGGGCCAGTTCAATGGTTTCCGGCGACATGATGCGGTTACCGGCCTGCAGCTCGGTGTAGGTCAGTACATTGTCGACCAGATCGAGCATATCTCTGGCGCTGTTGCGGGCATCCTGAAGTGAATTCAGCTGCGGCTTACCATGCTCATCAGCGGCCAATTCCAGGGAGCCCAGAATGCCGTTCAGTGGGGTGCGGAATTCGTGACTGATGGTTGCCAGAAAATCATTTTTCAGACGATTGGATTCGGCCAGCCGTACCGCGCGTTCTTCCAGCTCTTTTTTCACCAGCGCTTCGGCATGATTTTTTGCCCGTTCAAGAATTTTAATACGGTCGGCAAGGGCAAAAGACAACAGCACAATTTCCAGCGCACTGCCGATTTTACTGGCATGCGTCGTCCACAGATTATTCGGCAGATAGCCCAGCATCATGGAAATCGTGACCATACCGCCAACAATCAGCGATACCCAGGCAATCAGAAAATAGCGGGCCTGATGCTGACCTTTAAGCAGTGACGAAACAGACGAATAAAATACGGTAATAAGAAATATCACCACCACAAATTTACCGCTGCTCATCACCGTTGCAATATCAAAGACTAATGCACTCAGACAGATCATGGCCGATAGTAGCAGGCATATCCGCAGCGCAATATCGGCCAGACGGTGATGCACTTTGGTTTGTAAAAAAGCACGGGTGAAAGCACTGCCGAATATCCCCACCAAACCAATGGTCAGTGGTACCGCCATCTGTTCAAGCCAGACCCATTGCGGCCAGATAAATTGATAACCCAGACCGCTGGTGGCTAATTGCAAGGCAGAAAATGAGGCGATATAGCCGATATACAGCAGGTAGTTATTATCGCGGATGCTCAGCCACAAAAAGAAATTGTAGAGAAACATCACCAGCATCATGCCGTAATACAGCCCCAGTCCATATTGTTCGTTGCTGCGTTTTTCAACAAAGTGGGTTATTTCCCACAGGCTGATGGGCACCTGCAATGAACTGGTCGTCTGGACATTGAGATACACCACCTGCTGTTTGACGTCGGTAAAATCGAGAGGGACAACAAAGTTGCGATGGGAGACCGGGCGTTGTGAAAATTCGTTCAGATCGCCCAGTTCGTAATGGTTTAACGGCGCACCATCCGGCCCCTGGATAATCACATTAACAACATCCAGAAGCGGGTAATTAATTTCCAGTAACCAGCGTGATTTATTGCTCAGGCTGGCATCAACCGTCAGCTTCAGCCAGTAAGCGGATTCTGTGAAGCCCTCATTAAAAGCGGCTTTGGGGTAATGCCGGAAAGGAATATTCTGTTCAATAACATAGGGTAATGATAATTGCGCCAGCGGATCTTCGAGGTAATACAACGCGCCTTGGCTGCTTATCTGATGGGTGTCATTGGTGAGATAAAGCACGTTACTGTCTTGCGGAATGGCTTCTGCGGCAGTCGCGGAAAAAGACACGGATAGCAGGCTGATCAGGCCTGCCAGCAATAAAGTAACAACATTAAAAGTAACAGCACGAGTACGCAGCATAGGAGAATCTTTTATATGCCGCTTCCCTGATTACAGACAGCTACGTAAGCATCCTTGCTATCTGCAACCGCTTTGCGGTCGATTATTTTGCCGGGGACAGACTCCGGGAGCGGATGTTTGCCCGTATAAACCGGTTCATGGCGATTATTGGGCATAGCCAAAATAAATACCAGAGTGCGCCACCACCGGATGAGCCACCGGAGCTGACAACGATCACTTCGGTTGTTGGTTGTGGGGCACTGGCAACCAGGGTGACATTAATTGTCTGGCTGCTGAAATTGGTATTAATACTAGCTGTTATCTGACTGATATTGCTATGCCGGATTTGTAAGCTTTGCGGTGTTTTTACCGCCAGATCGCCCAGCCAGTTGTAACTTGCGGAGGTACTGCTGATGCTGTTCAGCGTCAGCACTTCACTGCTGTTGTCACTGAACAGCAGCGTCAGTTGCGGTAATTCTGTACTGAAGTCAAAACCACTGGCCTGCACAATGCCATTGAGGCTGAAGGGTGAATCCAGTGCGGTGAGGGTTACCTCTGCACTCAACTGTGCATCATCAATAGTCAGTGTTGTCCCCAGGTAACCTTCCGCGCTGAGATTCAGCTGCAGGCTTTCTTCGGGTAATTGCAGGCTGATTTCACCGCTACTGTTGGCACTGGCAGAAGATGGCAGTCCCCATTGTTCAAAACGGTTGTCATTCAAGGCAGCGATTGCCCCTGTCACCGCCTGAGCATCCTGATCGGTAACGGTAATTAAGACGGTTCGGCCAGCTTGCAATGCGAGGGGTAACTCACCATCCGGCAGGTTGGTAGCGGATGCCGTAATTACCGGCTGACTGTTGTGACTGACGGCATTGAATGTCAGCACTACACGGGCGGCATTAAAGTGATCGGCGTCATCAGGCGCACTGGTCGTGGTCAGTGCATTGCCACTGGCATCGCTGAAAGCGACCTGGGCTGAGCTGCTGCTCAGTGACAGCAGTGAACCGGCCGGAGCGCCTTCAACGCTGATCGTCTGGCTGGCCGACAATGCCAGTGTTGGGGTGACATTCGTCGTCACCCGCAATGGCCGCTCGATGTAATAGGTGGCGCTGAAACCATGACCGTCGGTGACTGACAGTGTATAGGTGCCAGCAAAGGCACCGCTGGATGGCATGGCGAGGCTGTAACTTTGCGTGGTGGCATTATAACTGAGCAGGCTGTCCTGCTGGCTGCCATCAAAAAACAGAGAGGTGCTGAGCTGTCCGTCGCCACCACTGAGTGTCAGGGGCAAGGCATTCAGGGCAGCGTTCAGACTGTCACCGTTACCAAGCGTTATACCATCCTGCTGTAGCTCGAATTTTGGCAGTACCGTGACGGCCAGTATCGCACTGTCGTTTAGTACACCATCGCTGACACTGAGCGAAATACTGGCATTACCGGTAAAGCCAGTATCAGCACTGATACTGAGCTGATCGCCGCTGACAGCGGCGCTGACACCGCTGCCGACGCTGCCGACGCTGTAAGTCAGACTGTTGCCATCGGCATCGCTGGCACTCAGGGTGACAACCGTGCTGGTTTCCTGCAGCAGTGTCAGTGGCGCGGGCGGGTTGAAGACCGGAGCCTGATTGGCGGCAGAAAGGACATTCACGCTGATACTTTGCGGCGTACTGGTGACGCCATCGCTGACAGCAACATCAACCGTCGTTGTGCCACTGGTGCCGGCCACCGGTGTCAGCGTCAGAGTGCTGCCACTGAGGCTGCCGCTGAGTTTAGCGCTGTCAACGTTAACCAGACTGAAAACCAGAGAGCCGCCGGCGGTATCAATATCGCTGGCGGTCAGGGTAATTATCAGGTCGGCGTCATTAGCTGTATTAAAGCTGCTGGCCGAGGTAAAGACCGGCGCATCGTTGACCGGATCAATGGTGACATTAAAGCTGGTGCTGTCGGTCAGCGCGCCATCGGATACCTGCACCGTAATACTGCCAGTACCGTTGTAATTGGCTTGCGGAGTAATGCTTAAGGTGGTGCCGCTGATGCTGGCACCCAGCTCTGCGGTGGCGGCCGTGATGCTGTAAGTTAACGAGCCGCTGTCGATATCGGTGGCGCTTAGCGTAACGTCCAGTGTGGCATCTTCGTCGAGTGTTTTAGCCGTGATGGCGCTGATTACCGGCGCATCGTTGATCGGATCAACGGTGACATTAAAGCTGGTGCTGTCGGTCAGCGCGCCATCGGACACCTGCACCGTAATACTGCCAGTACCGTTGTAATTGGCTTGCGGAGTAATGCTTAAGGTGGTGCCGCTGATGCTGGCACCCAGCTCTGCGGTGGCAGCCGTGATGCTGTAGGTCAGGCTGTCGCCATCGGCATCGGTGGCGCCAACTGTCACGTCCAGGGTGGCGTCTTCATTCAGGGTTTGGGCTGAAACTGCGCCCATTACCGGAGCACTATTGCCAGCGGAAGCCAGTGTCCAGCCAATATCCGCCAACAGGTACTTGGCTAATCCGGCGTCATCCAGAAACTCGGTGTATTGCGGCTCCATTATTTCGTTCGGAGTGGCGGCCGTATCAAAATGACTGACCGAAGACCCGGGGGTGTAGCCCGTTGGCGCATACATCTGCATTCTGCCGCTGTTGACTCCGGCGCTGAATCCACCCAGTTGCGCATTGGTTTGTGCACCATCCCAGACCAGGTTGCCATTATTAGTGGTGGATGCTGCCCTCTGTGTCTGATTAAGCGTCGTGACCCGGGCACCTTGAGAGGCGTCGTATAACAGCTTGGTGTAAGGGTCGTAAATATAATTTACGCCATCGTTTGCCCCACTGCTGCCGTCTGACGCCAGTAAGGATAAAAACCCCATGCCATGCATAATTTCATGCAACACCACCGACAGCAGTGAGTTACCGCTGCCGGCCGGATCATCAAACCCCAGATACCAGCCAGAACTTTGCAGACAGCCCGGGTTACCGATGCCACTGTTAAATTGCGCGTTAATTTCGGCGACTGCCGGGGTTACATCGCTTCCCTGCAGTTGGTTTGCCAATGCATCGGCATACACCGTCCACTCACTGCCATTATGAATAAACTCATAGTCTGCAGCACCTGCACTGCCCAGGGTGGCGCTGTTGGTATCGCAGAAAAGAGGGTCGAAGGAGGAGTTGACGTTAACGGTCACCGCAATGTCGAACGTGGCATTGAGTATGTCGGCTGCGCGGTTGAAGACGGCCAGACGTTGTGTGCCCAGTGTGGTGGCACTGTTACCACCAATAGTGCTGACTACGGTGGCATCATTAAAGCCTTCGCCGGCACCGTCGGTGTTAATAATCTGAATGCCAGCGGCATGGGTCTGAGCACTCAGGAGTGCGCTGCACAGGCTGAGAGTGATAAGAGAATATTTCAGCGGGTACATAACAGGCCTCATGGTTTGCCGGGTTTTGCGTTGGCCGCTGGCGGTGCTGCAGGAATCGCCGGTGGCTGATCGGTCAGGGGATACACGATGCGTTCTTCGGTACGCAGCTGGCCATTTTCGTCAATAAAAGCCACCACTACGGTGTGGTACTGGCCCTTGGCATCCATGGAGTAGCCACCATTACGGTTGGGAGTCAGCAGCAGCTGACTTTGCGGAATACGGCGTTGTTCAATATCGGCCGCCAGTGCCGGCGGCAGGGAGGTGTGTTCATCGTCCAGCGCATGGGTGTGCAAAGCCCC
>Ga0210025_1000615_pt1 | contig 44110 bp, 27 predicted proteins | sample CryGeyme20150102_FD_183989 | JGI IMG/M metagenome (GOLD analysis project Ga0210025, IMG submission 183989) | Groundwater microbial communities from Crystal Geyser aquifers in Utah, USA - Crystal Geyser metaG 2015-0102 (SPAdes) (version 2) | ecosystem: Environmental > Aquatic > Deep subsurface >... | reverse complement strand
ATTTTTTCTTATCGTATCCAAGGATTCATTTTCGCTCCGAGTATGTTTAGTTTCGTCTCACGGACATTCTTTACTTTTTTCTGCACACACGAAAAACAGCCGCGTTCCGGCGGATTGTCGCGTGGTAGATGCTGTAGAATTATTAGTAGACGAAAGTTCCTTAACGGGCGAACAGGATCCGGTCGAAAAATCGGGAGAAGGCACCGTCGTCAGTGCAAAACCAACCCACACGGAGCAAACCAACATTGTCTTTGCAGGGACTCTGGTCACATCGGGTCGTGGTCGAGCTGTTGTGATTGCTGTCGGCGAGGCCACCGAATTTGGTAAAATTGCCTCGGAATTGGCGTCCGTGGAAAGTCGAAAGTCACCTCTGCAACTCAAAATTGATGAATTAAGTCAACGTCTTGCAACCTTAAGTACGGCTGCCATTGCGGTCATTGCCGTTTTGGGATGGTTAATGGGGCGGCCTTTGTTGGAGACACTGACTGTGGCTGTAAGTTTGGCTGTTGCAGCTATTCCGGAAGGCTTGCCGATTTGTGTGACGGTCACGTTAGCTTTAGGAACACTACGAATGGCGCGGCGTGATGCCATTGTTAAAAAGCTGCCAGTGGTGGAGTCGCTGGGGTGCGCCACGACCATTTGCTCTGATAAGACTGGTACTCTGACCGCCAATGAGATGACTGTCCGAGCCGTCTTTACGCTCGCGTTTCCAGGCACTAAGTTTGGATTTACGGGAGTTGGCTATAATGTGTCGTTGGGAAAGCTGGTTTGTCATTCCGCATCAAATGCAACCAACAATCCACAGTCTGTGCCAGAAGGGAGCGATGAGATGAAAGCACTGCAAGCGATTTTCGATACGGCTTGTCTGTGTAATAATTCAACGCGAGTCCAATCCGTCGAAGGATCAATAACAGGAGGTGCTTTATCCGGTCAGCCCACCGAGCTATCTCTTCTTGTGGCATCCGAAAAGGCTGGCTTTCACGATGTGCGCCCACAATATACACGCGTGCAAGAGACGCCATTCACGAGCGAGCGAAAAATGATGGAGGTGCGAGCTAGACCTGTGAGTGGCATCCACAGCTGTGATGCATTCACCTACGCAATGCAGAACTCGCCTGCATTGGCAAGTCCCAATTCGAGACGGGCGTCTGTCGATGGGAGCCTCTTTTTCGTCAAGGGAATGCCTGAGCGCGTGCTGAGCGAATGCACAAGTCATACGCTTCCGGATGGTACTGCTGGTGAATTGACTGACGACAAGAGAACCGACGTGCTCCGGCAGTCGCGAAGCATGGGAGGGAGCGGTCTCCGAGTTCTTGCCATGGCCTATGGCTACTCGTTAGAAACCTTGACATTTGCTGGTCTTTGTGGTATGGAGGACCCTCCACGAGATGGTGTCCCCGATTGTGTTAGAGAGCTAAGACGTGGAGGCGTCAAAGTTATGATGGTCACTGGTGATGCGAGAGAAACCGCCGTTGCGATTGCTCGTCGTTGTGGTATTCTAGGATCAGACCACGATGAATCACCTCCGTCGTGTGGATTGGATGACCTCTTATTGACAGAAAATGGGCAATATGCGTCATCCCATAACAGTTTAGAAGATTTGGAATTTGGAACCAGTATTGCCATGAGTGGAAGCGAGCTCGATGCCATCCCCGAGCAAGAGCTTGCCAACAGCATTGCTGATGTGAAGGTTTTTTATCGAGTCGTCCCAAAGCACAAGCTCAAGATTGTGCAAGCCCTGCAAAGAAATGGAGAAATCGTCGCCATGACAGGTGACGGTGTAAACGACGCCACGGCCTTGAAAGGTGCCGATATTGGTGTTGCAATGGGCGTAAGTAAACTAAATGTTTTGGCGTGTATATGAAATCAGGGCTGCTGCTCTCACACCTTTTCCTTATACCATTTTGTTTACAGAGTGGAACAGATGTCAGTAAGGAAGCCGCCGACATTATTTTGGCCAAAGACGACTTTACTACTCTGTCGTACGCTATTGCAGAAGGCAAGGGAATTTTCTTCAACATTCGAGCCTTTTTGGCATTTCAATTATCCACGTCGTTTGCTGCCTTGACCATGGCTAGTGTAGCCACCATGTGCGGATTGCCCTCTCCTCTGAATGCCATGCAAATTCTTTGGATCAACATCATCATGGATGGACCTCCAGCTCAAAGTCTTGGAGTAGAGCCTGTGGATGATCACATCCTGAGAGCCAAACCGAGAAAAGCGGACGATCCCATTGTAACACGTGCTCTTCTCCTTCGTGCAATTACCAGCGCTGCTATTATTGTCTTTTTGACCCTGAAGGTCTTTGCCAATGAATTGGATGATGGCAAGACCTCGCGCCGTGATACGACAATGACGTTCATGGTCTTTGTAAATTGTGATTTGTTCAATGCCTACGTCTGTCGTTCCGCCGACAAGTGCTTCCACGAGATCAGTTTCTTTGGAAATCCTGCCTTTCTCTGGGCCATTGGTGGATCCATTCTTGGTCAATTGTTGGTCATTTACTTTCCACCCCTCCAAGAAGTCTTTCAAACAGAAAATCTAACGGCTCACGACATGTTTTACATTGTCTTGTTGAGTTCAAGTATCCTTTGGTTCGATACGCTCCGCAAAAAATTTTTTCCGAAATGGTTCAGCGATGGTTACAATGCCAGTCCCCGCGCCAAGAAAGAGGATGTCTGCATTTCACTTCCTCGCAATCGATCGTGGCTCAACTTTCGGGCCATGACGGACAACAAAGCGAGGGCCGCCAAGAGACGAGGACGAAAGGCTGATACAGCTCTTGCTTTGTAGCTATAATTGTATGTACCATAATTAATAGGTTGAATAGAGGTTACTATTACTTTTATGAGGTCGATTATGATTGAATTTTGGAGCAAGTGTTTGCAGCAAAGGAAAAATGCATAGTTGCAAACCTGCCTAAAATGGAGAGTACTGTAACATTGCTAAAGGAAGACCTTTCGATCTTAGACCATCCTTTTGAAAGAAAGCTAAGCCGGCGTAGTATTACTCAATTGAGATTTGAATTCGCTCGTAGAGTTCATGGATCCCTCTGCTGTCGAATGGTGCGAACCACTGCCACGATTCAACGCCCGCATTCGTCGTGTCACACCTGGAGAAATGGTGGCAGCAGCAGCAGCAGTAGCGTTCCGATTCTTTTTGGATATTTTGCTGTTACTTCGCAGTGGACTCTTTGTCGGACGTGTCTTGGCTGGACTGTTGTTCGACGTTGTTATCTTTTTCCACTCATTCGTGCGTGTTCTAGTAGGTTTTCGCAAAGGAATTTCGTCAATGTGTCGAGCAGGAATTTTCAAGGAATAATCTAGCGCATGGTTGCTGCTGTTTCGCGTTCCACTCTTGGTGTGCGGAATGCTCTCCCATCGAGACATGCGCAACGATGATGAGAACGACGACGGTGTCCCCGCTGACCCAAAGCTACCAGACGTGACACTGCTGCAAAAGCTACTGCCATAACCACTTTGGGACGATTGCCGAGTGTGATCACTGGGACCTTGGCGTAAAAAACGTGGGCGCCGATTTGCTGTGTTGTGCAAGACAACGATTGGTTGTCGATTCTTATCTTGCAGAACTTCGCCGCTGTTGGTGTAGCCACTGAGAAAGAGACCCAATGGAACGGATTGTCGTCGCTTTTCCTTGCGGTTGTTTTTGCTGCTGCTGATGTTATCGTTGTTCATTGGGTGTTGTGATTCGTAGTTAATTGGTCGAGCTAAAGTGCAGGAAAGGCGGATCGGGAGCAACTTGACTTCACTATCAAGTACTTCACGTATTGAATCCTGTTTCTCAATTATTTAATGGAAGTGTACTCTACTTTGTACGTAGGAGATGATTATTTTATTTTGTTGTTGTTGCAACGAACGCCAAAGGAGAGTGTGTAGAGGGGACTTGTCACGCACGCGTTCAACAAAGATAAGAAAGCGAACTCATAATGTTTGGTCTGTGTTAGCTTTAGTCACAGGTATGACGTCAACACGGCATTGGTTTTTAACAAGCAAAAAATATAAATAAAACTAATTTGTCACAATCTCACACCATCCTCAAACAAAGTAAGTTACCTTGGAACATTCAACAACAGACAAGCAACAAAACGATGACTTCTGCCGAAATCAAAAAGAATACGGCTGTTCCATGGGTTGAACTGTATCGACCTAAAAATCTGGATGAGGTAGCTCATCAAGAAGATGTCGTCAACACACTCAAGAGTACTCTAAAAACGGGTCAAATGCCGCATTTACTATTGGTACGTTTATTGTGTTTGGCGTTAGAGGGTGTTTGCTTTGTTCCCTTCATCGTCATCTCTGTGACAATTTATTTCTGAAAAAAAAAATCATACCGTATACTTTGTATCCTAACTTCCTGTCGTCGTCCATCGTTCACACACATCCAAACTCCGAACACACCCGAATTCCGAATCGAACAGCACGGTCCACCTGGTTGCGGTAAAACATCTGTTGCCTTGGCTTTGTGCAAACAACTCTACGCTCCATCTATTTTAAAACGCCGGGTCTTGGAATTGAACGCATCAGACGAAAGAGGGATTTCAGTAGTCCGGGACAAAATCAAACATTTTGCTTCCCTGGCGGTCGGGAAGGCTTCCGGAAACAAGAAGAAGACCAACTTTTTCGGTCAAGCCAAAACACAAGAAGAGGAGGATGCAGATATACTGGATGCTGCCGAAGCGGCAAAGTATCCCAACCCATCCTTTAAAATTATTATTTTAGACGAAGCAGGTACGTCAAGGGGTAGTGTGAAAGGGGTAGTGTCAAGAAATTATTATTACTATTATTTTGCGATGAATAGTGATTGTTCACTCGTCTGCCTTTTTTTGCTTCACCAATACAGATGCCATTACCCCCGATGCACAAGCTGCCTTGCGACGAATCATCGAGGCACACTCGAGTATTACTCGATTCATTTTGTTGTGCAATTACGTTACCAAAATTATCAGTCCTCTCGCCAGTCGATGTGCCAAATTCCGTTTCCACAGTCTGCCTCCGTCTAGTATGAAAGAGCGCCTCCAACACATTGCCAGGGCAGAGCAGCTCAATGTCGAAGAGAACGTCATGAATGAAATTTTGAATCTTTCCATGGGAGATATGCGAAAGGCGGTCACAACCTTGCAGTGCGTCCATGCCTTGGGGGGAAATGTTACCAGGGAGACGATTTACGAAATGGCCGGACTTTGTCCTCCTCCTGTAATAGATGCTCTGTGGAAGGATGTGGCGTCTCAAGACTTTGGTAAAATGCAGACGGCTGTCGAAGATGTATGTGCCGATGGATTCTCGGCACAAACGCTGTTGAGCGCATTGTCACAAAAAGTCATTACGAGCAACGAAATGAATGAAATGGGCAAGGCGAGCCTTTCCATAAAGATTGCAGAAGCGGAAAAAATGATGATCGACGGAGGAGATGAGTACCTACAACTCATGACGGTTTGCAGTCTTGCTTTGAAATTGTTTCAAGAATCCAACAAAATGAGCAGTTAAGGAACTACTAGTACCAGTTTCTAGGTTGTTAAGGAGTCAAGCATGGCACTCTGATTGCAGGTCCTGTAACTTGTTTTGCCTAGAGTAAGATATTACAATATTAGGGCCGGCGGGTATGGCCCGACATTTTTGATAGACAGTACTATGCGTGCATCAGTTCTCTCCTAAGACTGGTCTCTGCTGGACAAAATTTTTGCTAGCTACGTATCTTTCAGGGCGTTCATTTGCGTTGTAAGGTGGTAACAAAATAAGAGGATGCTACAATAGTTACACAAGCTCAATGATGGCCATCTTGGCATTATCTCCTTGTCTTGCAACAGTCCTCAAGACGCGGGTGTATCCTCCGTTGCGGTCGCCATAACGTTCGGGGGCGGCCTCGAACAGCGAGTGCACAAGTTGTTTGTCGTAAACCCATGCAAGGGCTTGGCGGCGGGCATGCAAATCACCTCGCTTTCCCAGTTCAATCATGTGGTCGACGTGTTTGCGAACGGCCTTCGCACGAATCAAGGTCGTCTTGATGCGTCCATGGCGAATGGTTTCTGTGGTAAGGGCACGAAGGAGTGCCTTTCTCTGATCAGCAGGCTTTCCCAACTTTTTGAATCCCTTGCGGTGTCTCATCATATATAGTTGAGAGCGACTGCTGGATGGAGCTTGAATCCCAACAGTGGGCTCCATAAGCGCCACTGGTCGTCCAACAAAGGAACTTCCGCTAGAAACTGTCTCGACAGGGGAGGGAGGAGGCAAGAGGTAAGAAAAATGGCGGCAATGATGTATAATACACCCGGAAAGCTGGATGGTTACAGGAGACAACCAATCCTTTGGGATAGCAGATGAATTTTAGAAATTTTCCACCAAATCATTCTCCACGCTGCTTCTAGTAATCTCTAAGGCAGAAATTTCTACCTCGCATACGACATATCCTCAACTACTATAATCACAAATCACAACACATATCAGGCATTATTTAACCTACCGAAAGCGGAAGCTCCCGCAACGAGAAGCATCAAAAGGGTAAGGACTCTCATATCTCAAACTTTTTTCTAGTGATACTGATCGACCAAGATGGATGTTGATGGATGTCTCTTGAGATCCTCAACTTGCTTTACTCTTGCTGTTGTTGTTATTGTTTATCGCTGACACAGCAAAAAGCTTGGCAGCTTGATGGCTGAGCGAGTGTGAACCCCTCTCTCGTTAGCTGCCAACCGTAGGAGGAGCTTACTTTCTTACTCAAACTTTAGTGCGTCAGTTGATTGGAAGGCAAGTCCCGTGATTCGCGCCCCTACCGCGTCGTATCCACTCTACGTGGAAACCTTTTCCTATTTTTGACTCACAGATAACATCAACAAGTCGTAGTCCGTTCAGTAGTTGTCGATGATAACAACAACAAGGAGCAAGTTCTTTTTCACGGCTTGTGGTTGTATTTTAGTAGAGTTGTACTGAAGAGTAGGTTCCCTCACGACGCCGCCATTTCACTCTTTCCATCAACCTAAATCATGAAGACTTGTTTTCTCCTCTCCTCTTTGATCATTGGAGCTTCTTCCTTTGGTAGGTAGCCTTGTTGTAACTAACAATTTTGTTGAACATGACAGCTCTTGTGATGACGCATAACATCGTGGGGTGTGCTGTGCTCTGTTCTATTCTATTCTGTACTCGAGTACTCGAGTACTCTTCAAGAAAGTGGGCCGAACAAAGCTATGGTAGCTTGTTATCGACGAAAACACTGCATGCTCTGATACTATCGGAGACGTATTTTGTTTCTCCAAACCGTGTGCTTACACTGTGTCCTTTTTGCTCTCAACAACTCACCACAACCGCTGTACAGCTGTGGTCCCCCACCAGACCAGCCGCAGTACTACTGCCTTGTCGGCTTTGATCCCCGAGAGCGAAATGTCGGAAGATCAAAAGAAGATTTTAGACATCCAAAAGAAGTGGTCCGAAGTGAGACGCTTGAGCAGAGAAGAAGCTGCTTCTCAATTGGAAGGTGATTGGCTCGAAGCCCACACTCGCTTCTTCGACAAGTTCGACGAAGATATGACCAAAATGACAGAAATTTCACAGCTATTACAAAAGGCTCTAGAACCACCAAAGGTAGCGAAGAAGACGTTAGGACAGAAGAGACGCGACAAATGGGCACGAATTCAGGCACGAGAGGCCGCCCGTGCTGGCAATTAAAAACAACTAGTTGGATTCAGTTCTTTCCATCTCTACACACGTACAAATAATAATGTTTTTGGATTTTGGGTTGAAGAAAAATGTCGCTTAAATTAAAATTTGTTACGAATCCAATTTAAGTGTTATCAAGCAAGTTTTCATGCGAGCTATTTTCTTCTAGGACTATTCGTTGTTTGTGGTCATATTAATATTGTCATCGTTGCCCATCCGCCCAACCGGGAGCAGGAGCACCACCTGGTCGATCAGGTCCATCCTGGTGTCCTCTCTGTGTCAATAGTGTCTCAGCAGCAGTTGTGCGCTGTAATATTTCGACCAACAAATCTGGTTCCGGCTTTAATTCTGCCAAACCATTTCGAATGGTTCCGTGGCTCAGATTGTTCAGAATGTACTCCAGCGCAATCTCCTTCAAATTAACGGCATGGTGGCGGTGACTTGCCACTAGGATGCCAATGCAGTTGTCAAGGTCGATATCTCTTCGAATGACATCTTCGCACAGAGACTTCAAACGGTCAAGCATAAAATGTTCACTGGCAATCATGAGATGGATTCCAGTTTCCAACGAGACATTGCAAACTGTGTCCGTGTAGAGAAACTCCAGTATTTGAAGAAAGACGGCATGCGACACATCTTGCAAATGAATAGGGGTGTCCTTATCAGTTTCTCCTCCAGCTTTTGTTACGGTAACGGTCGAATCAAAGCCACGCGCTTCCCTCATGCCACCCGTGAGAAGGACTTTGAAATATTCGGATCGACAAGCCAGAATGGCACGGTGTGCGTGAACCACTTGCCCCTCGACAATAAATGATACATCTGCTAGCTCAGGATTGTTGATCAGTCGACCAAAATCGGATACCAGAGATGGCGGAGGAAGTCCCACGGGCTTCAATCGAAAGCGGTAGAAATCGTTCAACACAGAATTTCCATTGTAACCACCAAAACAATACATGAAATTATCAAAGACTTGTGCTACTAAGGACGATCTTCCACTGGGAGCATCGCCATTCGAGCAGTCAACTTCTGACCAGTGGTTCGTCTCGAAATCATAGGCGTACATGTCTGCCAATCTTTCATTGCCAGAGTAGCCTCCGTAAACATACATCTTGTTACCATAGAGACAGCTGCAGGAAAAATGTAAGTGTTAGCTGCAGAAATGAAAAAATCAGCGAATTTCGATAGAGTCAACTACTTTATATTTTCCACTTACCAGCTGTGAAAGTACCTTGGCGACGGTGGATTTCCAAAGCTGGGCATTTGCGTCCAGGTGTAGGTGGCGAGATCGCAGGCCCAGAAATCCGAAAGCCTGGAAATGCCATCATAGCCACCTTGAATGTAAACGTGAGTGTCATCCTTGGCCCAGGCGGGACAGGATCTCACTGATGGTAGCAATCCACGACCTTGAATTTCGGACCACGTCTTCGTCGCAAAGTCAAATTCAAACATACAGTTCTAGGAGGAAAGATATGAGGCGAACAGAGTAAGTAATTCGCCTTGAGCAAAATAGATTTTTTTGGAATGCAGAGACCATAAAAGAGCTTACCAACCATCTGGAACCATCGAAGCCTGCCCATACAATCAACTTTCCTGCGTGAACCACCGAGACATATCCGAAACGACGAGATGGCACTCTTCCACGAATTTGTCGAGATTGCCCGTGTCCTGCAATACCAGCTTCGTCAGCCTGAGATACGATATCTTCCATTGGAGCACTTGCTTCGTCCGCTGCATTCAAATCAGAAGATTCTTGAATGCAAGTCCATCGCTTGCTGGCAATGTCAAACTAGAATGACAGGGTTGACATGTTTTTGGTTAGAAAATAGAAAACAACAAACTTGAAAAGAGCAGGTCTCAGGGATTGGCATCGTATCTGAAACATACCTTCCACAGATCATTTAACCAACTATTGCCATCATACCCTCCAAAAAGATAGATGCAATCACTGGAATCGGAAATGACTACACCATTGTTCTCTCGACATCCTGGTTTTTCGGTGCTCAATACCTCCACTTCTTGCCACGTTCGTGTTTCGAAATCGAAACTGTAAAAGTCGTCCAGTCGACCAGTTCCACCAGCCGTTCCACCGTACCCTCCAAAGAGATATAATTTTCGTTGCACAACGACACTGGCAGCACCGCTTCGTGGGGGAGGAATCACCTTGTTGCTGGGGCTTAATGGTACTTTGGACCAACTCAGACACTGGCGTTGTTCCATTCGTAACCGAGGCACATTGGTGATGGATCTATTACCTCCAGCAGCTTGCATTTGATCTCCCGCTCCAGAATCCATGAGGTTTAGGTGTTAGGGTCCGGACGAATTATCGAGCTAATGATGATAGTTATGGCAGGTTGTACGGTAGTATGTAATGCTGATGTTAGAAATTAATAGTGTACTCTAGTAATCATGTGTGTTTTCCAGAAGCCGTCGAAAGTCGAAAGGAACGGTGTCGTTGTTTTTGTCGTATTTTACCGGTCGCAGCTTACAAAAGAATTCTAGTAGGGTTAGGGATGATGGAAGCGAAAATATCTGGAAAAAATCTCAAATCTGACGTCTTTTTCATTGAGCCAAAAAACATCACAACAAAAGTATTTTTTAATAAATAAATGAAAATAATAATAAAAGATAAAAGCAACTCCCCGAACAATCAGATATGAAAGTAATTTTAGCAGCTTCTTTGCTGGCTGTTCTGGTTTCGTTTCCTGTGACGAATGGTTTTTCTGCTCTCTCGCCCCAACCTGCTCGCAGCCACAAGGAGGATAATAGCCCAGCGATACTCTCGGCGGCAAAAACAGCGGAGAGCAGTCGCCGACATGTCATCGGAAACGGCCTTTTGTTTTGGACAACTTCCATGCTTCTTCCTGATGTATCCGTGGCGGCAATATCCAAGGTAATACCATTTTTGTGTGTGTACTTACATTATATTTGGTCTCAAACCACAATGCACTCCTTGGTCACTTATTACTTATTCGCTTGCTTTCCTCTTTCCTCTTTCTCTCACGCTCACACACAGGACTTGAAAGAAGACTACCGCCAAGGAACAGCTGCATTGGCCGACATGGACTCGAACGCACCTGTACCACGAGAAGCTTATAAAAAACTTGATTCGGGAGTAATTTATGCTGATCTCTTGCAACCACTGAAAGGATCGGCCAGTGCAAATAGCGCCACCGTAGGACCAGGATCCAAAGTCAACATGGATTGGGTCCTGCGAAAATCCAATGGATATTTTGTCGATTCTTCCGAAGTTGTAGGTTCTCCCTTTATCTTTACCGTCGGCGATGGAACCGCCATCAAGGGTGTTGATGAAGGTGTGCGAGGAATGAAGCAAGGAGGTATCCGAAGAATTTTGATGCCCCCCAAGCTCGCCTATGTCGAGGGTCTCGAAGATGGTAAGCCTGGTCCTTTGCCCGCTGGATTTGGTCCTCGTCAGCAGATGCGACGTGTGCAGAGTCGAGCGGATGTACCTGGAGAATACGTATTTTTGGAAGTTCAAGTGACTCGAGTGCGCTAAGAGAAAAATCAAGTGTGTGTCGTGATTCGTGATGGGTAATTGCTGATACAAGTGTCACCCATCTAGTGCTAATAGCTACTCTATGCAATGGATTGAATATTGTTTAGTTAGTATGTGGCTGAGTTTGTCGAGATGACAAGAATGTACAACTAAATCTGCCACTACTCTATCAGCTAGTAGAGAGAGCAACAGATTGGAAAGGGGGAGCTAGCCTACTTCTTAGTGCGCTAGATTCCTGATTTTTAAGCCCATGACCTGTTTCATTCGTGCATTGCGTTTGGACCAGTCCTCATCAAAAATAATCAAAACAAACACCCATAGCTCTATCATTTTTTTTTCGTGTTCTTCAAGACTTCAGAAACCCCACTGAAAAAAGTGTATCAGACGAACATAGCACAATGCCGGACCATCATCACAGATCCGGTCAGCTGAAACAGGCCAACAAAAAGAACAAGCGATCGAAATCATCGAAGCGTAGTGCGACGCGAGGAGCTGGTGGAAAAGTCAACCGGACTCGTGGCGGAAGTCAAAAAGCACTTTTTGCCGAATCCAAGGCGGATCGACGCAATAAGCTACAACAGAAGCGTGATTATAAGCGTGAAGCTTTGCTACAAAAGAAACGAGGCGTTTCAGGCGGACTTTTGCCTCCTCGAGTAATAGGCATCATCAGCCTGGCAGCCTCGGAAGAAATCGAAGGACAGGTTCGAACGGCCATTCTGGAAGGAGCCGATAAAACTGCCAGACCATTGGCAAGCAACAAGGAAGCTACAGTTTCTTGCAAATTTGATGTACACAAGAAAGATGGCAGTTTGACAGTCCTAACTAACTCAACTGCCTTTCGCGGTCAATATGGGCATTTCTGTGATGATACCGACGGTGCTATACAAGCTGCCCTAGATCTCTGTCGGGTTTGCGACATGGTGGTGTTTGTGGTCGATGGCGATGGATCCAATATTGACGATGACCTGCTGGAAATGCAGATTGGTGGAGACGATTCGTCTACCAGAACTTCCAAATCTCAGGCCGGTCAAAACTGGGATCATCTTATTAGTGAGAGAGGTGATCGCATACTGAGTGCCATTAAAGGCCAAGGTATGCCATCGTTGCTGACCCTCTTGGCTCGCACCGAAGTTGAAGATCCTGCGAGTGATTTCATGAGTGTCAAAAGTTCGAAGAGTATCCGTCGCACTCAGACCAAAAGAGCTTTGAACTTGAAGAGATATGTCAACCGATTTGCCTCGACGGAATTTGGACCCAACAATAATACTGTCTTGGAGGTGGATCTTTCATACATGAATGAGAATGATGACGATATCGAGGAAGACACGGCTGTCGCATGCGCCAAAAGAACTGATGTTGCTGCTCTGGTCCGAACCATTTGCACCAAAGCTGCCTCTCCTTCCAAGTGGGTGTCGCAAGCGGCTCGGCCTTATATCTTATCGGATAGTCACCAGTACAGTGCTACTACACAGGAGCTGAAGCTATCTGGCTTTATTCGGGGAAGAGTTCCTTTCAATGTAAATTCTTTGATCCACGTGCCCGGGCTGGGCACGTACGCCTGCAAGTCAATGGAGATGAGCTCGTGCCCACTTTTTCGGCGCAATCAGAATAGCATGGAGGCCAGCGAATCAAAGATTCTTGTTTCGGACCCGACCAAGCGAGAGAGTCTTGAACGATTTGCTACACCAGATGCACTGGAAGGTGAACAGAATTTAGTAGGCTTTGATGAGGATGAGGATGCACACGAAATGGATGGAGCTGGAGGCGAGGATGATAAGAACGATTTCTCTAGGCCCACTGGATGGTCTGATTATCAATCTGCCTGGTTGGATGCCGTCGATGATGTGGATGGAAATGATGATTTCGATCGCGGTGAGCTCGCCAAAGAGCTCAACAAGAAATCTTCTGATTCTGTGGCTGCCAACATCATGGATATCGATGATGCAAACGATGTCACTCCTGAGGAGCGCCGATTGCTTAAGGAACAGCGCAGGAAAGAACAAGCCGAAGATTTGGAATTTCCGGATGAAGTCCAAGTGGACGAGGATATTCTGGCGCGGGATCGTTTCGCTCGATATCGATCTCTGAAGAGCTTTCGAAAAACGTACTGGGATCCCAAAGAAAACCTTCCTGACTCCTACGGTAGTGTCTTTCACTTTTCCAATTTCAAGGCAACGCAGAGATCTGTCATGGCAGATATGAGAGATCTTGTAGAAGAAGCAGCTTCCGCTGAAGGTAAATTTGGTCTCACTGCCGATGCTACGACGAGAGAGAGGCAAGATACGAGCATGGGCGATGGTTCGGATGACGACGACGATTGTCTTGAGGATTGCGCTCCAGCTGGCTCGTACGTAACCATGACCATTGAGGCGGTCTCACCGAGTGATGCCAAGCTTCTCTCCACGGAATCCTTGATCACTGCGGTGGGATTGCTGCCCCATGAGAATAAGGTGTCTGTGCTTCACGCTGGATTGTGCCAATCAACTGGCTGCAATGTGGACGCAGAACTCCCAGTAAAGAGTAAAGATGTCCTCACACTCCGTTGTGGATGGCGTACATGGAAAGCAAGGCCTGTCTTTAGCCAGAACAATTTGAACTGTGGCAAGCACAAATTTGAACGCTTCATGCCCCCAAATGGAGCTTTCTTCGCTGCTTCCTTCTTTGGGCCCGTTAGCTATACGCCTTGTCCAGTGCTTGTCTTTCGCGAGCAAACGGGCAAGCCTCAAGAACTTTGTGCCATTGGGTCCATGCTGGGTGCCGACGCTGATCGAACAGTTGTGAAGCGAATAGTTCTGACTGGGTATCCAACAAAGGTGCACAAACGCCACGCTGTTGTGAAGTACATGTTTTACAACCCGGAAGATGTAAAATGGTTTAAGCCTGCTGGACTTACCACAAAACATGGATTACAAGGCAACATCGTCCAAAGCGTTGGCGAGCATGGCACAATGAAATGCCTTTTCAACCAACCAATCTCTCAAGCAGACACTGTCATCTGTGCGTTGTACAAGCGAATCTATCCGAAGTATTACATGGGCGAGGCGAACGATCCAACTGAGAGCGGTGCCAAATCGATTCGGCCAGGAGTTAAGCCGGAACTCATTGTACGTTAAGCAACTAAAATACAGTTACATTTAAATGTTTGTGAACCCAGTAGGTTGTAATGTCATAAATACAAAAAGATCTTCTCGTCAACGGTAATCAAGATAATGGAGAAGATGGAGTTGGCTGTTCATGCTCAGAACTAAAAGAACTCGGGAGCTTCGCCTGGACCGTCAGCAGGCATGTTAGCAATAAAAAACTCTTCAAAGAATGTTTCGTCTCCAACGATGAGCTTAGACCCAAGGCGGGCCACCAATAGCTTCAATAATCGACAGAGTCGCTCTCGTTCTGGGCCTGATTCAGCTTCAAATAGGTAGCTCCTGTCAAGTGTTTTGACGAGAAAGCACGACGACGGTCTTGCAAAGGGAAATTGCTTACGATCAACATTGTCAACAGCCAATACTCGGGCAATATCGATAATGTCAAAGCTTAGAGATTGCGTTGCCGGCAATGCTGCTTTGCGCTTTGATTTGGAGCTGTTCTTCTGAACTACGTGCCACGTAAACCTTGGCTGAATGATACCACCACTTCCAAGATATTGTCCACGCTCAAACCAAGCTTTAATAGTGCTCGGGGCAGTTGACTTGGAAGTATTGTCCTTGAAATGTAGGATCAGGGTAAATGTTTCGTTCATAAATTCCTGCACCATCTGGCCAATGACATAGTCATCATCCGCACTGGCACGTGAGCGAGGAGTCCGGGGAACGAATTGATGACGATTTTCCTTGTTGGATGGACTCCCAGGACTGCCCGCATAGAGTTTGCGGGAGCGGCGTCGCGTGAAATCTTCCGGATCACTATCGTAGCATGTCTCTCCGTGTACATCATTGAGCATTCCTTTGCGTACGAGAGCCGGTGAGTCGGCTTGAGTCACAGTATTCGCATTCGGATTGCATAGACACCCTTCTTCCAACATGGCGACCAGATTGGTCAGGTTGTTCTTGGTAGATGCGTTCTTATCCCTTGGAGGGGCAGCGCCACGTTTCATCGGGCTGAAGCGACTTGGATCAAACGAGTAAACAGTTTTAAGTCTGACACTCGAGGGTTTCTTGCGACTGGGTGTCAAGGTAAAGGGATTGAGATCTCTGCGGACCGAATCCATACGCTTCTGACGTTCCAATCCCAGCGCAATGCTGTTGCGTAAAGCATTCTTGACTTCCTCTTCACTGACACTGTTGTTGGTCGGCATGGAAGTCGTTCCCAAGATTGACCACATTTGCCAGTCACGTTCGCAGACTTCCATCAGATTAGGATCTCCAAGTAGTGCATGAATCTTTTTCTGAAGATTCATCACTTCCACAATGCCATTATCGTACTTGGTCATGCAATTCTCAATGGCGTAAAAGTTGGGACAGCACAAGGAAACTTCGGCGGTACTGACGGAAGAAGGAGTTCGAGATCCCAGCTTTTTGGAAGGCGTTGGAGTAGGGGTCTGGCACGTACTTTCATCGTCTAGCAATGACTTGACTGCTTTGCGAGGAGTTCGCAGCAGAGAAGGTTGCGCCGTCGTGTTCATAGAAAGACTATGGAACTCGGCCACCAATTCAAATTCAGCCCCAGCATGGTCCTCCATAACCACGGTGGTTGTTGCAGCTCGTCGAAGTTGGGTTCTTTTGATTCGTTGGTGCTTCTTTCGTGACGGCGAATGTACCAAAGACAATACCGACGAGGGAGACGAGGTCTTGTAGGCTGTTGGTGGTGGTTGGCCTTCTAGTGCTGTTGGTACCTTTGGGGACATGAGTGTTGTAGAAGCAGCATTGTTGGAGGAAGGACAGCGTCTCTTACCAGCCCCTTCTCCTCGGACTAACTGAACGGTATGAGGCACAGCGACCGTTTCGATTTCTTTCATATTGATGTGTTCTTGATATTTTTTTTTCGTGGAGAATGATGCAGTGGTGTCGAAAGCTTCAGGTTTTAGTGCACCAGGCGGCAGACAGGAGGAAAAGGATCTGGCTGGGATTTCAAGTTTTGTAGGTCGTTTGATCAAAACTTTCGTTGAGTGCTGAGATAAAGCAGGAAAATGGAACCAACCTCGTTATCGCTGTGATTTCTTTGTGATATGGGCTGATTGACTTGCTTAGATAGAAACAATTCTTCTTCTGTCATTTATTATTATTATTTTATTTGTTTTTGTTTTGTTTCCGATCGGACGAAGAGAAAGTTTGACGCCTTCTTGTTTTAGGGATAAGGCTCAGAAAAGGGCGGCTTCAAAAGTTTTCCTCTCCTTCAAAATTGGGCGTTCGTCTTCTTGGAAAATGTTAAGACAAGAAGCATCGTTAAAACAGGACAGTTGAGCTTCAGAATGAATCTTGTCCAAGATTGCTTTACGGTGTGTTATCAGATAATCCTGTTTGAATCGTTTGCATTTTCAATTCTTTGTTCGCCAAGCAAGCGATTGTTCTTTGGGCAGTAAAACAAGGTTGTTTTATGGTACGGTGCAGTAATCTGGATGCTAGCTAGCCACCTGCCTATAAATTCCTGAAAAGAAACTCGTTCGTAGCGATGCGGTTGAAAAGAGCTTTTGGCGGTTGAATTTTCTACTCGCTAGCTAGTATTCCTGAGCAACTACAATAGTGTGGAGCATCGTAATCGCAATCGCAATCTCTTATTTTCAAGCTACAGTAGCTATTCTTATTATTTTCAAGCTACTACCGCTACTACGTACGGTAGCTAGTATTCTTGCAGACTGGCGCCAGGTAGGCACTCCAGGTACAGTAGAGATGGTCTACTAGTAGTAGCTAGAGTAGAGTAGTAGTAGCATTAGCTACTAGATATTCGCACAAAAAAGTTTTCATCAATTTTAACTGGGTGGATTAGCAAGGCATGTACTACGACCGTATGAAACACATCTACAGACCGCAAAAACACAGCTAACTAACATACGAACACATCTTCTCTCGACATTCAAGTGCTTTGCTACCAAGTACTCGAGTAGTAAGCAAGTAAGCTAGCTGCCGATAAAAATTAATTACAACAAGCGGAGGAAACTGAGCACTAAAAGCATCAGAATGTCGCTTTTATCCAGAGAAGCTATCCGAAGAATTCAGACCAAGGCAATCAATACCCCTGAGATCCTTAGTCGGTACTATCGCAGCATCGATACTGCTGCTCAACAAATCGGATCCATCACACAACAACAGCAACCACAGTTTCCACCGCAGAGACAACAACGACGAACATTTTCTGAAGAGGGCCAAGCATTGCGAAAACAGTCACCGGCAGCTAAAAAGAAAGCCAAAGCCGCCAGTGATGGACCCTCTGAGGAAGCCACGGCGAACAACAAAACGTACAAAATGGTGGTCGATGCCTTGGATGCACCAATCACCAAGCCACCGCCTGCATCAGAAGAGGAAATGGCACGCCGTGCCAAAATTGGACGCAACCACGTGATCGGAAGATTCGAAAGCCACAATGCATTCCAACATGATTTGGCCTGCAAAATTCGTATGAAGAACCATGCCATGAAAATGCTTCCAAAGCACTCCTTGATTCGCAACGCCGCCTTGGAAATCGACAGCGAAGGACCGCCCAAATGGAGACACATTCCTGTGTGGACACCACCCATTCCTGGCTTTGACCCTGATGAGTTTCTCAACGAGGAGAGCAAGACGGATTAATCCATACTATTGTAGTGAATCGCTCATAACAAGGTTGCGTTTTGCTTTTTGGATTCACTTTTTAATGCACCACAAGTTATGCAACAAGTAGTTACAATATTCTAGTAATCAAAGGCACAAGCAGTGTGCTTGTGGATGTATGGAAGTTAATTGGACAAATACAAATAATTTCAGGCGCCTGTCGGCAATTCCCGCCAATAGCACAGCTATCAGCTGCGTACATGCATTCGATTCGATAGATTATTGGAACGTTTACATTTGCAGTCTGCAGTCAAGCGCAGTAAATTCGGTACACGCATCAGTTTATTCTTTTTTTCGTTCTTTTTGATCTGTTCCTGTCTCTCCGTCTTGCTGGCCCACGAGAAGCTTCTTTAGACCCAGACATTGGCTGACAATAATCGTTATCACACTGTTGTGTTCTGGTGTTTCTAGTGTCTGAGTCGAGCATTGCTTGTAATCCAGCTGTAACTACGAGTGGTGGTACAGAGTCGTTTCAGGACAGAGAGTGGAAACTGAGTCGTGTTTCCGTAGAGGGAGGGATACTAGCATAGGCTAGTAGACCGTTAGTATCGTATCTCAAGAATTCAAACGAATTTATCTTTCGCTCGGCATCTACGTATCTGCTCCACATTCTACATACAATAATTTGTGGAGTACACGAGTTCTAGTACACTGCTACAAAGTGTAACTCACACAACCCACAATCTTCCCAGACCAAGCAATCCACCATGATGAGAACACGAGCATCAACCTCTAACTCCGATTTGGTTTCGCTCGAAAAGCCTCCTCGTCCAGCTGCTGCCTGTTCCATGAAGCGACCTCCTCGATCGAAGTCATCTTCCAAAAACTTTTCCACCACAAAACCAACCATCAGCCCCAGTAAAAACGACCGAACAAAACCTCCCAGGATGCCTCCTTTGTCGCGGTCGTTCAGCTATAGCGCTCCACAAGAATTTTCTACCAATACGAGCAGGCACTTCCTCAAAGGAATCAAATTTGACGAAGACACGGATTGGCTGGCACTGCCCTCTCCCCCTAAAGTGAACAAGCGATCCCGTCGGCAGTCCGCGTCCTTCCTCCAAACAAAAAATTCGATTCCTTTACAGGATGTAACCAACAGTGACAGTTTGTCACCGCTTCCAGTAAGTGGGAAGAGAAAATCCGGAGCCAAGAAGAACATATCTGATTCGAAAAAGAGACGTTCCTTGTGTCATGTTCCATCACCTGTTGAGCACGAGGCAATGCATGTCGTCAAACGAGAGCCAGCCTCGAAAGAGCAAGCTGCAACGCAACCTTCACTAAAGCAATATTCTCAACAAGAACCTCAAGATGAATCACCAGTGAAAATATCCTTGGATTTTGGAGGAGACTACAGTGATGAAGATGAAACAAAAAAATCTTCCAACACAACGCCCAAAAAGCGCAATCGGCGCCGACAAAGTATTCTGTTACCAAGTGAATCTGGATTAGACGAGCTAATTTCCAGCAGTGCAGGGACAAACGGGACAGTAGTCGAGGAAACGAATACTATAACAGTCGATGGGGGCAGCAAACCAACCGACAAACTGGATCTAGCAGGTCTTTGTAAAATGCAACAATATGTAAGAAAGTACTGTGCCATGTCAGAGGATGATCCAGGACGAAAAAAATGTGCCGAATGGGTTCGTTCGACAACAGGATATTCTCTTATATTACCAGACCCGATAATAGATCTAGACGAGAACGAATCCGACTCATCTTCAGATGCATCCGCCCTGCGGCGCATGCAACGCCGAGATTTGCTGGCTAGGATAGGACCGGCTGTGCAATACTTGGAACAGAAAAAGAAAGAGCAAACTCGACTCGTCGAACAATCCACTGGTTGTACGGTTGAAAAGACTCGTGGTGGAAAGTATCGCTACCGCAATGCCAACGGTGTCAAGGTGACATCCAATGAGTACAAGAATCGTTATTTAGAAGTGATCGAGGAGGCCAAGGCAAGAAAAGCGATGGAATACCAGGCACTTCGGCAAGAATTGGAGGCTTTGATTGATGCAAATATTAATAAGGTAGATGCTGTTGAAGTTGGTAGGCATTTCAGTCAAGAAAAACTGCCAAAAGATATTGACAACAGCGAGAAAAATATTGAAAGCAGTCCGTCCAATCATGCTGACAAGCGTATGGAGTGTGATGACATGGAACTCACATTCTGCGAACAAGAAGATTCTATCATGAACACGACGCACATGGAATCACCAATTGCTAATCACATGGGCGATCATCCTGTCTTGGACTTGAAAACACCTTCGTCATCATTACAAAACGACCAGACCGAAGCAGCAACTGGGATGGTAGAATTTGTAGCGGAAATGAACGAACCAACGGGAATGGTTGCTGTGCAACGAGAGGAAGAAGCATCAGCTAAAGAAATAGAGGAGTCGATGCTTGCTATTCCGGACCGCGATGAAGAATCTTCTGATCCTGAGATTGCCCGGGCAGAACGTAAGCTATGGCATGCCATTGACACAGCGCTAGAAGAATATTCGCGCGAGGTTATCAAAATTCAGGCACGCAGAAAGAGAATCCGAACCGACGATTAAAGGTTAAAGTAACGACGGGATTTTAACAATGCTTATACCACTGTGTTTTGCTCCGAACATATACAAAACCTATCGGCATGAAGCATTTAGCTATAGTTCCGCCTGCCTGCTTGGTGTTTTCTCTAGGCTTCGAACAGTTCATCGTTCTATTGTAGACGTTCATTGTTGTTCTTGCGGTTGTATTATGCGCTTTCCCTAAGCTTCGTCATTCCGAACCTTCGCTGTTTGGTTCTTCTGTCGCATCCATCTTTCGATTTGTACTGCCTCTAACCTCCTCTCGAATCTTCTGTTCAGCCGCTGCTACTGCCTGCTGTTTTTCCAGTTGCGCTTGAACAATATATTCACTAATAAATTTTTGGTAGGCGGCAATTTTTTCGGTAAGAACCTTATTGGTGGCGGGTGGATGATAGCTCTTGGGAATGCTGCTGACATCAGCAGTGGTAGATTGTGCTATGACGCTCTTGGTTTCCTCCAATTGTCTCTGCAGATCCTGTTTCATGCACACATGTGTGTGTTGTTTGGAGTGTGGAGTGTGTCATGCGGACATGGAAAGAAAGAAATTGAATTCGCGTGTGAGTGAGTAACTGTAAGAAGACTTACCGATGACAGATCACGTATGCATGCATCTATTTGCAACAAAAATCAAAACTTTGATGTTGTACGTACCTCAATAATTGCTTGGTATTTGGCCTCTGTTTCTGCCACTGCCTGTTTCTTCTCTTCGTTGGCCTTGATTAAAAGTTCCATCATTTCCTTTGCTTGTTCTGGAGATGGCGTCGAACATAATTGGGTCGCAGAGGCAGCGAATAAGAGTCTGCTCGATCGTATTATAGGAACCAAGGCATCTGTCCAAAAGGCTAGCAGGATCACGATGACTCCAGTGAACAGCGCGAAAGAACAAGCAGTAGTCGATGACGTCGTTGAACCTTGCTTTCTTAGTATGATCATGATTGTGTTCGCTTGTTTTTCTTTCGTGCAAAGTTGAAAGTGCAAAGCAGCGCTTGATGTTGCGGAGTATTCAAAGTTTTTGTGTTTGTGAGAAGTGAGAGTGAGTGGGGACCTGATGAAAAAACAGGAGTGCATGCCGATCTATGATCTATCTATTCTTATTTCTTTTTCTTTTATTGCTTTTGCGTAGTCGAACAAAAATTTAAAGATACCTTCTAAATTGGCCGACCAGGAGGACGCAGATAGGTCTTCGATCTTTAAACGAAGAGAGAGTTTCTGCTCTCTCGAGATGAAGAGAAGTTTTTGGTGCTCAGAAAAGTACGTGGCTTGTTGGCTTTTGTTATCCTCCAGTTTCTTGTCTGTCATCGGCAGCTAGTCTACTACTAGAAGCAAAGCACAAGGAAAACCTTTCCTCAACGTCCTTTACACTAGACTACTCCAGTTACAGCAATTATTATTTTACAAAAGCAACAACCATGGCGTCGTCAGCAGCTATGATGAGAGGTCTATCGCTCACTCTGAGAAGATCCCTACAATCCAGTAAATCTGCAACTAAGAATGTTTTCCCTCCGAGTAGTACTTATTTAGTTCAGGGTGTGCAACGGTGTTGGTTCTCGTCCTATCCTCCTCATGAAGTTGTCGGCCTTCCAAGTTTGTCACCGGTAAGTTGAGCCAACGTATACTCTACACATTTCTTGAAGTTTTCTTTCTCTGGAATCTATTTGAAGAATTTTGTCTGAAAATTGTAATATCTTTTATATCTTGTTATTATTACTGCTCATCTTTTTGTATCGACGTCCAATATTACTATCCATCAAGACCATGGAGTCCGGTACCATTGCCGCCTGGAATCTGAAAGAAGGTGACTCTTTTATTGCGGGTGATGTTTTCTGTAGCGTGGAAACCGACAAGGCTACTGTAGATTTTGAGGCTCAAGATGATGGAGTTATAGCCAAAATTTTGGTAGATGCTGGTCCCGATGAAATTAAGTGTGGACATCCCATTCTCGTCACAGTGGAAGATGAAGATACAGATATTTCGGCATTTGCAGATTTTAAACCAGAAGGAGCAGCTCCGGTCCCAGCACCTGCCGCAGCAGAATCCGAAGCTCATGCTCCAACAGCACCCAGCACACCTGCTGCTGCTGCTGCTGCCACAACAGCCACAACCTCCAAACCGGCAGCTACAACAGGCGGCCGAGTTGTTGCATCGCCTCTAGCTCATATGCTTGCAAAAGAAATGGGATACGATATTAAATCAATTTCTGGAACTGGGCCTGGTGGTAGAATTATTGCAGCAGATGTAAAGGAATACGTACCCGGCGAAGCGGAGGCATCCGCTCCTGCTGCATCGGTAGACACTGGAACAGCGCCCGAGCGGCCCATGCTTGCTGGACCTCCTGTGGCTGGAGATGGATACACGGACTATCCTATTTCTCAGACTGCCCAAGAAATTGGTGCTCGGTTGGCTCAATCCAAGCGCAATGTACCTCATTATTATTTGACAGTGGATATTATCATGGACAACCTGCTGAAGACACGGGCATCATTGAACGAGGCACTGGGCGACAAATCGGAGGATCTTGGTGTGTACGAATTTTTGCTGAAAGCTTCGGCTGGTTCCATGAAGGCCGTGCCTTCGGCCAACGCAAGCTGGATGGACAGTGTCGTGCGTGTTTATGATTCGGTGGATATCAATGTAGTGGTTGGAAGTGGAGACACACTGTACACTCCTGTAATTAGAGATTGCGGGAAGAAGGGAATCAAAGGAATCTCGGAAGAACTTGCGAATGCCATGGCGCACCTGGAAAGTGATGGTGAAGAAGGAGAAAGATCCGCACCTCCCGCCTCCGCCATGGGTACCTTTACTGTCATCAATGTTGGCATGTATGGCGTGAAATCTTGCGCTCCCATCATTACAGAGCCACAAGCATGTTCTCTGGCTCTGGGTGCATTGGAGAACAGAATTGTTCCGAACGATGACCCTGATAGCGAGGAAATTTACAAGGAAAGTGTCGTCATGACTGCAACCTTGAGTTGTGACCACCGAGTTGTCGATGGTGCCGTCGGTGCTCAATGGCTGAGCGCTTTCAAATCCTACGTCGAGAATCCATCGACATTGTTGCTTTAAAGCTATTGTCCACGAATAGTCATTACTTATAAATTGTGAATACTTTTTTGTGCCCACAAGTAAGTATTGTACTGTACTCGTAGTACCGAATAGTATTTGCTATTCCACGATCTGTCGTGCTACTGCTTTGTAAAAGTTTACGTAGACCCTATTTGCTACGACTCCCGGTGTAGTAGCCTCTACTACTACTACTATCTACTACTAGAGTAGTAGACTACTAGTAGTCTAGTCTCATATTTTGTGGTGGCTTTTTCGAAATCCATAGGTAGTTTATTAGGGAAAGAGTTAAAGGCCAGCACTACAACTGAGTTTTTGATTTTCATCACACTGAGTGAGTGGCTGTCTGTTGTGTCTGTGTGTGAACCGGACAGCGGCTTTAAACTGTAAACGCGCTTATTGAGGACAATAATATAATATTTTATTATGTGGTCTAGTTAGTCAAAAAAATTCTCGAAGATTTTGACGAGCAGACAAAATTTGACCAAAGTAACACGTCATATATTCGATTCTTTGACCCCGAACTATAGATAATTAACGAAAAGCATCCACAAATACAATGCTAAGAACTCTTAGTCGTCGACTTTGCGGGAGCTCTACAATCTACGTGCAACCAAGAGCTCCCATTGGTATTGTCCGAGGATTCGCCTCCACCAGCCCTCTACAAGATGAGCCCTTTTCACTGCCCAAACGAGTGGATCGACGCTATGAAATCAGTCCCTACCGTAAAGTTCCCCCGCACATTGCCCGCCCGCCGGTGAGTTAAAAATAATTGAATGATTCGCTGAACCGAAGAAGAATGTGCCGAGATCAAAGAAAATGGCAATTTCTCACTTTTTGCTTTTTATTATCATTCACAACCACGCTTCATTTTCTGACTGCAGTATGCTGAAACGGGAAAAGTTCCATCGGGAAATTCTTTTTTCACGGAAGAGGTGCTGATCCACGACCAAGCATCAATTACCCGGATGAGGGCTGCGGCGCAACTAGCAAGGCAGGTTCTGGATAAGGCATGTAAAGAAGCGACGGTTGGAAGAACCACGGATGAAATCGATGAGATTGTTCACAATGCTATTTGCGATGCCGGTGCATATCCGAGCCCTCTGAATTATGCAGGCTTTCCCAAATCACTATGCGCTTCCGTCAATGAAGTCATTTGTCATGGAATCCCCTCTGTGACACGAGAACTGCAGTATGGAGATGTCGTTTCCTTTGATGTAAGCTGCTTTCTCGATGGAGTACACGGCGACAATTGCGCCACAATCATCGTCGGAGACGAGGAAACAGAAGATGGAAGTGTAGCCGGGAAGGACTGGAGAGGTGTCCCTTATAGAGTCACTTTTGACAGCGAGGAAGAGCAAGCATACTTTGAGAAGGCCAGGTTGCTGGTAAAGGTAACCAGAGAGAGTCTATTTGATGCTATTGACGTTTGTAAACCAGGAGCTTGCTTGTCAGACATTGGTGGCGCCATTCAGGATAAAGCAGATGCGTACAATTTTTCGACTGTCGAAAAGTACCGTGGCCATGGAATTGGCGAAATATTTCATTGTGCACCCTACGTCAAGCATTTCCGCAACAATGAAAAAATGGAATTGCGACCCGGCATGATCTTCACGATTGAGCCAATGCTTTGTATGGGATCGGCAAGATGCTTTGAATGGGAGGACGACTGGACAGTTGCGACATTAGACAATTCACCATCCGCTCAATTTGAGCACACAATTTTAATCACCGAAGGAGAACCCGAGATTTTGACGCTTCCTGAAGAGGGATACCAAGACAGATAATTGCACTATTTTCATTCTAACCAAAATGATAATTCTTCTATTAATATTTTCTTTTCTATCATTTTGAAGACTTCGAATTAAAAGACTTGACCATCTTAACGCTGAAACACTCGATCACATCTCCTTCTTCAAAGTCATTGGTTCCATTGAGACTCAAACCGCACTCTTCACCCTGACGCACGCTCTCTGCGTCGTCCTTGAACTTTTTCAGGCTCGATGCTGTTACGATCGTACCCTCCGGAGAAACTCTTTCCCCATTTCGGATAACGCGATATGACACCGCAGTCGATTTATTGCCAGGCTCAACAGATGACTTGTAAAGATGACCATCAAGAACACTAAGTCCAGCAATGGTTTCTTTTCCACCACTAATACTGAATACTTCTTGCACTTTTGCCTTTCCGTGTATTGTTTCAACAGGAATGGGTGGGAGGTACTCAGTGAAGAGCTCCTTAGCCTCGTCAAGCAGCGAATAGATCACATCATATTCGTGAATAGGAACTCCTTCTGCCTCTGCCATTGCCAATACCGTTTTATCATTGTTCTTGACATCAAAACAGAAGACAGTCGCAGCACTCGCTTTGGCCATTTCAATATCGTTTCTGGACAACGGACCAACGCCCTCAGCAACAATATCGATATTCAGATCAAAGCTAGATTCGCCGCCCAATGCGACCAACGAGTCTCGCACGGCTGCAACACTTCCATCGGCTTTGGCCTTGATCACAACCGGAATTCGAATAGTGCCACCGCCTTCTAAATCCAAATCGTACTTATCCAGCTTCCTTTCTGTCCCTGTCGCTGTCATGGATTCACGGCCTGATATAATGACCTGAGAAAAATTGGAATTCGGATCGCCAGAGTCTTCCTTGGAACGCTCTCGATCCTGAATTGCTTGCCGCCTGGACACCAAGTCTTCGGCTATTTGCTCCGATGCTACACAAACAATGGGATCGCCAGCTTTGGGGGGTGTTTTGAAGCCTACTAAGCGCACTGGCTGCGAAGGAGTACCTTTTTTGATGGTAATGTTGTCAACTGGAGATTTCAAGGGCACAAAGAAGATAGCAAAATTAGGAAACGGCGATCAGTTGACGCTAGAGCAAAATGATATCAATACAAGATATATTCCTTCATGACTTACCATCCTTCAAAATTCGAATCTTGCCAGTACTTGTGCCAGAAACGACGACGTCGCCTTGCTTAATTGAGCCCCACCGAACGATGCAGTCCACCACGACCCCCAAGCCCTGTTCTACCCGAGAATCCATGACAATTCCTTCTGCACGGGCAGTCTCGTCGGCGCGCAAATCCATTATTTCACTTTGTAAAGCGAGACCTGCGACCATGTCATCCACACCTTCTCCCGTCTTGGCAGAGATTGGAAAGACTTGGACAGGAGAACCGTATTCGCTTTCGGTGGCCACTCCCTCGGGAACAATACCATGCTCCAGTAACTCATTCTCTATCCTGGTCTGACATTCGTTTACGTCGATTCCAGGCTTATCAATTTTGTTCATTGCAACCACCATTGTAATTCCGCCGTCAGAGTCTTTCACGATAGATTTGTAAAAATTCAAAATTTCTACAGTTTGGGGCGAAACACCATCATCCGCGGCTATCACCAATACGATCACATCAGCGGCATGAGATCCAGATTGCCGCATCGAGGAAAAAGCAGCGTGGCCAGGTGTATCTAAGAAAGTCAGTGAATCCTGTTGATCACCTAGAGGCACCTGGAACGCACTGATAACTTGTGTGATGCCACCCGCTTCCGTACCTGCCACATCTAGTCCTTTGCCTGCCGGCTGTTTCTTGTCGCCTTTCTTCGACTTTTTCGACTTCTGTTTCTGCTTGGTTCCATCTCTTCGAGCCATACGACGAAGTGAATCCATCAGAGTAGTCTTTCCATGATCAACGTGGCCCATGATGCACACTACAGGTGGCCGACGGGCCAGTTTATCGTACGCTAATTCTTCTTTTGGTTCTTGACTCATTTTCTCTAGTTCCCCTATGCCTTCTTCGGTCGCTTTTCTTCGCTCCATCAACTTCTTATGATCGTTGAGCTCAACCTTGTTCCGTCGTTTTTGTCTTTCAAATGGAATACGTAATTCCATCGCAATCATTTCCACAACGTCTACATCAATTTTGTAGACATCATCATTTTTAGGTGTTTCTCCCAAATCCTCGAGGGTTTTCATGATTGTCCTCTCTTTGACTCCTAATATTGGCGACAACTCTTTCACAGAAACTTCATCCGATGGCAATACTGCTTTTCTGGGTTGAACTATCTGAGGTCGTTGGGGTTGATTTCTTTCTTGCTGAAGTCCAGCGAAATGCTTCGAGTACAAATGCGATGGGTCGTCTTCTTTTTCCTGGTCCTGTCGGTGATCATACTTCGACGAGACAAAGAGACTATCCACCGGTTTATTTTCTTCAAGTCGGCGCTCAGTGTTTTTTCTCCAAGACTGACGCTCTGGAGGAGAGGATGCTTTGGATGAGATTTCTAGGAGTTCATCCTCCTTTTTTTTCTTTTGCAGTGCCTGGATAAAAATGCTGATGGGAGATTCAGGCTTTGGTTCCTTCGCAGCACCCTCTCGAGTAGAATCGAGTCTGATACCAGAGAGACTACCACCAGTTTGGGTTTTGTTGAGACTCTCAATGATAGAAAGGGACTTTCGATCCACTTGATTTGCCGCTTTATGTTGATTTCCGGCCGCGTATAGAATGGCAGACTTTTTATTACTCTGCACGCCTCCCCTTGTTGGTGAGCGTTGTTGATTTTTTCTCAACGTCTGCGCCAGTACAGGTCGATTTAAAGCTGCTGAACTTGGTTTGTCACTTTCTACTTCGGATGTGGCTTTCATCTCGGCCAGTCTGTCCTGGAAAAATCCTACCAAACCACTCTGCCGAGCTTTGCCATTCGAGGATCCTGAACGACCAAATTGGCGTACATCTGCCTGCCTGGCTTTGCTTGCACTCTCTTGACACAGAAATTCTTTTAATTTGGAACTGCTGATCTTATTTTGGGTTCCGTTAATCCTCGGATTAGGTGGTGTGGCATTCCCTTTATTGTTGCCTGTATTGGCATTTGTAGGCTGCACTCGAAACTGCTGGCTAAAATCCGATTTTCTTGCAGGAGTCGCAGTGGCCTGTCTTCCATTATTGTTTCGTAGCTGATTACGTTGCACATTAGCATTCGTATCTGATCGAAAACTTCGAGCAATTTTGCTTGCGATCGCATTAGCCTTGTTGGAATCCCCACGGATATGGATATGACGAGAAAAATAGATTCCATAACCCTGTTGGACCTGTTGGACTCCTGTGGATGGAATAGATATCCTTAGCATGATCTAGGTTTTTGTTTAGTCTATTCTTTCCCTCTTTTATTGTGCACTATCAGATGCGTAGTATTTGTCAATGATATTCCCGTCTATGAGAATCTACTCATACATACGACTAGTACTGTACTACCATACTACTACCTAGAAGTACTATTATCAATTTTTTATTTATAAAAAGTTGTTTGTTTGGTTTTCAGGTTGAACACGTCGGCGGGAGGGAATGGATGGACAAAAGCATAATAAGGAACACATATGCGTCTAAAATAGAGTATAAGGTTTGGTACACAGTAGAGTATTAGCTACTACTAGCTAGTACTAGTAAACAAACAAAGCACAGCCAGTACGGAGTACTAGTAGTACTCTACCTCATAGTTCAGGTTCGAGATTTTTGTTACCCAGAGTAAAACGTTACCTGCAAACATACTACAATGAGAGAGCTCCTACTAGACTACTCAAAGTAATATTATGCATCCAATTGAATACGAGATCCCACCAACGCGTCGCATCACATACTATTCCTTTTTGCTCTTCTCCGCATCCTTGTCAGCAAAGTCAATGGCAGATTGCGCCAAACGAAGTGCTTCTTGAACCTCCTTGTCAACATCGCTGTCCGTAGGGGACGGCGTTGTTGCATCGGAGGCTTTGGACGCGGAAGACTCGGTTACCATCGGCGTACTCCTGTTCGTCGATGGACCTAGCTGTACCTCATTCTTGACATTGCCCGTTGCTGCTTGAACGCCATTCCAGGCCGCTACTGCGGCACTCTTGCCTACCCACCAGGTGGCCTTGGCAGTGCCTACGGCGGCCCCTTTGACGACATCTCCCGCAATCTTTCTTGCAATTTCTGCTGCAGTTGGCGGCGGCGGCGGCGGCGTCTTCGGGGGTTTTGGAACTGGTTTTTCCAATCCCGCCATGACTTTGAGTTTGGTAGTCACTTCATCGACAGTCTCGACAGCAGCATTAACTTTTTGTTGTGTTTCCTTGACGGAAGTTTTGATTTTGGTTGGAATGGACGCAACATCCTTAGCAGTCTTTGTAGTAGCTTCGACAGTTGTCTTGACGGTACTTTCTACTTTAACAGGAATCGATGCAACCGAGCTAACAACTGTGTCAACCTTGGTTGGCACCTTTTCGACTTCATTTTGGATTTGCGTGGCAACCCTGGCTGTGCCTTCAGCAGCCTTGGACAGCTTGGAAGGAATCGTCGATAGTGCTTCGGCCGTGGCTACAACAGCATCACCGACTTGGTACACGGATTCCTTGAATTTTCGGGCCGCTTCTTCTCGCTCTAAAGTCCGTTGTCGTTTCTTTTCTTCTTCCTCCCAGTTTTTAATCTTTCCTTCCGCGATCTTCCTCTTGATGATATTATTCGAATCCAAATTCTGCAAGTTTTGTTGAATTTCTGGAGATGACAGGGTAGGTTGGACGAGAGGTTTGAAGGATTCCAATCTTTCCTTATTATCGTTCGAGTCACCAGATAATACCTGAGATGCTGCATCCACAGAACCGTAGACAGCACCCTTGAAGGTATCAAAGGCACTCCTAGTGGGTGCAGGTTCGGTTTTAACCTTTACAAACGATGAAGGTGACTGCGCCGAGGAGGAAGAAGAAGAAAAAGATCGTGCTCGATATTCGTTCATCAATCTTTGACCTGGCGAAGCACTGTCAAAAATACTCCGTTCGACACTTGAATAGCCTCCCTGGACATCGGACTCTTGACTGCCACCCTTAATTTTCTCAGTCAGAGATCCCACAATATCTGCGGAACCATATACCACAGATTTCAAATTGTCCCATCCACTGGGTTGACTGTTACTCATTTTGGAGGATTTCACAGCTTTGCTTCCACGGCTGGAAGAAACAGTAAACTTTTCTATCTTGTTGCTGTCTTTCAGCTGCTGTTGCTGCTGACTGGCTTGAAGTTGTGTTGTCGTCGAACATGGTCGCTGCGTGGAAGTGAACGAGGATACCGACGCCACTTGATCAAGCAATAGAATTGCTGCCAACAGGAAAGAACATGGGAGCTTCATTTTTCATTGAATATAGAGTTGGCCTGAAGTATTCTAAGGTGTTAACAGGTTACAGGAGATTAAAAAATGAGAATGTTGTTATGAACAACTAAAAAATAGATTTGCTCTTATTCTCGTTGCGCTTTCGTTCGTGTAGTATGTGTGACAATTCGTCGACTGATTTGAAATAGTAGCCTGGGTGGTTTAAAGGTCAGTCAAGGATTAATACGAGTAGTGAAGGTCTAAAATCCAACCAGTACAATAATAAGAGTACTAGTAGACTATGTATTTGGAGTAGTATAATTAGTAAGGGCAGTGCCCATAGTAGACGGGATATGGCACAATGTCCCGTACAGAGGCTGCATTGGTCAAGAACATGACTAATCGATCAAATCCCATCCCCCATCCCCCATGAGGGGCAGTTCCATCTTTGCGCAAATCAACAAACCACTGAAGCGGCTTCATATCCATATCCTTACTCTTCATCATTTCTGCCAGCACATCATAACGCCACTCGCGCATAGATCCTCCGAACAACTCACCTACTAATGGAGCCAACAGGTCAAAACTTTCACAAGTGCCGTCTCCTACTTGCTTCATGTAGAAACTCTTGATCTGACTAGGCCAGTGAGTGACAAAGACAAAGGTGCCCAACTTTTGGACCAAATACTTTTCGTGTTCACTTCCAAGATCTTCTCCTTGCTTGGGTAGTGTCTTGAACTTGAGTTTGACAGCTTTGCCTTGTTCATTGACATGTTGGACCTTATCCTTCACATCTTGCAGCATCATATCAATGGCATCGGCGTGACGAATGCGCACAAAGGGTTTGTCCAGCAATGTTCGAAGGTAGTCGGCATGTCCGTGAAATTCTGGCGGAGACGCATGCTTTTGACTTAAAAAATGGTACTGGGACTGGCAACGATCGAGGACCGTTCGCATTACGTGCTTGACAAAGCGTTCTGCCTGGTCGATCAGATCATCCAACGTAATAAAATACTCTTCGTATTCCACGTGCAAGAACTCTGCCAAATGCTTGTTGGTGTCCGACTTTTCGGCACGGAAACTTTTTTGACACGTGTAGACGCTACCTGTTCCCATGGCAATGGCCTCAAGGGGAAGCTGCGAGCTGACAGTCAATCCAACTTCGGGAGACTTTTCTTCCTCCGCATCCACAGGTGCCTCGTCTTCTGCCTCGATCTCGTCACCCTTTTCCTTCTTTTTCGATTTCTTTTTGGGTTCTTCCACAACTTTGGTAAACATTTGCGGAGAAATCTTGAAGACTTCACCCGCTCCTTCGCAATCGTTGGCTGTCATAATGTTGGGATCCAACAACGGGACGCCTTCGTCGTGAAAGAACTCGTGGACAGCAAAAATGGCCTCAGCTCGAATTTGCATCAACTGTTGCAAAAGAGGAGCCCGGAAACGAGCATGGGGATGTCCACGGAGGGCCGTGGGTTTTTTCAAAATGCTCTTCTGGATGGGATAAGCATTGGGATCGGCGACTCCACCAATGACAAAGAGTTCCAAGACCTTAATTTCTAGGGTCTGAGTCGTGCCCTCAGGAGGAGCTGCCACGTATCCGATGATCATGACGGAGCATCCCAAGCACAAGCTGGAAGCGAGACAGAGCTCATCGAAACTCAAGCGAGAATAACTGGCCTCATCCGAATTGGCGTCTTTCAACAGCGACGGCTCATCTTTGGTCTTGTACGCCGTGGCTTTATCAGTGCCTTCTTCATCACTGGGCTGAGCAGCCAAACAACGAACGGGAGCGACCGTGCTTCCATCTCCCAAATCGACAAAGCAAAGAGTACCTGCTCCCTGCGTGCGGACCGAATACACCCAGCCGTGGAGCTTGACGTGTTTGCCAATATCTGCCGGCGACAAATCGTTGAGCTTGGCGATGCGTTCTACTTTTGTAGTAGTTTCCTCTGACATTTTGATATCAAAATTACTCTAGAAATAATGGTGAATGTTTGGACTGCTGTTAGTGTTTGTTTGTTTAATAATCTCCAAACACAGCACAAAATGAATGATGACAGCAGTTGTTAGAGTGCTAGACTACTAGCTATGGTAGTACTGTACTAGCTACTAGTAGTAGGCTACTAAGAATGATAAGGTAGTACCAGGTACGTACAATACAGTGGTGGTGGTAATAAGCAACAGAGCAGAAAATACTTCAGCATTGCACCGCGGAATTTTTACGCGAGTGGAAGTGTGGGGTCTTCAAAACCTTTTAAGATATATTCGTTGGGGATGGAGTTGGACTAAAAAGGTCATGAGCTTTGCTTTGAAACGCTCACTTGTTCGTACTTTTCTTTTGGTTCATTGATTTGTTAAAAAATCTTTCTCCAATTATTTTACAATAGTTTCAATTTTCAATAATAATAAATTATGATGGCATTATACATCATACCGATTAACTTTTTACCACTGCAGAAGTTGTTTTAGACTCTTAGCAGGGATTGCAGTCGCTCTTACTATCCACAATGGCCGTTTGGCAATTCTTCTGACCCCATGGTACGATTGGTATTGACTGGAACTCCTGGGGAGTTGAAGAGCGTCAGAGCACAAAAGGTAGGCTAGTATATAAGAATAAGAATATGGAAATCTTGGCTTGGATGTAATTTTTGATAAGCATTTAGTGCATCATTAACTGTTATCCATCTTTCCACTACTTCTTCAGGTCATTGCAACAGCCATTTGCGCCTCTGTTCCTTTGACATTGGCCGAAGCAGCTTCCATGGAATATCTCCAGTCCACAACGACAGCCGCCGCCAAATCGTTGGTATTGACCTACAATGAAAGAACTCACATTTTTACTATCAATGCCATGATGCGATTCATTGCATCACTGGCTCCTGCCGCCGAGCTTCAAGGGAAATCTAGCAGTGATAGTGCCCAAGTTGATGGATGGGTCTCTTTTGGCTGGAATTCCTTCGAAGTGCCTCTGGAAGTTTTGGCGATGGGCGTCGATTCCGTCAGGGCCGATATGGCCAAATCATTGGAAACCCTCGACGATTACTTAGCAGACAATATATACATGGTAGGAGACAACATAACATTGGCAGATATTAGTCTCGTCATTGTTCTCCACAAAGCTGTCTCGTCGAGAGCATTGGAAATCAACCAGGCTGCCAATGTGTCTCGATGGTGCGACACCGTCACCCAAGAAAAGTTTGTCCAAACAGCGCTGACTAGCCATGCTACAGATGGAACTGTGTTTGGAGGCTGCAGATGTGGTCATCAAAGGTGATCCCTATGCATTCATCGAAAAGATAATTGGGTTGACCGCAAGTAACCCCAAAATTTCAAAAAGTAGCCGCTCCTGGAGGCGTGCTTTGCATTGTTAAGATCGCTTTTGAAGGTAAGGTTGTTTTTGTTTTTGTCAACAACAGGCAGATACTCGTCAGCTAGCATGCGTATGGAATCGTCATGAAGAATTGAACATCAATGGGAATCTCTCCGAATACAATGGTGTAGAGCAACGTGTACACGGCAACGCCGTGCCGGAACGATATCCTTTTGCACTGCTAGCTGTGCTCTTGACTGTGAATTTGACATGATTTAATGACGTTGAAATGTTGAAAACTCATCTCCCTGCTGTTTCTATGTTTCGGTCGATGAATGACCGACTTGTATGGATGCGATCGTAGCACTTAAAAAAGGCTGTCGCCGACTCGCGCATAATCGAAAGAGTCGATTTGCCCGACAGAAGCATTGATCTTTCTCCTAAGCATGAGTGCTATCCCTGCAAACAAAATTGCAACATGGCGGCAACTTTGATGATCATCCCAAGTGATGAATCAAGGGGTCGCAGATCGGCGCAAGTATGGAGCCGTTTCCCGAGTTGGCTTCGGCCTTGACTCTTAATATTCATTCTTGTCCATTACTGAACTAAAATACTATTTATATTATGAAAGAATTGATACGTACTGTATGTTTCTCCTGTCCTTGTGGCTTCTAATTCAGTGTTGCACAAGACAACAAGATCAGACAGCTACGGTCTAAAGGTTACCATATTCAGCTGCTCGGGTGGTCTTTGTCTTTTCATTTTGAATTTATGTAAGCCTACAGATGTATAGATGTTTATTTAGCCGGCCTGCTTCGAGATCTCTAACTCTATTGGCTCAAATAAAATCAAATAATAAAAACTAAACACTTTTTATCAAGTACTCTACTCGAGTATTCGCGAACTACCTGCAGCGGCATTTGTCCCAGCGCCAAGAAGTGAATATGACAGAGGTAGAATGGACAATAGGCCAGGAAGTGAAGGTGGCATCTCGTACTTGGCCAGGGTAAGTATTGTGAACGTTCTTGACGATGCTGGTGGTCTATGTGGGGATGTTTTCCGTGTTTCAACTTTCAACTCCTGAGTATTCTACTGCACTCTGCACTCCGCACCCCTCACGTGAATTCTTACATTCTACACAATTTCATACGTTAGCATCAACAAACCCGGAGGACACGGCAAGATTGTCAAGATTCATTACTCCAGTTTGGGCGTCGTTGATAGCTTGGATGTTAAATATACTCTGGGGAACAACACCGACACGAATCTTGAAACGGATTTGGTAGAGCCTCACATTGAATTGGATCGCGGTCGACGAAGTCGAAGATCGCGCGACTTCATTCAAGTGGGAGATAATGGACCAAAGGTGAAAAACAAAGCGGCGAAGAAGCAAGTGGCGGAGACTCCAAAGACCGACGAAGATAATGAAGAGGAGAAGAACGATGAAGAGAAATGCTGCGACAAGGAAAATGTGGTGGAGGCCAAGAGACCTGCAGCCGCCAAGAAGAAACCTGCTCCAAAAGAAAAGAGGCGCAAGAAGCCCTATCCCGAAGGAGCGCGACCTACAGCGGGAAAAAAGAAGAAGCAACATCTAAAAGTATCTACCGCAGCTATACATAGCAACAAGCAAGACAAGTGCACGGGAAGGAAGAGCGTTGACACTACAGCTTCGGCTGATAAAACTGACGTTCCCATGTACATTGTAACCAGGGGACTCGAAGGACCTATTTCGCCTCTCATGGCAGGAACGACTCCCCAAAATGCTGCTGCTGCTCAAGACGTCAGTAGTAGATCGGTATCGGACGAAGAATACCAAGCAATAGGACCCGATACGACGGTCCGGACAAATGCACTCAAGAATGTTTACAATGGTTATGTGCAGGAAGCTAACACTTACATTACCAGTCTAGTGGGACCACCGAAAAAACAAGCTGCCAAAACATTTGCTCCACCTCCTGCTAAAACTGCAGAAGAAATAGCTGAAGACGAGTAAGTGGAATGTCCACGTCTCTATTTATAAATGTCTTTTGACCGTGTCCATCCTTTTGCTTTGACAAATCTTATCTAATCTAATCACGTGTTCTCCCCATGGCGCAAATCTCTTTAACCTTCTATCAGACGATGCCAAGAACTTGGAAAGCGATTCAATAGCGTCATGTTGCAGTTCGACATGGCCATTCCCGAAGACGACTTGTTGGACGAAATCAATGCAGGGGGGTCCACTTTCACACTAGAAGAAGTAGAACGATTTGTTTCCCGTCTCTGTGACCAAGAAAAAATCATGAAGAGCGATGGTTGCATCTATTCCATATAATTTGAGAAAGGGTATCGGGATTGTTTTTATCGTGTTTCAATATTCCTCCTGGAACTTCGACTGTACAACATACCTGCACTTAATTTATCTTTAAAAGGACCTGTTCTGTAGCTGCTGGCTTTGAAAGAACCGCTAATAAACAGCATTCGAAAAAATCTTCCTCTTCGTCGGGTTGAGAAACGGTGTCGAGATTCCGTTGTTTTTATCTGGGACAAGTTAACCGTAACCCTATGAATAGACACTAATAATGGAGTAAATTTTCAACGAATAAATTGGATTTTCCTTTCATGCCACTTTCTCCTCTGTATTATTTATTTGTGTTGGGAAGACCGCAAACCACAGGCAACACGAGACTTTTGCAACGGATTAAAGCAGGAACTTCAGCACTCATCATGGTAGAGATAGCTGTGATAGGAGCAGGAGCCGCCGGTTTGGTAGCCAGTCGACATCTCATAAGATGTGGTTTGAGGCCTTGTATCTTTGAGGCCAGCACCAATGGTGTCGTCGGAGGCACTTGGAATGCTGCCTCCAAAAGCTATAAAATGTGGGACAACTTGATTCCCAATCTAAGCAGACACACGTGTGTCTTCTCCGACTATTTGTGGCCCGATGATGCGCCCACTTTCCCTTCCAGGCTAGATGTGCACAACTATTTGGATCGTTACGCCAATACATATTTGGAGCCCGAATATTTTCGCTATGGGTGTACCGTGACCAGCGTGAAGAGGTGTAACCCAATAACGAACAGTACGGCAAGTCTGAGTGAGTTATTTTCGAAGCAAATATTTCAGGTAGAGTGGACCGAGGAGGGGGAAACTAATTCCAGAGAATTTGACGGTGTCATTGTGGCGACGGGCTTTTTCTCAACGCCCTTCTTGCCCGAGGGATTGGATGCTACGGCTCGTGGCTTTATTCATTCCTCTGAGTACCGATCTAACAATGACTATACCAACAAATCTGTGGCCGTGATTGGTGCTTCCTTTAGTGCTCTTGAAATTGCAGCTGATGTTCGGAAACATGCATCCAAAGTCATTAGCATCCTGCCACGAATTCCCTATGTCATGCCGCGTTATGTTCCAATGCCAATTGTCAAGAATGAGACCATCCGTGGCTTTGTCCCGCTCGATACAGTGCTGTATCGACGAAGCCAGGAGGCACCCCAAATACCGGCTTCGGTTGCTATGACGGATGATGTAGCGGTCAAGAAACATGCTTTTCTTCAGCAGCTACAAGGCTCACGCAAGCAGCGCCAATCACCGCTGGGGCTTCCCGAGGATGATAAAGCTCCTCCTCTAGTTGCTATTAGTGACGACTATTTGAACTTGGTCATAGATGGTAACATTCATGTTGTGCGTGGCCGTGTTACCAAGGTCACTTCGGCGGAAAAGAACCAAAAGGAGATTGTTTTGGAAGATGGGACTACCCTGGACCAAGTCGACAGTGTGATTGCTTGCACTGGATACCAGAGTCAACTAGACTTTCTTGAGCCAGAAATCTTGAATGCATTGAAATACGACCAAGACGACCGCTCGGCTCCGCTGACGCTCTGCTACGATGCCTTCCATCCCAAAGTTCCGGGGCTTGGGTTTGTCGGCATGTACAAGGGGCCATATTTTGGTGTGATGGATCTGCAAGCCCGTTTACTAGCGGGCTTATTCAGTAGAGAAGTCGACCTCGATGAAAATTCTATTTCTGAAGCCCTTGCTGAGTCTCAAGAAATTCGAAAAATTGCAGCATCGAACAGGGCGCACTTTCCTCGATATGATTACGTTGGTTTCATGGATGCCCTGGCAAGCCAACTAAAGCTTGTTCCCCCGGGCGCCTACGGCGCCACAGGTGCTGTAGTATCGCCTCCTCATTACCAACCATCGGAAAACATCGCTGCAAAATGTCAGGCAGCCATCGACCAAGAATTCCTTGTCTCGAAAGATGCAAATATCATAATATGTGAGGGATCCGTCAACATGGCTCGAGTTGCTTTGAGCGCTTTGATAGGAAAATGGAAATTTGAACGAACTATTACGCAATTCAATACCAAAGATGCTCCCCAAAGAGTGACTGGAACCATCGACTTTTCACACATTTTGCCACCCAAGAAAGTTGTGGACTCCAACGATTCTACAAAGCAAGAATGGAACAACGTGTTGTACGATGAAAGTGGGATTTTCAACATAGCCGGCAAAGAGCTGGAGGTTTTTCGAAAGTACGAATACGAGTACAAAGATGATGGGAGTTTGGAGATCTATTTCGTGGAGTATGGAAAGCGAGCTCACTTATTCCTCAGCTTGAAATTTTCCAAAGTGGAGGAGGATGGCTACTGGATTGCCACCAATGATCACCTTTGCATTAAAGATTTATACAGTGCCACGTTCAAAATTGCCTTTGACGGTATTTCTGCCCGCCATGTGACCATGAACTATCGCGTCCGAGGACCCAACAAAGATTACGAATCCGTAACACACCTGCTCCCGTGCAACAATTGAGGAGGGACGAAATTGGCAATGCTATAAGAAATAATCCGTCACAATAAGCCGCTCTGTTCCATTGCTGCCTTTGACACGCAGACGGCCATCTGGCTCAATATCTACAGGTGTTACAGTTTCACGTTCCACTGCATCGCGCAAAACGAGTTGCACATCCCAATCGACCCATTCTTTCCAAGATTGCAGGATCCTTTTCGTTTCCGCATCCGTTTTGGGAGGTTTGGACTTTCGGTGCTCCACAAGCCACCGCGACAAGTCATGCGCCATGTCTTCGCCCAATTGTCGGGCAATTTGGACACTTTTTGCTTCATCGTCGACGATTTGCGGACAATAATTGGCGATAGATGTTGCTTTTCGTCCATGGTTGGGGCCTGATAGCGGCACCATCGGTGCATGTTTAATGTTCACCCCAATACCAATAAGAAACCATGAATTACTGGACATTTCAATCAAGACACCTGATATTTTGTTTTCGTCTACCAATACGTCATTCGGCCATTTAATGGTGGTCATGGCGGGAAGACTGGATGAAGTTGTAGCTTTAGTTGTGGACTTGCAGGATTGTAGTAGCTCGTCGATTCGTTCTGCCATAATGATTCCAATGCGAACGGGTAGCAACGTCATGGACAACGAGGTAGACATCCAGTCGCTCTGTCTAATGCAAATAGTCACAAAGGTATTGCCCCTGGCACCCATCCATTGACGGCCCGAGGTCCCACGCCCATTGGTTTGCTCGGTGGCAGTCACAACAACGGTGGATACACCTTCTGGTATATCGTTCGTCTCTATCAATCGTTTTGCTTCATCTTGCGTCGAAGATACCGAAAGAAAGTGATACAATAATAGACTACCGACTTGACGTGGATACGTCACGTTGTCTGGATTGTCGCACGTTCCATCAGTACCATCATCTTCCGTGGTGGCAGCTGAGGTGGATACCAGAGCCCAACAAATGACTCCAATTGTAGCCACTAATACAATTTTGATGGACCACGCCTGTGAGGATCCATTTCTCATTATCGCTCTTGTTACACCTGCTTAATCTCTAGTAAGGGATTGGCAAGGTGTGGCACGTAAAAAGTATGCGCTACGAACAGTGATAGGGCGCAAGGGACAAAAGAAAAGTGAATGAAACCACATCTGTTGCAAAATAAGCCCAGGTGGACTATTGCAGTTTACCTTGTTTCTTTTTACGGTTTTGAAAGATTATTATTGCAATTTATTTTATTTACTTATTATTTTTGCGGGTGAATATTTGGTAGCATTTCAATTATTTTTTGGAAGGGATTTTCTTTCTCATGCAATATTATTCGTCTAACTAGCAAGCAAGGATTGACATAGTATTATATATAACACCATACCATAGCATACTAATAGCCACAACTAATCCTTCGATGCTTGACCAATCAATCTGAAGTTTCACCGAAAAGCCGTAGAGGGTATCAAAGAGTCGATAGAGCAAGAAAAATCTAGGACGAAACCAGAGGGCCATCCAAAAAGGATCTTCCTCGGCCAACAGGATTCTCCCGCGACCCAAACGTACCATTGCTGATATGACAGAATTGATAGCGCTGCCTTCAATGAAATCTCGGCTCGAGCATGAAGAGTATCACGATGGTTGCAATGAGGTAATTAATTTACACGATAGAGATGAAGCTACTCATAATGTCCTCCCTTCTGCAGCAGGAGATGACTTAAATCCTTTGATTATTTCTATTGATGATGCCATAGACAGAATAGGTACAGGAAGATTTCAGACTCAGATCATGATAGCAGCAGGGCTTTGTTTTGCTTCCGATGCCATGGAAATCTTGCTCTTGTCATTTTTGTCGCTGGTGTTAATGTCAGAGTGGGATCTCACAAACCAGCAAGCAAGTTCGATTACAGCAAGTGTCTTTGCTGGGGCCTTTGTGGGTACCTTGATATTAGGGCGCCTGGGGGATAAATGGGGACGTCGTCCCGTCTTTCTACTGACGGCTTCCATGATTGCATGTTTTGGTATGGGAACGGCGTTGGTGCAGACATTTCATCAGCTTATTTTTTTTCGTGCCATGGTTGGCTTTGGAGTTGGCGGGATCGTGGTGCCCTTTGATGCACTAGCAGAATTCATGCCGACGCAGTCTCGCGGAAAACGGCTGATTATTACCTCCTACTTTTGGACCACAGCTACACTGTTGGTTCCTATTTTTGCGTATGCAACGCTTGGACAGGTGCCAGCCAAAGTTCCAGGCGGAGAGGATGACATGGACAATAGCTGGAGGATCTTTGTAGGATGCTGTGCTGCACCCTGTGCCGTTGCTGCAATATTTGGACTCTATGTTGTCCCAGAATCACCGCGATGGATGCTCTTACAGGGAAAGTCTGAAGCAGCCTTGAACGTGCTGCGTCAAGCGGCGGCTACCAATGGAAAAGATGCCACAGTGCTTTTCCCCAGTGGCTCAAAACTACAATGTCCCAGACAGGAAGCCCAAAATACAACATTTTGCGACATGCTGTCTCCAGGACAGCTGCGGACAACCTTGCTACTGTGGTGTCTGTGGTTCCTCTATGCGTTCATGTACTATGGCACAGTTCTTGCTATTTCTCTCGTGTTTTCGAATACACAACATACGAACATAAACAACGAGAGCAGTAATTTACGGTACTCCTTTGATTACTTCGCAATAATTGCATCGTCCAGTGCAGAAATTGCTGGCGTGACTTGGGTTTTGCTCACAGTGGATAGATTCGGTCGAATCCACTGCATGTCGATTTATTTTTTCTTGGGCGGCGTGTTCATGTTGACCCTCTGCATGTTGGAGGAAGTAGCAGAATCAGGACAAGGAAAAGAATATCGTTCGGCACTGATTGTGCTGGCCTTCTTTTCAAGAATGTTTGTATACAGTGGATCCAGCATTGTATGGATTACAACAGCTGAGCTGCTGGAAACCAAGATCAGGGCCACTGGTCACAGTGCAGCAAATGCTGCCGCCAGGATAGGTGCGTTCCTAGCCCCGTACTTGGTGTCATCTGGTGAAAATCCTGCCACTATTGGTGCTAGAATGTTTGTGGCCAGTCTACTCATTGTTGGCTGTGCTAGATGTTTACCCGAGACCGCAGGACTGCCATTGGATATGAATCGAATGATACATCGGATCGAACAGGCTAGTAGGATAAGAGTACCCACAGAAGAAAATGGAGTCGTTTAACGAGAGCCTACTGTCGAAAGTCCCAATCTCGGTCTTTCTGACTGCCGTCATCTGTCCTCCTCGCTTGACAGAAGGAAACAAGTCAATGAGCTCGTATTGATTATTGATTGAGTTTGTATTTATGACGAGACGAATTGTTGGCACAGAGCCAATCAGCTGACAGTTTTATGGCCGGATATAAGTACAACAGAGACGCTTTAGTTTTGCAACAAGACCCGTGTGACTTTTTTCGGGACTTGACGTCGCACTGAGCTTCAGCAATAGACCGACTGAAGCAAATACGCATAGTTTTGTAGCTCTTTAGGCTAACCCAGTGGTGAACGTGCCCGCACAACATCTTGCGGACGTCTTACAGTGAAGATGCATGTAAGCATGAAACATGCAAAAGTAATTACTCCAAGCACTAGGTTGCGTGGTTCTGCCTCTTTACTTTCAGTCTTTGCTGTCTTACTTTATTTTGTTTTTCGCACTATTTTGATTTCTCAAACATGTCTTTTCCGAAGCTAATACCTGCTACAATACTAGTACTACTTTACGTTATGTCTCCATTGTGCATGTACGCGTCCTCATTACAAATATGTAATGTTCTTACTCAACCTACTAGTAGAACTAGTATTCATTAAAAAAATCAGTCTTTCTCGTGGATGAAATGCGACGTCTTTCGCTATATTTTATTATTAGGAGGTCGAAAGGGTCTGATACAAATTGGCGTTCGCGATTCGGATGAAAATATGAATTGAGTAGACTACCAGGGTAGCTAGTCTACATGTTTGCTAGAGGATCGCGTGACGCGTGACTGCTGGTAGGCAGCGCAAAAATCAGGCAGCAGCCTGGGGTCTTAGAAAAATTGCAACAAAAATCGGATGCCGATTACAATTCAATCTTCAAATAATAATCATTGGATAACGAGCACCTGCCTACGCTGCACCATGGAAGATGTACAAGGGGGTGTTTTGAAACCTGCAACCGAAGTGGACAAGTCAAGTCATTTCCCCACCGGCACAACTTCAGCCCCTTCAGCTCGCAGCGTGCTACCGTACCATGCATGCTCTGGCAAATTAAGCCCAGGTGGACTACGGCAGTTTACCTTGTCTCCTGTGATAGGACTCAGGAGTTAGGTGTTACTCTATTAGGTCGTGTGCTTAGCCTGCTCTGTATACACACACACACCACTAGTTTGCTCCTACTATTATCATAATATTCAATATTTACTCTAATATTCATGTAGTCTCCACACTAGCTTTTTACGTGTTATCAGCACCATGAGCCTCTTCAAGCCGGCTACCGGCTTCCACTGAAGTTAACAGGACTACAGACACCTCCTGTAGCAGGTCCTGTAGCTCTGCTGTTGATCTCATGCGAGTCCGGAGGTGACGACAGTCACAATCGCAACCGGAAGACTCATGATTCATCATAAAAATCGATCGTCCCACAAAGCTTTGGAGACTTTGGCCATGGCTCGCAGCCGACGGCCATACACCCAAGTTAACTTGCCCTTCTCCTACCACTACCACCACAGGAGGAGCAAGGGGACCTCGCTTCCCCTACCAGAGACGAGGTACTGTATGACAACGAGAGACGAGCCCGCAACTCGCCAACCCAAACCGAATGAAAAGCACACGTTTTGCCTTTTCATCTCCTACTACTACACCCATATCTACAACACGTCGCAACCGAAAGGAACGACAAGCCTACAGTCTATTCTTATAGACGACAATGGAACCCCTGCCACATGGACTTTGGTCTTGTTCCAGCAAGCCATTGACCGGCAGGACCGGACAAGCTGAGGGACGCTTCAGCTACTGGAAACACCATGAGCCACAGCCTGTACCACAGGAATACTCCCGGACAAGGACTCGTCTCATGACGACATGCCTTGTAGGACACCCCTCCATTGAGGCTACTACAACTCCTGCAACCGGAACGACGAGACCATCTCGCAAACCGACACCTCGCAGGAGACTCCTTCGCATCGCGCACCCCCTTGACACCTGTCCATCCCTTGACACCAACGACATCAGTACTGGACACCCACGTTGACACCAACCCCATTCGTTGGCCAAATATCCTGAATGGGATCTTCCCTGATGTCAAATGTTTACCTCAACGGTCCATGTATCTTCATGACACCTACTGCCATTC
>Ga0210025_1000613_pt1 | contig 44200 bp, 29 predicted proteins | sample CryGeyme20150102_FD_183989 | JGI IMG/M metagenome (GOLD analysis project Ga0210025, IMG submission 183989) | Groundwater microbial communities from Crystal Geyser aquifers in Utah, USA - Crystal Geyser metaG 2015-0102 (SPAdes) (version 2) | ecosystem: Environmental > Aquatic > Deep subsurface >... | reverse complement strand
ATTCAGATAGTTGGCAGTTGGCAGTTGGTATACGATTTTCCCTTGAGCTAAAAAAGTAATAAATTATGAGCGGAAGAGGAAGAGGTGTCAGCAACAAGCCTGCTTGGATGACTCAGGCCGCTAGAGGGGTCAATAACTATCCTTGTCCAGATCCTTCCCGTGGCAATCCTCTTCCTCCTCGTGGCGGCCCTTCTCCTCACAGTGTCGGTCCTACCCGTGCCGGCTTTCCCCCTCCTCCCCACAGTGGTGGTCCTCCTCATCCTCATCTTCCCCACAGTGGTGGTCCATCCCGTGGCGGCCTTTCTCCTCCTCAGAGTGGGGGTCCTCCTCCTATCTCGCAAACTCCTGACAGTCGTGGTCCCGCCCGTGGCGGATTTCCTCCTCCTCAGAATGGTGCTCCTATCCGTGGTGGTCCTCCTCCTATGTCGCAAACTCCTGACAGTGGTAGTCCCGCCCGTGGCGGATTTCTTCCTCCTCAGAATGGTGCTCCTATCCGTAGTGGTCCTCCTCCTATGTCGCAAACTCCTGACAGTCGTGGTCCCGCCCGTGGCGGATTTCCTCCTCCTCAGAATGGTGCTCCTATCCGCGGTGGTCCTCCTCCTATCCCTCCAACTCCTGACAGTGGTGGTCCCACTCCTGGCGTCTTTCCTCTTCCTCAGAATGGTGGTCCTATCCGTGGTGTTCCCCCTCCTATCCCTCCTACTCATGACATTGGTGGTCCTAACCTTGGCGTCTTTCCGCCCCCTCAGAATGGTGGTGGCCCTAACCGTGACGGTTCTCGTCACTACAATGGCGGCGGAGGGAACTTCCGAGATTTCTACCAACGCGGAGGACCACCCCAACGAGTTCATCTTTCCAATGGTGGTCTTGGTAATGTCCGAGAGTCCTACGAAAGTGGGGATCCACCCAGAGGAAGAGGGGGCTACGGGAATGTAAACATGCAAAGTACCACGGATGCCAACCTTGGAAAACGTAAGCGGCCAGATGTCAGGCCAGGTTCCTTTTTTGAGGAGGACTCAGCTAGTGGAAAGTTGAAACACGTACCTAGCACCTTTGAGGAAGATCCAATCACAGGAACCTTTAAGGAGGCGACAATGCCGAATTTTAAACCATCGGAAGATGCAAAGTTAAAAGCACCTCCACCTGAAGACCCCATCGCTTACAAAATGAGTAAGGAAATTGCCGAATGGGATGGTAAGCGTTTTCAATGGGGCAGCGCCACCAAGCAACTTATCATGGCCTTGGTGGGGTCCTACGACCTCATCTATCGGTACACTCGATACAACCCTGCCCACCTGATAGGGATGACACAAGAGGTGCAGACTTCGATTCGCGGGTCCGTGGAACTCACGCATGTCCTCGAAGGGTTTATGATTGGAAAAATCGAGTACGAAGCGACCAACTGCTCTCTTCCTCATTTTGATACTAATTGTACATTTTGGCAGGAATTTTGGGACTTCGAGTATGAGGACGACAAGGCTAAGAAAATCACGTACGATTTTGACTGGAAGCGCATGATCAATAGGCCCAGCGTAGATATACGCGTTATGAAGACGCCAGTGGAACTGCCTTGGCTGGATAAGATCGGCAACAAGAAACCTGCAGACGGCAGACCTACCCTTTCTATTCTTCGCAGCGACATTGTGCTTCACATTGACTACACCGTAGGGGACTGTGGAGACCAGTTGAACACCTTTCTTGTTGCCCGCAAGCGGAAAGAGTCATGGCCGGGGACATAACGGCCAGGTTTGGGATTCATTTGGAGAGCTTAGCCGCGATGAGTATTCGAGGATAATCTGTGCTCGATCTGACTATAATAGTATTATAAAAGTCAAGCAACTACCGCGCGGGGCGATCGAGATAGATAAAAAAGAACGCTACAACTTGCTATTTTTGATAAAGTCTACAGTAGGTGCCAACAGCATAGTTGCTAAAGGGATGACATGTCCACTCACAGTACGCACTGTTTCGTCACTTTCGTACAACTGTTGCGACAAGCATGGCAAGGAGAGGAAAGATCTAATCTGTACAACTGAAGCGATACAAAAGAAGGAATTACCATCGAAAGCAATACGTCAAACCAGTCAAAGAATGTGCAGTTTGGAGAAACTCTTTGCTACCTGCGATCTTGCACCTTTCGGGTATTTATTCAAGACCAACATTTTCGTACTTTCAATGTCGTCAGAAGACTATATCAAGTCGAATAGTCTTAGATCGCCTATGAGACTTCGATTCAACTAGCACACAAGCCAATACGAAACCCAAGCAAGACTGTTGCTGTAAGGCAGCACCAGTGAACAAGCTGCATTTGCTGGCGTAAGAATGGTCTGGTCGTGGAGGCAGTTTTATTTCAACGGAATGTTAATCCGAGTACAAGGATGAGGATTGTTGCTGAACATGTGTGCGATAAAAAGGAAGCAAAAAGAATACCTTGAGCGGATACGGTTGCAAATTCTTGACAACATATTATTTTCTCTGCACTTGGCATCGAAAGATTAACAATACATTTTTTTTTCGCGCAACCATATTCAATAAACCATGGCGCTTAAGTTTCACGTTTGTATTCAATCCAGCATCACCTGGTTGCTGCTTTTTGCCGTGTCATCGGGTGTGTCATCTTTCGTGTTGACCGCCGGGACACTGCAGCCACGACAAAGTATTCCTGCACTCAGAGCAGTTTTTGACAGTACCCATGGCAGAGAGGAAGGGGATGTTGTCTCCGACAAAGGCCTAGACCATGACTATGTGCTGCACACAGCTCCTTCAGAGGCCATTTCGTCGGGAACGGCCGAAATTCAAGAAGCCTACCGCAGGTGCGATGAGACGGGCGAGCCTGTTGGAGAAAAGGTCATGATAAAATTCTCAGAAAACACAAAAATGATGCAGCGGGAAGTAGAAAACACAGAAGACATTAGCGATGCATCAAACGAGGATTTCATTATCAACGTCCTTGATCATAATATCCCTCACTCGTCAACCAACGAGAAAATGCGAGGAGACACGGCTCTCATTGTTATGGAAAAGGGTTCCGAAGATTTGCTATCCTACATCAACAACAATGATGACTTGCAGCACGGCGACAAACTCCGCCAAACCATGTATTCACTGGTAAAATCCATTGCATCTATTCACGCAAAGGGTCTTGTTTGGTCGGATGTGAAGCTCAGTAATTTTATTGTTCAGGACGAAGCCAAAACTGTAAAGGCGATTGATCTTGAGAGTTGCGCTCCTGTTGGATCCTACAATCCACCTAAATTTACTCCCAGTACATGTCCTCCAGAGTTTGCTTGGGTTATACAACGATGTCTGGATGGTCAAGTAGATGATGTAGACCACCAAGTCGATTATTCTTTTGATATTTGGTCACTTGGTGTCATACTGTGGTCCGTTGTCACTGGGACATCCTTTCATCGCGAAAATATGGATATCGAGGCCATTACTGCAACTCTTGCGACTATAGACCAACATTCTATTGACAATGATGAACGTCTTTACTATGACACTGTTGATCGTTTGGCCAGAGATTTCATTTTAAAGTGTCTCCGAGTTGATCCACTGGAACGTGCTACCATTGAGGATTTACAATGGCACCCTCTTCTGGTTGGTTCAACGTCTGCTACTGGCAGTACGTTCACCTCCAAGGAGCCCGGCAGTACATACGAGCAGAATCATATCTCCGCCTACGAAGAACAGCTGCAGCAATATTATAATCAAAACTACTAGTCATGCTTGTGGGAGTAGCTACTCTAGTAGAGTAGTGCTAGCACGCGTCTTCATGTGCATGGAATACGGGGTAACCCTAACGAAGAGTTATATCTACCTTTTTACGACGATACTAATATTGTTGCTTGCATCTTCACCAGCCAGCCAAGCTTGTTTGTCCGTCCTCCGTTCAAACATATTTTTCGAATGGGATCAGCTGCCAAGACAAAAAACATTGATATTATCAAATCTAATTGATACTCGAAGATATCAATCCCATCCGATTCTTTAGCTACTAGCTAGTAGCTAGCAATTAAAAGTAAAATGAAAACTCGACAGCTAATACCATGAAATTATCGTTAAAGCTGTAAGATGAACTACAACAACATGTTCGTGTTGCAATTGGTACTCATAAGTCAGAGCCTGTTTTTGGTAGTCAATGGCCTCCAGCAACCCAAAATCACAGTGCAGGTCTGCCAAAACAAGGATTGTTGCAAGCGTTTTGGGGGCGAGAACACTCTTGTCCAGACACTACAAGATCTGGTACCTCCTTCGGCTGCGTCGGATATTGTGATTGAATCATCCGGATGTCTTTCACAATGTGGAAAAGGACCGAATATATGCATTCATAAACATCGTACGCAGCAGAAGGATTTGTTGATGCACGGGATCCAGGATGCCACCGCGGCAGCCACGGAATTGGAACTCTCCTGTGACCTTCCTCCACAGCCAACACTATTGGCTGCTGTAAAAGTATTGGAAAAGAGTGCCAAAGGTGAGTGAAAAAAATGCTGCTTCTACATTATGGATGTTATTTATTTAAAACAAAAAAAGCAAAACGGCTACATCTTCTAGAGTCGCCACCCTGGATATCTCATTCCTTGGTCGGTGCTAGGTGCAGCCAATACGAACGTCAAGGGAGCTGTCTTGTGGCATTGGTGCATTCTTTCTTTAATTAGGGGGAATGTATGTTGTCGTCTGACCAAGGAGAGAGTTCTGGATCTACTACAGTTTATTATTCGAGTATTTGACTTATGGTTGCATTGCTTGAGGCTTTCTTCAGGTCTTGCCTTTTTTAATCTGAATCGAAGCTTTCTCTCATTTGATCAATTTTGCATTATTTTCAACGTGGAAACAGCCAGGACTTCCGAGGAAAAGTTGAAATTCTTGAACTCTGTTATAAAAAAATTGACCAGCATGCCAGAGTTGGTGGCATCTGCTGCCAATGCACACGCACACGGAGCTCGAGCTCAAGTATATTTTGAAATAAAAGACTACCGTCTTGCTGCAGATGATGCTCGACGATCCATCAAACTTTTGAAGGATCTTAACATTGATGTACCATCCGCGAGTTTTCGCGTCTTGGTGGACGCAGAAGAAGTCTCCGAAAATTTCGAAGCTGCTCTAGAAGCGTTGCGCCAGTGGAATGACAGCAACCCTCAATTTGCTACTAAGGTGGCAAAAGAAGCACAGAGGGTACGTGGAAAGATGCAGGCGTAGCATGCATAAGCAGCAGACACTGGGAGCAAGTTCTCAGATGTGCGTTTTCCAAGGAAAAACGCTGCGAGATCTGGAATGAGTTCATCGAAAGAAAACCTAATTGCTTTTTGCATCCGAAAGCGTCTGTAATATCATCGTTTGACAAGATATGAACATGTTTATTATTTCTAAACCAGCAATTGTTTTGCGATCGTATTGTCATGAAACGAAGCTGCTGGTGTTTGACCAATCTCGATAGTGAAAGTCTTGGCGTCGCTCATTTTTCTTACTTTTCCGTCTGCGCTATCAAATCGTGAGAAACGTATCACGGCTTCGCATTATTTTGTATCTATCGTTTAGGATCTCACTTGTGAGCGCACCGCTCGATAATCTCGCCTGCAGCTCGTGGAATTGTTGTGCTGTACAACAATCAGTATAAATTGGCTTCAATATTCAGTTTTTGTGCCGCCGTACAGGCTGTAGCTAGCAAGAGAAGGACGAATAGGCATGACTGATGAAGCGTGCGTCAAATATAATGGCCGCACCTCTTCGGAATTGCCAGGCGGTCGCTTGCGCGTGCACGAGATTTCCCTCACCAAGCCCAGAGGGCAGTACTAACTACCAGTGCACCTTCTCTCCCAGGCATTTGCACCAGCATACAGGAAGAGATTTTTTGGACTATATTATTTGTTTGCACTTGCAAGATGACACATGATCAGTTCCTGTAGTGCTGAGAAAATGCGTCAACTTTGTTACCGAAGGTGAATTCTCGAGCGCCACCGTGCGAGGCAGGCTATGCCATTCTTGTCTTTATTTTCTTGTCCAAGTCCACCACATTTAGGGATAAGAGTATTCGATTTTATGCCTTAAAAGTCCTCGGAGTCGCGGTCAGACTGGTCGGATTTCTTAAATAAAGTGTCTTGTGCCCTTTAGACACTCGTCATTGCTTATATATTGCTGACGACGAATTCATTAATAGTGCATGTGTGATTTGGAACTAATGTTGAAAACCACTTTGAACATTGACATCAGAATTTTAATTATCAAGCTTGCCGAATGCCTAATAATTTAACCCAGTTGAACCTTCTTCTGAGATCAACATGTAGAAACTAATGGTTAGGTTCAGTTTCGCCAACAACCGATAAGGTTCAGTTGAGTTATGCAAAGTTGAGACTGTAGCCAATCCCAATTTCACTGGTCAAGTCCATTTTCCGAATTACTACAACATCATTGTACCAGTACTACGGTAGTGTCACTTACTTGTTACAACAGTAACCTGCAGTTCAGTTACTGTTCAACCGCCTGCATTTGACAAGATAATCTATCCATTTCCATTACAGGACCCAACATACACCCCTCTACTAAAGATTAACAAGATTGACCCAGCAAAAGCACATCACAGTGCCTCATATACCACAGCACAAAGTATATCAGAATATGCAACATCATCACGAAGAAGAGCTGACCAACGATGCCGCCGCCGGCATTCCAGCCAGCTCCAATACTTCCATTTCCTCTCATCAGAGTCATAGTCAAGTCTTGTTTGATCTGGGCTTGATGCCACAACCCCACACTAGAACTGCAGACACCGCCTTTACGCGCAAACGCATGGCCGAAGAACCTGCTGTTGAAAACACGACCGCCGGAGCCTGCGCTGAAAACAATACCTGGAAGTGTACCCTCTGCAACGCCGATAATTTAGATCCCTGCAGTCCCCGCTGTGGTGTCTGCCGGGCACGACGTCATCCCAAAGCCGAACGTCGTCCTTCCTGGAGCGACAGCAGCGTCGGAAGCTTCAGTTTGGGCCTCGACGATCTTGTGGCGAATCTTGAAGGCATTGATGTCGTCAGCAGTGGTAATGCCAGTGTGGCCAGTACACAAACCGGGAGTGTAGCAGCAGCGGCGTCTCTGCTGGAAGAAACATGGAATGATTCCGCTGCTTCCAGTCGTTGGTCCAGTGGCATGTGGAGTTTGCAAGACCTAGAACCTTGGTCGTGTCAAACTTGTACCTTTGAGAACGACGCCGTTTTGGGCTACTGTGAAATGTGCGGACAGAGCAAACCCACTACAGCGGCTGCGCCATCAGAAGCCGAAAAAATTCGTCTCCTCCAAGAAGAACGGCTGCGTCAATTGCGAGAGCTTGAGGGCAAACCAGCCCCGAAGTCAGACGTGGCATCGGCAGCAGCGGCACTTCAAGTGGCATCCATTGCCAGTACGTTGCCCGCCATTGAGGTGGACATTTCTTCCAACAGTCAGACAGAGAAAAAACCGGCGGCATTCCGAACCACCAGTCCGAAACCACCACGTGGTCGAGCAGCTGGTACACCTGGCAGAGTCAAGAGGAGTTCCAACTACGACACCAGTGGAACCATTCCCTCGTCTACCACCAATACACACATGAATGATTCTGTTCCGGCTGCTTCTGCTCCTTCTCCCCGTGCAGCAGCGACAGCAATCAGTAACAATACTACCAAGGCCATGCCAAGTACTATTTCATTCGCTGGCAACGATTCCTTTTCCAATGATATCAGCTTACAAGATGCTTCTCTGGTTGATGTTAGTCGTCGACGACATGGAGGAGGACACCAATCACAACAACGGATGGGTGTCAAACGAGTTGGTGGTCCAAAGAATTTGGACGAATCAAATGCGACGGCTGCGACTTTTAACATGTCTTCCAGTATCTTTTCGTATTGTCCTGAAGAACAACAACTACATTCGCGACGAACCTCGCCATCGTCCACTCCAGCCACTGTGGTCGAACACAGTAGCGATGATACGAGTAAGAGAATCTACGATTGTTAAAATCGTGATGAAATAATAGCTAAAGCCACAAACAGAAGCCATCCATCGATTCAACCATTGGATTGTAAGGACGAAAGAAGAAGAAAAAGAGAGTCTTGGCACGAATAGGTAGAAATGCACTCATTTTAATTCATTTTAGACCAAATGCTTATTTACATCACTTACAAACACATACATGTGAACATGTCATCTATATACCTTTTAGTAGGGAGATGCAGCAGAGTAAGGGAACTACCGAACCATACAAAAAACGAGAAGGAGAAAATTAAAGCTGACTATCGTGAAAGCAGACTTTGCAAGTTCGCCGCTTTTTTGGATCTGATTCTATTCCTTGCCTTCTCACAGTTGAATGATATATGCAGCGTTCTATACATGGAAAGCAGAGAGTCACACAGTATAAAGTTGAGCAGGAATGACTCTTAGAGAAGTCTTCATTCTACATATTGTCAATCTTGATATCAATAGCGTCTGGAATGTCAATTCCAAAGACTCTTCCATAAAAAGCCAGCTCACTGTCCAAAGCATCCTGAATGTTCTCTGCATTTCGAAATCCGTGCTGTTCGCCTTGATAAATTTTCAAGCATGTTGGAAGACCCTTCTTCAGCAAGGCTTCGTGCATCATCCGTGCCTGATTCGGTGGTACCACTTTGTCCTCTTCTCCTTGCAAAATCAATATCGGACAGGATAGTGTATGAACACTTTCAATAGGCGATCGCTCTTTGTAAATAGCTTCTTCTTCTGGATACTTGCCTACCAGTCCATCCAAATAGCGAGATTCAAATTTGTGTGTGTCTCCTGCTAATGCAGTCAAATCACCAATACCGTACAAGGAACACCCAGCTTTAAAGACGTCGCGGAAAGCCAATGCGCCCAGTGTCGTATAGCCTCCTGCCGAGCCTCCATCGATGCACAATCGATCTCCATCGGCCTTGCCTTCTTTAACCAGATACTGTGCTCCTGCACAGACGTCGTCAATATCAACAATTCCCCAAGAACCTCGCAATCGACGGCGGTATTCACGACCGTATCCAGTGGAACCGCCGTAATCAACATCCAAGACAGCAAAACCACGGGACGTCCAAAACTGAATGCCCGCATTAAACGAAGTACCTGTACAGGCCGTGGGACCTCCGTGTGCCTTTACCAGCAGTGGCGGTGCAGGGTCGGAAGCGGGCGCCTTGTACTGTGCATTCTTGGGCGGATAATAGTAGCCAAAAGCAGTCAGACCGTTTGTCGTGGGAAATTCAATCTGTTCCGGAACAGAAATGATTCCGTCATCAAATGATAAAGAAGACGAACAAACCAAAACCTTTGCCGTACCAAGTTCCTTTAAATTCCACTTGTAAATGCTGGATGGAGTATTCGGACTTCCTCCCAGAAAGTAAACATCATCGTCTTTGCCACAAATAATGCTTCCAAATTGCATAGGCAAACCATCGTCTTGTCCGTATTCTCGAATGTTTGTGGCAGGTCCATTCCTGTCGGATATGACATCGGCCACCAACAAAACTGATTTACCATCTTTCGAGTAGGTCGCCGCCAAGCTCCCATCAGCCAAAAAAACAAATCCTTGTTGTCCCAGGGACCAGCCAGGAGCTCTTCCTCCAAAATCAAACGGCATGGGAAGGATTGATTCCGCAGTTCCCGCTCGATACAAATTATAGTAGCCACTTTCATCACTAAGGTAGTACAAATCTCCCGTAACGGGATGAAAGAGAGGTTGAAAAATAGAGGTATCACCATCGGCTCCCGCAATGAGCTTGTGATCTTTTGTGGACGAACTGGTGCTGCCGCCATCAGTAGATGTTACACGTAATTCTGTGGCATCCCAAGGCATGTTGGGGTGGTTCCAAGTAATGTAGGCGAGTTGCTTTCCATCGGGCGAAACCCGGGGAGCCGCATAAAAGTCATTACCAGTGGCTAGCGTTTTCATGGTGGCATATTCACCGCTGCTGTCCAAGTCGACACACACAATTTCATTGACCACATTTTTTGGTTCTGGTTTTTCGTGATCTTCTCGGATGCAGTACATGGACCGTTCGTGAATGCAACCGTCGGCAAATCGAAACCGATTGTCATCTGGAGTCAGTGGCTTACTACTGGAGGATGTTCCCTCGTTGTCAGGGATAATAAGACGACACAATTGTTGGGTAGCAAACTCTGAAAAGTAAATTTCGTTTGCGTTGGCACCAAAGGTCAAGGCAGCTCCACCGTATTCGTGGACCCGAGTACGGATATTGGTCGTTTTGGGAGAGTCTTCTTCCTTTCCGCTCTTGGCGGTTAAACGACACAATACGTTCCTACCTGCTTCTTGAGGACGTCCTTCTAACCAATACAATTGATCGTTACAAAAGTGTATAGATCCTAGACTAACCGAACCAGAAGTAATGGCTTTGGAGGTAATGGCAGATTCCCACGAACCGTAGGGGCGTTCGATGGGTGACATGGTAAGAACTGTAGTTGAGAGTGATCTGAGGCTATTGCTACTGTAACTTCGACTACTGATACGTGATGTAAAGGCTCTGCTGGGAACTACAAGGAAAGATTGATAGAACGTCCAAGCTAAGATTCGCACTCTCATAGTAGTTTCGAGAGGGAATATCGTGAACTTGTGAATATTTTTCGTGCACATTAAAAATCAAGATTTTGGATCTTCGAGGGAGTAGATGTGATGAGTCATAGTAGCAAAATTAAAGGTTGCTTGGGTGAAGGATATCATCAGACTGACAAAGGACAGACATTATAATGCAGATGTTGTAGTGAAGAAAGAAACCACACCACCTAATATCAAGTACAGTAGCTAGACTAGTCTAGTACTCGTCGTGAGTACTCCTTACTGCACTGATAAACCAGGGCTGGGCTAAACTCATTCAAATTAAAAGAACAGGTCTATAACAATTAGACCTTCCTGAGTGCTAGCAGTTGCCTGTGGCTGTCTCAGCTTAAAGCGCTGACAGCAGGGACTAGCTAAGTTTGCTAAGTAGGGCAGTCTATCTGTGGACTCAAGAATCATTGTTTTATTTACAGTACAGGTCGCACTTCGCAAGGATCGACACTTGCGTCAAATAATCTTTGGGTTCTCAAGCTCCATCTTGTAATTGATATTTTCCTAACGGAGTCATCATAACAGTGATCCTACAGTGGTGGCCATTCTCAAAGCTTTAGAACACTTCCCCCCACTATGATGTTGCAATAGAGTTGCGGCAGCTTCTGGATCTTTTTCAAAGGCCCATCCTTGATGCTCTTGTGATAATTTCAGCTGTAAAAGTATTGTTTGTTGCAGTTTGTGGTGTATTGGTGATGATTGTTGGTTGAATTTGGGGAATTTTAGCAGGAAACAGGGTCGAGAGTTGAGAAAAAGTAATCCAATAATAGCAGCAGAATAATAACGAAACACACACACGCACACGCACACAACACTAGAAAGTACATGCCTGTAAATCGGGAGGATTAGCACCCAGGGGTCGTTGTAAAAATGCTGCTTGGGAACTTGACAATTGCTCGGCGGTTAGAAAATCGTCATCCCTCAAAGACACACTATAAAACAGTCGTCCCTTGTACTCATTGGGAAGCTTGTGCTTCTTGTCACCTTGATATAATTTCGTGGGTCGAATTCGATCCAACGACTCTCGTATATCCAAACCAGTTTCTTCGTACAATTCTCGCGCGGCTCCCAGCTTTCCAGCCAGTAATAATTGATCCTTGACATTATTCGTCTTGGCCTTGGCCTCGGTAAATTCAAAGGTATCTACGTGCCCTCCCGGTAATTGAAAATGATGAGGTTTTTTCTTTTTTCGGGTACAATGCAACAGCAGAAATCCATGGTCCTCGTGTGTCGCGAAAATAAAACCACGATAATCGGCGTTGGTAAAATCCAACTCGGTTTTTTCGACGTCATCGTCGTCATCATCATCATCAATATTCATGAGCGGAGTTGTGGTGTTGGGTGGTACTGGTGGTGGTAGTGGTTGTTGTGTTGTTGTTGTTGTTGTTGTTTGGAGAACGGAAGGAGGTTTAGAATCTAAAAAGCGCTGTTCTTCTTCTACTAGAATATCTCGGGGAGGTGGGAAACAGAAACGAAAAATGTTGCAAATAAAGCAATCAGCTGGCGTGTTGTTGTTGTTACTACTGCTGTTGCTTTCCATACTCTTGTTAACGACGACAAGTGCTGTTATGACTCCTAGTAGTATTAGTATTAGTGTGAAATATCTTATCATTACTATCGTGATTTTTTAGTAATGCGCAATTGCTTGCTGGTTATTTCATCAGCACTCTTCATGCTGCAGTCTTCTGTTTTCGAAGAGGACATTAGATTCTCATCATCAACTCATGTTGTACCTACTACTAGCTAGTACTAGCTAGACCACTAGAGAGCTAGTACTGTAGCTAGCTACTAATGATAGCTAATAATAGTAGTACGTCGAGAATACTACTACCAAGTGCAACGAAGGTTAAGGACAAATAAATATTTTCACTAGGGATCGAAGAACTAGCTACTACTAGGCAGATCAAGATCGGAATGCATCAAGTCCCCTGTGTCGACCGCTGCAAATTAAGAGCTGCATAGTCGCACCATTGTCATCTCACACTATTAGATTTGCCAGGTTACTGAAAAGTAGTGCGAACCCAATCATAACACGAAAGTGTTCCGATGCGAATGCATTATTGATAACCAGAAAGAAAATATACGGAATCGGAGGCTAGGAGCGTGGTTTTTGTCATTGTGTGACTGCCTGCGTATCATCTCTGTCCATAGTGTCGTCCTCTCTCCGGTGACTGTATCGCTAGGTGAGGTCTCTCTCTGGAACGCTGAAGAATCTTTGTACATTTCATTTTTATACCAATAGAGAGCCTACGAGAGACTTGAAAACTTATGAAATGATATACTCGTCTTGGAATATAACTTCGTACCTACTCTCTTCCATTTATACAATTTGAGAAATCCCGGGCAGCTTCTCAGCATACTTCTGGAATCGGATCGGATTTGTTACCTTGGTGAAAATTATACTGAGTATAAGATATTATTATTTCTCTGTCGCATCGAATTTAATTCTACTAGCCTTTATCAATGCTTGTGCTCTCTTGCTCTCTTACCTGAGGCTCTCTGATGAGTGCAATTAGGTGCGAATCCTACTGGGGAGAAATTTTTTTTAATCGCACGACTTGCACTTTTCTTTGTCTCTTGATCGCTCTCGCTCGCTCTCGCTCGTAAACCCGAGAAATCTGAATTAGTCTCGCGCGATTGTTCATTGTCATCATCGCGAGATGTTCCGGTTGATGCAAGGCTGTTAAAATACATTGAGTTATCAACATGAAATAATAATTTAATTCCGTATTTCAATAACTTCATATTCCCTTCCTGCGACAATGGTACCGATGAGTCGAACGAATGTTGTTGTGAACCTTGCCAAAAAGGTACTTTGCTCAGCCGGGACTGCCGATGCTGTACAAGCACCTCTATTTCAAGAGCTGATCAGTGCCATTGCCAGCTCCAACCCTACTCCTGCGGTGCCCCGTGTCCCCCCATCGATCCACGACGACCCCCGTTATCCAGTCCAAGATCAAAAGTTTCATAATATTTTGGCAAAATCGGAAAAACAATATGATATTTTAGCTCAATCCAGAGAAGAATATTTGACGGAGTCTAATGCTACCTATGGGTATGTTGTATCTTTGCTTGTAACGATTCATGCAACCTGCAGTGCAGTTCTATAAGAAACCTTTGCCTTCCGGCCTAACAATTTTCAATTGTAATCTTGAACGCAGAACAACACCAGCTGCGAGTATTCTTACTCTGCTAAATGTTCTTTATCCAAATGGTAGTAGCAACGCAAGTGGTTCCTTTGTTGATATTGGCAGCGGACAGGGGATTCCCTGCCTTGCTGCTGCCTTGTCAGGACGTTTTTCTATAGCAAAGGGCATTGAGTGCCAACCGAAATGGTACGAGTCTGCAGTACTGCTGAAAGAGGTTTACGACGAGAATCAAGATGCTAAGGACGCGTGCACATTGGAATTTCATTGTGATGATGCAACAAAACCAGCAGGGCATTTGGAGGGCTCCAGTTGTGTATTCCTAAACAGTGTCACGTTTGACGCAAAGTTTTGCCAGCAACTGGGCCATCGGATAGAATCCGACCTGGCAAGAGAAAAAACCGCTGGGGACGACATCTTTGTTGTGTCCTTAAGTCGAAGGTTGCCATTACCATCGTTCGATCTGGTTGATATCCTTCGATTGAATGCCAATGGAGAAGGCATGTACACTTTCTATGTTAATCGAAAGGCTAATACGCAATCCACATTCTACGCCATTACCGATTCTGAAATCATGCGTGCTCTGCGTGATAATGACCTAGTAGGCAGTTTGGTGGCTATTGCACGAGGGCACGCAGATGAGCGGCTTGGACTTTCCCTTCTTGCCGCTCTTGCAGGATCAGAACCGGTTGTTCGTCAATACATGTGCTGTCCAGTGCTGCTGGAACGATTAGAGACTTCCATCGATAGTAAATTGGCCACTCTAACCCAAAAGGCCCTAGGATCCATGGTCCTGCGGGCCATGTCAGACCATCCAGTGGGAAGAAGCGCGATTGCCAAGAGCGATTCGTTGCTCGACGAATTGTTAGCTGGCATCTCTACCGATGAGGAACACCCAGCTTTGCGAGCCAATTTCTTGGACATTTTCAGTCAGCTATTGTATGATTCTCCCTTGGATCGTATATCCGTAGAGCTCAATGAAACTACCGAGCGTCTTCAAGAGGATAACGCGGCTTTAGTGTCCGACAACCTCAGAGAAGCCTTGGCAGAAACGATTGCGATGCGGCGTTGGTGGGACGGCCACAAGCTCGAGATCTCCAATTCTAGATAGCATGGTATGTCACGATAAGAATGAAGTGAAATGGCTACCTTGTGCTCTCCTATAATGTCATTGCGCACGTGAAGCAATCAAGTGTTCTTGCTAGTTTGCTGGCTTCCTTCCTTCCCGAAGTGCTCTCTCATCAGTCCTGTGCTTGCAGCGGAATCGAATTTCTCTCCTTTTAAGTACCTGCTAACACTAGCTAGTAGAGAGACTAGCTACTGTAGTAGTCACGGTAGCTACTAGCTAGTAGGAGTGGTACAGTAGCTCTAGAGTAGCTAGTCTGCTAGCTAGTAGTACTAGTAGCTACTACTAGTAGTAGCTACTACTAGTACTAGACTACTAGTAGTACTACTAGTAGTAGTACAAGTAGCCTACTACTAGTACTACTACTGAATGGAAGTGTACTGTAACTTTAGTTCACGAGCGCGAATGGTCTAGAATCCATCACAGTTCTGAAACATTCGCAATCAACATAACAACAACACAGGAGTGGTAGTAGACTAGAGTACTGGTAATAATATCTTCCCGTGAGGATCTCGTGTCGACCTACCCAGTTGAAAGGTACTAGAGTAATCTTATACAGAAGACTGCAGCGATGAAGTCACCTAGCACTTCCCATACCTTATATAACATGATATTAGTATCATTAAGCGTGCTATTCACCTTGGGATCTACCCAATATGTGACAGCTGACACTACGCCGCGCCTCTTTCCTGCAGCCAAACAAGAGCAATATGATCCACAGACCCATTCACTTCGGACATTGCAACGCATTGATCAACTTTCCTTTCATCATCACTACCACCACAATGGTGTAAGGTCTTTGCAAGATGATCTCAAAGAAGATCCTGTTATTGTCGCTGCTCGACAACGCTTCTTGGATTATATTACGAATGCAATTCCAGATCATGCCAATGAATATTCCATCAACCCCCAACAACAAACACTCGTGCCAATTGCAGAAGTTCATTTAATAGTAATGGACAATACCACAACCAACCACAGCAGGGGTAGCAGTCATACAATGACGACTCCACATGTTCCAGCAAACGTTGATGAATCCTATCAACTTCACATTGATAGCACAGATGGTAGCAGTATCGTAGTCCAAGCCAAAACAGTCTTCGGGATTGTTCGGGCATTGGAATCGCTTGCTCAACTATTAGAATTTGGATGGATGGATACTCTTCCTAATACAAAAAAAACGGACACGTACCCCGTCCATGTCATTCGGAATACACCGATCTTCGTTGCTGATGCACCTACCTATTCGTATCGTGGCCTCATGATTGACACGTCCAGGCACTATCTGCCCTTGTCGCTCATTTTGGAAAACTTGAACGTTATGGCCATGAACAAATTGAATGTCCTGCACTGGCACATGACAGATGCACAATCGTGGCCCTTCCAGTCGACAACCTATCCCGAACTATCGACCAAGGGAGCTTGGTCGTTCCACCAAATATACACGCACGAGAATGTACGACAGGTGATTCGTGAAGCCTATTTGCGGGGCATACGAGTCATTCCAGAGTTTGACCTGCCGGGACATTCGCAAGTCTTGGAACGATCGCATCCCGAGTTAATGTCCCAGTGTGATGAACGAGGTCCGAACGACTTTTCAGCACCGCTAGATCCGACCTTGCCCATTGTTTACGATTTTGTAGAAAATTTGTACCAAGAAGTAGCAACCTTGTTTCCTGACAGCTTTGTGCATATTGGTGGAGACGAAGTCAACATGGATTGTTGGAATCATGACGACAAAGTGATGAAGTGGGCCAAGAGTCATGGCATGACCAAGGCCAACGAGTTGCTAAACTATTTTGAATCCATCTTGACAGATATTGCAGCCTCGTGCAACAAGACTCCCATTGTCTGGCAGGAGCTCATCAACGAAGGTGTTGATCTTCCACCCGAGACCATCATTGATGTGTGGAAAGGATTCGATACAAAGACAATTGAAGATGCGACGAGGCGTAACTATACCGTCATTGTATCTGGATGTTGGTACTTGGATCATCTCGGTGACAGATGGGATACCTACTACAAATGCGAATTATTGAACTTTAATGGAACGCAAGTACAGAAAGATCTCATCATGGGTGGACATGCAAGCATGTGGGGTGAACGTGTGGATGCCAGTAATTTCATGGAACGCGTTTGGCCACGAGCATCAGCTGTGGCCGAAAAATTGTGGTCCGGTAGCGAGCCCCAGGCTTACCGTGATATCTTGTCCAAAACTGTAAATAGGCGCATCACAGCTTTCCGTTGCTTGATGGTATTGCGCGGAGTTGCAGCTGCTCCCATCAGTCCCGGAGTTTGTCAGCAAGATCCAAGATTTCCTCCCAGTCATCCAGGTGCCACAGGGGAACCACTGATGGTTGCAGACAGGATACGTCATGACTCTCTAGTAGTGGAGTAGTGCTCCAAATGCTACCACTGAACCTCAGCACATAATATACTCTCTTGTCCATAGGGTTTACGTCAATACTTGAGTACAGTGCCGAGAAAGTGGCAGGTGAACAATTATAACGGCACTGTTTGCACTAGCGTAGAGGTCAAAGTTGTTGTTCCGCATACCTTTTTTCTTCTCTCGCTTTTGATGGAAATATCCAACTTCTGGCGACGGACAGACAACGAACGACATCTTTTCAGTTTCATTTTTTCGCAGTTTCTTTTGCTAAACGCACTCCTGATTCAGGTAATCTAGAAAGCTAGCTATTCCGAGTAATAAGCCTGGCTATATTCTTCATCGTTATCAACAAGACGTTAATATGATAATATCAAGCTACATATCTTGCAGACGACTGTCCATCGGTGGGGGTATTCACATGCTTCTGAAATTTGCATTGCCCATTTTTTGTACAGCTGTTCATCAATGGACAATATTACCTACCGCTGACGCATTCTCCAGCTCTGGCTCCAGCTTAACTCCTTCGCAGTTACGTCCCAAAGATGGAGAACAAGGTGGGGATATTGGTAAACGGGTGGCTCTGATAACAGGTGCCAATAAGGGTATTGGCAAAGAGATTGTCCGATTGTTAGCACAAGATGAAACCTTCCCAGAACCATGGTACATTTTTTTGGGATCGCGCGACGAAGAACGGGGGAAACGAGCGGTGGATGAATTGGCACCATATTTGACCAGAGGCAACAAAATTATACTTTGTCCTTTGGACATTACGAGTTCGTCCAGTATAGAAGGGGCCGTCCAAGCCATTCAAGATATTTGTCAGGGGCAGTTGGATGTGTTGATCAACAACGCGGCTATTTGTTTCAACGATTCGACGCTCTATGGGACCCGACAGCATACTCCCTTTGCAGAGCAAGCAGATCTGACCATACAGACCAATTTCTACGGCACTTTACGGGTTACCCAAGCCATAATTCCTCTGCTTCAAAAATCTGATTCTCCTAGAATTATTAATATGGCCGGTTCGGCGGGTGGATTGAATTGTCTGCAATCAGAATACCTCATTGACTGCTTTACCAACCCTTATCTGGAACTGAACGACTTGATTGGTCTGATGAAAGAGTTTGTCTCGGACGTGGAAAATGGAGGCATTCATGGATTAAATGGCTGGCCCGAATCACCGTACGCGGCAAGCACACTGGGAGTGATTGCAATGACCAAAGTCTTGGCTCGCAACTACAAAGGTATCATGATCAATTCTGTAGATCCCGGATGGTGTGCAACGGACCAGAACAATTGGCAAGGCATGCTGCCAGCCGGGGAGGGAGCCATTGTGCCTTATCGAATGGCAATACTTCCAAAAGAAGACTACGTGACGGGGATGAATATTGAAGGTTAGATACTACAGTACAGCTAGTTATATAGAAATTAACACAAAAATTTGCTATAGAATTAAAAGAGATATTGCAAAAGCAATGCCAGTTTCTTTGATAATCTACTCTCAAGAGAAGGCAATAATATAATCTTCAATAGACGGAGTCGACTTCCTTACGAACGTCCAAATGGGAAGGCTTCATCTGTAAGCTTGATGGCTCCCTTTCCTGCGCTCTCAACCATCTTTGCCTCCTTCAAGGCAGTCACCATACTCGAAAACCCTGCCGAGCGTGGATTTCCGTAACCTAATGTCGACGCAAGGCCTTTGATTTCGTGAGCAGCGCCGTCCAGAAGAATTTGCCAAAGCTCATCGAATTTGGCAGGGTTTGCCAGCTTCTTGACAATTAAGGGCTTGAGGCGCTTTTCAAAGTACTCCTCGTTGCTTTTGGGTGGCTCGATCTTGGGCATCGAATCGATTCCCTTTTTCGTAAGACGAATACAATCCTTCGACCCCTTTTCAAAGATGGCTTGATCGTAAAAGACGCCAAGTAGTTTTTGAAAGCCAGCGCTGCGAGGGTTTGAGTACCCCACGGCTGCTGCCAACATGGCCTTGGAGAACTCTTCCTTTCCGCTGAGAGCAAAGTCCTCGCCAATTACCTGAAAAAGTGTGGCTTGGACTTCCTCAGAAGTCTTAGCGCTGCTGCCTTTCTTCGCTCCGGATTTCGCCTTTCTGATAACCTTAGGTTTGGTGGCGGAGTTTGAACTTTTCTTGGTCATGGTGTAAGGAAGGGTTATAAAAATGGGGGAAAAACTGAACTTAATGATAAGCGGAATTGTGGGATGAGCGAGAAATGAAGAAAAGTTTGACCTCACGAAATTTCTTTCCACGATTACCGTATGTAGCGAGTGAACCCAAGAAGACTCCGAAAATCGGAAGGCAGAGGGATATGTCGTGGTTACAATAATATCATCATTTCTGAGCGAAAAGACTCAAGCGTTGGGCGCACTAAAACATTCCCTATCTCGGTCGACCTGAAACAATTGTGTATGAGCGTGCGCGGAAAAGTAGGAGCCGATCGCCGTGGAAGAGAGAGGAGCAAACAGAATAAAAACAGAATAAGTGTCGCTTAGCTTTTTTCAGACTAATTTGAACTGATACCATCGTCTTTTGGTCCATTCTCTTCGATAAGGCTCGTGCCGGATTCAGCATCGTCCGATTGTTTTGATCTTTCAATTTTTTGGCCCAATAGCCGATGGGAGCTTTAAGAATTCTCCATGATCTGATACTGTATCTGATCTAATGCGCATCAAAATGATGTAAACACAAATATCTAAATAAAACGAAAATATAGTTTTTAACGCAAAGAATCTTCTTTTTTATTGTTTCTGAAAAGTATAGCATAATTTTTGCTATGCCTTCTCGAAACACCAAAATCACAACACTCAAGACTGTCCATTATTTGCTCGCTGTCTTTGCCTTAAGCCCGTCAAACTTAGAAATAAGAGTGTCAACGATAGAAGGATCGGCCAAGGTACTTGTGTCGCCTAGAGAATCTGCTTCGCTGCAGACAATCTTACGCAAAATGCGACGCATAATTTTTCCAGAACGAGTCATGGGCAAACTTGGAGTCACGATAATATGGTCGGGAGCCGCGAAGGCCCCGACACCAGTGCGGACCGCCATTCGCAATTCTTTTAGCAATTCGGGCGATTCTTCGTATCCCATCGTCAACATGCAAAAGGCACAAATGGATTGTCCCTTTATGTCATGGGGCTCTCCCACCACAGCAGCTTGTGCAACAGCAGGGTGGCCCACCAATGCACTTTCGACCTCGGCAGTTCCAATTCGATGGCCACTGACATTAATTACATCATCAACACGTCCAATAATCCAATGGTAACCGTCCTTGTCTTTCAGGGCGGAATCACCAGTAAAATAGTACCCTGGGTAAGGCTTGAAATAGGTAATCAAGTAGCGCTCGTGATCACCCAAACAAGTACGAGCCATTCCAGGCCAAGGTTTCCGAATAGCCATGACACCTTCCAAATGCCCAGCTTCGTCTCGATCTGCCTCCGTCAAGAGATGTCCATCGATGGCACTCAGAATCACAGCATCAATACCTGGAACAGCCAAGGTACAAGATCCGGGCTTCATATCTGTAACACCTGGCAAGTTGGTGATGATGTGTCCACCTGTTTCCGTCTGCCAGTAAGTATCAACAACGGTGCATTTTTCCTTACCAACAACTTCGTAATACCATCGCCATGCTTCGGGGTTGATGGGTTCTCCAACTGTTCCCAAAACACGGACACTGGAAATGTCGTACTTTTGAGGAAATTCATCACCGTAGCGCATCAAAAGACGGATAGCAGTTGGCGCCGTATAAAATTGGGTAATTTTATGACGTTGAATCATATCCCAGTAACGACCAGGATCAGGGTACACCGGCGTCGACTCAAAGAGGAAGGTCGTACTTCCCAAAAGAAGAGGACCATAAACAACGTAGGTGTGTCCAGTGATCCATCCACAATCTGCGACACAGGCAAAGACATCCCCTTCAACAATATCGAAGGATGTTTTGGTAGTGTAGGCAGCGTAACACGCATATCCACCGGTTGTATGAACCAATCCTTTTGGTTTTCCTGTAGATCCACTGGTGTAGAGCAAAAACAATGGATCTTCCGAGTCCATCACCTCCGGAGGACAGTAGGGACGCTGAACCGCCACCAGAGGATCCATGCGAACATCCTTTTCCATCATCTCGTAGGGGGCAGACGTTGAATCAGAGTCGTAAAAGCGCTCCCAGACGAACACCTTGTCGACCACATCGGGACAATCCATTTTGCTCATGGCTTCATTTACAATCTTTTTCAAACCGATATCCCGACTTCCACGTTTGCCCATATCGGCTGTGACTACATACTTGGACTGGGCCGCCGAGACCCGAGAAGCCAAGGCTTCGCTGGAAAATCCAGCAAAGACCACCGAATGAACGGCGCCCATTCGAGCACAGGCCAGCATCGTCATGGCCAGTTCGGGGACCATGGGCATGTAAATGGTCACCACATCGCCCTTGCGAACACCCTGCGCTTTCAGGGCGTTGGTAATTTGACTGATTTTGTTCATCATTTCCTGGTAGGTGATGCGCCGAATATCGTTTGGTTCGTCTCCTTCCCAGAGCATGCCGATTTGATCGCCCTTACCAGCCAAGACGTGACGATCAATGGCATTATAGCACAAATTAAGTTTGCCATTCACGAACCAGGCAATATCACCACGATCGAAAGATCCGTGACATACGTTTGTAAACGGACTCGTCCAGTCCAGGAGCTCGTTGGCCTTGTTGGACCAAAACGTATCCGGATCACTCAGGGATTGCTCGAACTCTCGTTTGTAATTCTCCATCGTATTACCATTTAGGTTTCCCTTGGAGGACACCAGTTTTGCAATTTCATGAGGTTTCGACATGGCAGTCAGTGCAAAGCAGCAGCAATGAAGCAGTAGTAGTTGAAGTAGTAGTAGGGCAAAAAATTTGGGGGGATGGTACATCAAGAAATGATAGGTCAAAATTTCCCAGTATCAACACCTTTCAGAGAGAGAGAAAAAAACGAAAAAACAGCAACAACCTAGAGGGCCTAAGAGAAGCGAAGCTGTTCTGAAATCAGTCGTATTGTTACTACTAGAGCTACTTTGGATAGATAGACTACTCTAGCTAGTAGTAGTATGTTGCTGTCTTTTTTTGGGGGGGGGGGGGAGAGGATATAATTGCTCTTGCCGAAGAAGTTTGATAATGAGAAGTGGGAGTAGGATGGGGTTGGGAAGGATAAAACAATAGTGTTAAATACTCTAGTAGGCCTGCAACAACAAAGCGGAAAATGGTAGTGTATTGTCGAATGAATTATCTAATAAAGAAGCAATAAATTTCGAATGAACAAAAAAATGTTGTATCACTGTTTGAATGGTCATTTTGAAAGACTCATAACCTTTTGACAACGTTAAGCTTTATTAGCCGTAACCCTAATTTAGATCTTTTTGGAAGGATGATTCATTCATCATCTGAGTCGAACAATTTCCAAAAAAACTGCAGTAAAATAATGATAGCACGAGCTGACGCGTGTTTTTAACAGCTCATTCAAGATGGACTTTCGTCATCATCAGGTGTGTTTGTTGGCTTGAAGATATTATAATTATAATCGTCATCAATCACAAATAATTACAAGCAGCAGAGGGAGATCCTTTGAATGCCACTAAACTTGCGCCACAGCAGCAAAGAGACTCACAGTTCCTTACAGCTAGTAGAAGAAGTAGTAGTATCCCAGAGTGAGATCAATCGTAAAGGAATTCACAGGAATCATCATAATACTAACAACACCACCCACAAGAGCAGCAACAGCAAAAATTATTTCAATTATATTACTCGTAGTATGATTGGTATCAATAAGAATACGAACAAGAAACCAACAAGAGTATATTCTGCAACAGTAGCATCCATCGCCGGTTTCATCATGATTGCCAGTGTCCTTCGAGCTACTACCGCCTTTAGCTTTGCCAAAAAGACGTCATCGGCATCGGCATCGGCAAGTTGGGCAGCCAAACGGTTTGCCCGTCCCGCCACTGCTTTCTTTTCTACTGCACTTTCTTCGTCGACAGCAGTGGCAGAAACGGAAAATCCTCTCCTTCAACAGGACGATCTGCCAAAATTTAGTAAAATTGAACCGAAAGATTTAACTCCGGCGGTGAACACGCTCTTGGAAAAATTGGACAAAGATTTTGAACAATTTGAAAATCGCATCCAAACTACGGATAAAACAACAACAACAACGTACGATGAAATATTGCCCGTACTGGAAAGGATGCAATTTGGTTTGGGCTATACCTGGGGTATTGCCGGACATTTGAACGGTGTCAAGAATGAAGATGAACTTCGTAAGGCCTACGAAGATAATCAACCCAAGGTCGTGCAAGCCATGACGAAATTTAGTCAATCCAAACCCCTCTATGATGCCTTGGAAGCCATTGAAAAGGAATGGGAAGCTTCTGGTACTGCTGAAACCGAGGATGATTTCGAAACAAAGCAGAGAAAGCGCGCCGTGGAAGGATCATTGTTGGGTATGAGACTGGGAGGAGTCGGTTTGGAAGGAGAGAAAAAGGAAAAATTTAACGAAATGAAAATGAAATTGGCAGAAATTTCTACCAAATTTAGTAACAATGTCTTGGATGCTAGCAAGGTGTTTTCCTTGGATATCACGGATCCTGCCAGCCTCGAAGGTGTGCCCGAGAGTGCCAAGGCCATGTGGGCACAAACTTACATTATGCAGTTGAAAGCCGAAGGCAAGGAGGTACCCGAAATGAACCCCGAGGCTGGTCCATGGAGAATCACTCACGATATGCCCAGTTACATTGCTGCTTTGCAACACTTGCCAGACCGTGAACTTCGCGAGAAAATTTACCGTGCCTATATTGCTCGTGCTGGGGAGACCATGGAAGACAAGAACAATGTTCCTCTTGTGTACGAAATTTTGAAAATCAAGGCAGAAATGGCCAAACTGCTGGGGTTTCAAAACCACGCCGAGCGGAGTCTTGCCAGTAAAATGGCACCTAGCGTTGAATCGGTTGCCGAGCTTTCCGATCTTATTCTCGAGAAGGCACTACCAGCTGCCGAACGAGAGCTTGCCGAGATCACTGCGTATGCCCGCGAACAAGGAGGAGAAGAATACAAGGAAGAAAAGTTGGAAAAATTAATGCCCTGGGATATAACATTTTGGAGTGAACGTCTCAAGGAAAGTAAATTCGACCTGAAGGAAGAAGAACTTCGACCCTACTTTGCTCTCCCCAATGTATTGAATGGTATGTTTGGACTTTTGGAGCGTCTTTTTGGCGTACGTGTTGAAGAAGCCAAGGGGGCTGCTGAGGTCTGGCACCCAGATGTGCAATTCTTCAAGGTCTTTGACATTGAATCCAACAAACATATTGCAAGCTTTTATTTGGATCCATTTTCTCGTCCCGAGAACAAACGCGGAGGAGCGTGGATGGATGTTTGCATTGGCAAATCGGAAGCTCTGAATCGTGATGTTCCAGTTGCATATTTGACCTGCAACGGCAGTCCCCCCGTCGGAGATAAGCCATCGCTCATGACATTCCGTGAAGTTGAAACTCTGTTTCACGAAACTGGTAAGTTATTGGCCGCCTAGATGCTAGATTTGTACCTATTTGGTTCAGATTTCTGAAATATATGTTTGCTATTACTTACATCTATTTCTGACACGAATGTGTTCTGCTGCAACGGCACAGGTCATGGTCTTCAACACATGCTCACCAAGGCCAGTGTCGGTGATGTTGCTGGTATCAACGGAGTCGAATGGGATGCCGTTGAGCTTCCATCTCAATTCATGGAGAATTGGTGCTACGATCGTCCTACTGTGTACGGATTCGCCAAACACTGGGAAACTGGTGAGCCTCTTCCCGAAGAGATGTTTGAAAAGCTGAAGGAGCAAAAGATTTACGGTGCTGGTATGATGTCTTGTCGTCAATTATTGTTCGGCCAACTGGACATGGAACTCCATTCCAACTACGATCCCGTCTCGGGAGAAAGTGGAAAGGGCGAATCAATTTTTGACGTTCACAGGCGCATGGCCGAAAAGTTTACTCCCTATTCCACGCCTCTTCCCGAAGATCGGTTCTTGTGCACCTTTGGACATATTTTTGCGGGTGGGTACAGTGCTGGCTACTATAGTTACAAGTGGGCCGAAGTTATGAGTGCTGATGCTTTTGGTGCCTTTGAGGAAGCTGGTCTTGATAATGAAGAGAAGGTTGCCGAAGTTGGTCGTAAATTCAGAGACACTGTGCTGAGTCTTGGTGGAGGTGTTCCCCCCATGGAAGTCTTTAAGAGCTTTCGTGGTCGTGAACCATCTCCCGAGGCTCTCCTTCGCCACAGCGGTCTATCCGAGTAAAACTGGATTCGCAAGAAGGATCGTGTTTCATGATTTAAAGGTGAATTCTAAAATTGCTACAAGCTAAAGTAAGAAAATTGATACTGGTGGTTCCGCTGCTTTTTACTATAATATATATCGTCATTTCGATGCCAATTGTAGCGAGACGATGATGTTCATCTTCGCATATAGTATAAAAGTGTAATAGCGTCCTTCAATGTTTTGCACACATGTTCACATCAACGAATATGGTTCAAAAAAGCCTCTGTGGGAAACTATTTCCACTACATTTCCTCCGCCTCGTCATCGTCGTCGTCATCCATATCTAAAGCTGCCTGTGACATGACTTTCGCTTCTTCTTCCTTTTGAAGTCGCCGAATACGTTGTCTGACTTTATTTTTGGTGTAAACATCGTCTTCCAATTGGTCCGCTCGAATGCTGTTGTTGGTACAGCCTGGAAAGGGACACTGCTTATTCGCTTTCTTTTTCAGATAGTCCATGATGCCCAATCGGGAATAGACATGTCCACACTGTTTGTTCTTGACAGGATCCTCCATCCAAGTGGCCGTGAACGGACATTTCAATTGAGCATCGATATTTCCCTGGTTGTGATTGCGCATGACTTCAATATCATCATCATCATCGTCGTCGTCATCGTCGTCATTGTTATTTTTCTTGTTGCCTCCTCTACCACCCCGGTGGACCTTTTCTCCCAGTGCTTCACAAATGTCCTTGTACATGTCCGAATCTTTGGGATCCTTCTGATATTCTGCCGCTTGCTGTTTCATCAGATCTGCAATTTTGGCTTCATAATCCGTTTGTCCATTCCCGTAAAGTTCCCCACCGCCGTGTGCGTTTGTACCGTCGGCGTCGTCATTGTTATTGTTCAAATCTGCTTTGAGCTTTTGAATGGCACCAATAAAATGATCAATCGTTTGAATCCGTAATTGATTGCGTTCACTGAGAGCTTTGGTACGATCACGCTGCTCTTGCAAGAAGGTTTGGATCTGATTCTTGCTTTCTTCGTCGGCCATGTCGAGCAAGGTTTCTTCGAATTCACCATTGGCAGTCAACCGATCTGCTTCGACTTTCAATTGAGCGTGGTTGTCGAGCGTACCCTCCTTGTAATCACCTTCTTTGGCTGCCATGGTAGTAAGAACCGCGGACATGATGCCACTGTGAGATTGAACACGTGCTGATGACATTGTAATAGGATATAATAGGATATACAATGTTGATGATTATTATTTGTGATGGTCGGTGTGTGAGTGTGCGCGTGTGTGTGTGGCCCGTTGGTTGCTGCTTACGATGGAAGCCCTCTTTGGTTAGTTGATTGGTTGGTTGGTTGATTGCTTCCTAACTACAGTAGTACTGTATTCGAGTGGCTAAAAGACTAGAAGGAAACGGCGATCTGGTCCTGACGGCAAGATAGGAAATGGCGTAATGTGAAGTTATCTACTATAATCTTGTGTTATCAAAAATGTAAAGAAGACGATCGATGATGAGTCCACTCATTTATCAGCATTGTTTTCGCAAGTCAAGCTTGCATCGTATTGCTGCATGTGCAAGCTTGTTGATTTCCCTCCAACAACGAAAAACCGTAACAACTCAGAGTATATGTGCGTCGTAATGTCGTCTTACCAGTACGTAGTATTATGCTACAACAACAACTACTACTAGTAGCTACTAGCTAGTAGACCTACTCTACCTCGGTAGGTAGACTACTAGACTGCTAGCTAGACTACTGACCTGTTCACGAGTTCCACAGCTTCATACAGTAGATGATGTTGTTCTAAACGCCGCCGATTGGATGCTTCCTGATTTCGTCTTTGCATCTTTTTGGTGAAGTTCACGGATCATCTCCTACCACAAAATAGTCGTCGACTTTATAAAAACCTTCTTTAGGTTAGAGCAACACCAGCAGCAGTAAGAGCTTCACGCACCCAAGATGGTATACATTTGTCACCACCGGTTTCTCCGCGAAATTGATCCTCCAAAAAGCTATTGACAAAATCTGCAAATTTATTGTCCAAAATGGATTGTCGCATAGTTCGGACCAGTGTCATCATATAAGCAATGTTGTGTTGTGTCAACAGTTGAATGGCCAAAGGATTTTCCGCCTTTAGCAAGCGATGAAGGCGGGAACGAGACACGGCCGTCTTGGGATGGCATGCCTGACACTGACAACCCTCTTGAATCACGCGCTTATCGCTAGCACATTCGTGTGATTTTAGTCGCATAGTGCCGGGTGTCCTTCCCGGTACCAAAGCCACTCCAAAGCGAGCCGTTCTGGTTGGATAGACACAATCGTACATGTCAACTCCTAATGCTGTACAGACCACCAAATCCAAAGGATAGCCCACTCCCATCAAATATCGTGGTTTCGTATCCGGCAAGGCTCGACAACACTGGTCTACGACTTTCCAAAAATCATCCTTGGATTCGCCTCCCGCTAATCCACCAATGGCATAACCGGGCACAACATAGTTTAATTCGATTTGACGTCGACGAAAGCCCGCGAGACACCGTTCACGCAGTCCACCCACACTGGTATCGAGTCCACCCTGAACAATCGGGAACAGATTTTGAGTATCCGACTTGGAATGTGCCTGTATGCAACGATCGTACCATCGAAGAGTCCGATAGGTTGCCATTTCAAATCGGTCATCGTCCACTTCGACACTCGACACAACATCGTCCAATGCCATGATGATGTTGGCACCAATTTCGTTTTGATACCGAATGGAATCTTCTGGTCTGAGAAGCATCATGGCATCGTTGTTCGCTGTCGTGATATTGTCGTCATCATCATCATCATCATCATTATTATTTTTCGTGTTATCTTTGGCAGCAGCTAAATTGCGCTTGACATTATCATCTTTCAAAAATGGATTTTCAAATGTCACACCTTCTTCCGTGACTTCGCTTAATTTGACCAAAGAGACCATTTGAAAGCCTCCAGAATCGGTCAAGAGATTGTAATTCATACAGTCCTTGTCATCGTCTTTGTTGCTTCGCGAATTTTGTCCCATAAAGGAATGCAAGCCATGAAATTCATTCACCAGTGCCGTACCAGGTTGCAGGGCCATGTGGTAGGTATTGGCCAAAATAATAGGACACGACAAGGCTGGATCGTTCATTAATTCTTGTGCTGTTAGCGCCTTCAAACATCCCTTGGTACCGACGGGCATGAAGATGGGAGTAGGAATGGGCCGGGGAGTTTGTTTGGTCTGTCCGGGTTGTGGTTTTAAATGGATCGTACAGGCCCGAGCTCGTCCACTCATGGCGTGCACGTAATGACAGAGTGCCGGTGATGAACGTGGATCAAACGTGGGAGGAGTATCGAGTGGAACCGTGGGAATGGGTGGAGCCAATTCATCTCGCGAGGACGAGGAGGATGATGGTGGAGGATATGGCGCATATTTGTCCCAAGTAATGTGACAGGAAAAATCTACATTTTTCAGTTCCTCGGGAAGATTAGATAGCTTTTGTTTCGTATTCAGGCGCTGCTTCTTAGTAGCTGGCTCTGCATCTGTTGTATTCATTGTATAATTGTTGTCGGACGAATAACGTTGGATACCGTTAAAAAATATTATATACTAGTACGAAATAGATGAATAGATGAACACTGTTAGTCTGGTAGTCTAGATGAAAAAATAATGATAGACGCAAGTTGGAGTAAAAAAGAAAGGTGAAGAGGGCAATAAAAAATGGATGAACAAGAAAAGATACTTTTTACGGGTTTCAAAGCTCTAACGGAGGTCAGACCCCGATGATGCGGGTATCGTAGGCGATTCCATACAATGAATGAGCCATCGTTTTAGTCGTCTAAAATGTTTCTGTGTTTGCTGCGATCACACACACACGTCCCGGCTAGCTACAGTAGAGTGGGGGTCTGTTGTACTGAGAGAAATAAAACTCTATGATACTACTACCGTACTAGACTACTCCTGTAGTACGCCACTGAAGCAAGATTGAGGAAGTAGTCTACCTCTCTAGAGTAGAGTAGAGTATTCTCTACTACTATTAGTAGTAGCTACTCTACTCAGTACTACAGTAGTAGCTAATAAGTAGACCACTGCACTAAAACAAGTATTTCACTCCGACTGACCGCACAGTGTCGTTAAATAACACAGTAATAATATTCTTCGTTCTCGGCAGGTGTCAAGGAACTTGACTTCTTCTCGAATCCGTCTCTTTCTGCACACGGACACTGGACACAAATAATTGTAATGAATGGCAGTGGCAGCATAAACCATCAACACACGATTCTAATCATAAATCTCACGCATTTACCGTACCTTTAATCTAAATTTAATTTCTTCACAGTAATTTAGAGACAGCCATGGAAGCCCTTACACCTGTCTCAACCTGTACGAATGCAGCAGCCTGCGAGGTAGAGCCGGAGGAGAAACAACCCCCCCCTGTCGTTTCACCCTCGGACTCCTATCATCCCAAGTGTGAAATGGCAGACAGGTGTGTCGAGGACTGTGCCGCCTATGGTCGAGTGTGTCCTTTTGCTGCACGAGCAGCAGGTATTGCGGCCTGTGTGGCCATTGCCAAACTCAAAGAAAATTCGGTCATTTTTGGTAACGACGAACCCATCATTTACAAAATCAAAAGCGACGATCTGATTATGGGCGAGAAATTGGGTGAAGGAGGTTTCAGTCTCGTGAATGCCTGCACCTTAAAAAGTGATCCTACTAGACAGATCGCCATCAAGTATCTAAAGCGGCAAGTCATGGTCAATCAACGCCAGTTTGAACACGGGGCTGCAGACTTGGTACAGGAGGCTTATTTTTTGAGTGTTCTCGATCATCCCCACATTATCAAACTTCATGGTGCCACGGCTGGGAATGTTCAATCCAATGTCGAGACAGGCAAGGAATGTTGCGTTTTTATTACCATAGATCGGCTTCGTGACACCTTGGAACAGCGATTGCAACGGTGGCGAGAGGAAGAAGAAGAAAAGAACCACCATCACATACACATGCCCTCCATCTTTGCTCATCTAAGTCACGAATACAAAGAGTGCAAACAATCGCAGTTGCGAGAACGGCTTCTGATAGCCCTACACATCGCGCAAGCGGTCAAGTACTTGCACGACAAGAACATCATCTTTCGAGACTTGAAACCGGACAATGTAGGCTTTGACAGTCAAGGCGTACTCAAGTTATTTGATTTCGGTTTGGCCAAGGAACTAAAGCCCGGGGAAGGGAATCCAGATGGACGATACCAGCTGACAGGAAATACCGGAAGTCGACGGTATATGGCACCCGAAGTTGCCAAGGAGATGCCCTACAACAAATCGGTCGATTCCTATTCCTTTGGCATTATGCTGCACGAAATATTGTCGGTCGAAAAACCATTTCAAGGCTATTCGAACGGCAAGCACATGTCTCTGGTCGTCATCGGAGGAGAACGACCGAGTATGGATAGTCGGCACACGTCCTTCTGGCCAATGAATCTACAATGGCTCATGAAACGTTGCTGGTCACCCGTTCCTACCAATCGCCCGGATTTTGATTCGATTGTGCAGACCTTGCAAGATGTCATAAATTCCAACGGCCCTCACAACAGCATTCCTTTAAGAGTTTCACATGCGCAACAACAGCAACAGCAGCAACCGCAACCAGATCCTTCTTCCGGCTGTTGCTCAAGCACTCAAACTACCACGCTCGTTGGAAGTCCCAGTACCAACAATCCCTCCAAACTGCTGCAACCACTAAAACGTCCCGAAATCGAAGCACCAGCGGGTGGATTTTCTTCCCTGCTGCTGGGGAGGCGGAAACTATCAGCCAAGTCACATGGATCCAACGGTGAAAGTCGTTCGCAAAGTCCTGTCGATACTGCCGAAATTCATGGTAAGAGCAGGGGAATCTCGTTGGGGTGGGTTTTTCGATCGCACAAACCGCAAGGTTCCGCGTGAAACACGGCTGGCAGTGTGAACTTTGCTATTGACGGTGTCTGTGAATTATTACACATTATAAAAATAATATAAAAGCTAGTAGTGTATCCATCAGAGCGAAATTCTATGTTCTATGCATACGCATCGACTCTACTTACTTGTTCAAAGTGGATGGGATAATGCAGCAAAGTTACATTATGTCACGTATCCCAGTCACGAGTACTTTCTGTGACAAGAAGCAATATGGCAGCTACTATTATTACTCTAGTAATAACTGTGCGTTAACTTCTTCCGCTTCATTTTTTCAACTTCCGATCCACTCAAAGCGATTTTTTGTTGTTGACGAATTCTTGTGAAAATTCACAAACCATTACTTTTTGACTGTACCTTTCACGCCACTCATCTAACTTTTCTCTCGGCCGCAAATATTTTCCCTTTCAGGCTCCTCCATCTCAATTCTTGTAACGTCTGTTCGCATGTGGTCCGTGACTTGTCTCGAAGATCCTGTAAATCATGGGGCATCCTCCTCTACTTCGGATCAAACCTACTTTTTCCTGGTCCATGCCCAAATTTCCATTGCCTCGCTTTTATCCACCAGTGCTGATGAACAACAGTCGAGTCAAATTTTGGACGCTTTCCGAACAGGAGGACATCCGGCTTGTGTGGCATTGGCTGATTTTTGTGCACGAAAAGTTGGTGAATTATTTCGCAAAAATGAATTGACCTTGTCCAATCCAGATGAAAATAATATCACCTGTGCACTGGAACCTCTGGACTATGCTGGAAGTCGGCGAAAGAAAAAGTCGAATTTTATGGGTAGTCATACGCCCTATGTGTTGGAACGAACAGATGTCTACAGTACGGAGCAAGAAGTGAATATTATGCTACGAGGCAAAGTATGCACTATCGACGAAAACATAAACGCCGACATGATTCCAGACGAAGAATATCTTGAATTGGCAGCAAGTAAAATGGCTGCACTAAAACCTGCTTCTGAAAGAATCTTGAGCCAGCACTTGGGATCCCAAAACACAGAGTTTGCAACTCAAGCCATGAATCATATTGCCTGTGTGGTACTTCAACATCGTCTGCGATCCTGCCTCGCTACCAAAGGAGCTGTGGCATTTGTGGCCGATGGATCCATTTTACCCCGGAAAAGTGGTGCTAATGATGCCCCTATGGCCAGTCCTCCTGCTGTTCCAAGTGAAGCTCCTGCAGAAAGTCCCATGAAGCAAACCTTAGAAGTAGACTTGGGACTGCTGCGTCCTTTCTTAGTGAGCAAACCTGTGGCTGATACTTCAAAACCAACCATTATTACCGTCACGGGCTTGGTAATTTCCACAGGTATCACATTGGTCGTAGGAGGGGGTTACCATGGAAAGTCAACTTTGTTGAGAGCCGTAGCTGCTGGAGTGTACGACAAAATTCCCGGGGATGGTCGTGAATACTGTGTGACAGTGCCCATGACAACAACCATCCGTGCTGAAGATGGTCGTTACGTTCAAAATTGCAACATTTCGGCATTTATTAGTAACCTTCCAACACCTCCAGGGGTATCCAAGGCTGTAAATACAACGCATTTTTCCAGTACCGAAGCCTCTGGATCAACGTCTCAGGCTGCTAATGTTGCAGAAGCTATTGAAATGGGAGCAAAGGTATTCTTGGTAGATGAAGATGTCAGTGCAGCCAATTTCATGGCACGCGATGGTCGTATGCGAGCTCTGGTTATGGACGAGAGTATCACACCACTACTGTATCGAGTCAATGGAATGTACAGTTCTCTCGGCATTAGCTGTATCGTTGTGGTGGGCGGGGTCGGAGATTGGCTTGATGTACCAGATCAAGTCATTCTAATGAATAAATATGTTATGTCTGACGCTACAAAGAAAGCACAATCTATTAGCAAACAATTTTCGCATGGTCACGTCCAATACGGTGGCAAAGGTCTGGTGCATCAATTGGAGTGGGAGAGAAAAGGAACTCCTTCTGGTCGCCGACCCACCGAAAGCTTTCTGCAGCAATTTCAACCGGACAACAGTACAGTTTCCTTGCTGGATGGTGGTCATGCCATATCGGTTCATCCATCTGATCTTGATGATCGCGATGTTGACATGACAGATGCAACTTTATTGGAGGGTGAAGCAATTTATGACGACGATGACGACGGTTACATTGATCTTTCGCGCTGTGAACAACTCATGGGAAAGAAACCTCAACTCTTTGCTTGCGGCCAGTGTGTCATTTGGTTGATTCGAGAAGCTCAACGCAATCCAAATACGAGTGTATCTCAGCTCCTTTCCAAATTGGACCAGACCATTGAAAAGAAAGGGATTATTGAAGTGTTTGCGAGCAATTTGCCTGTTACGGATCTTTCCAAATCGTCCTCGTGGATTCATCTACTGAATGTTTGCGGATTTGCGTACCGTCCGCGATCATTTGAAATCGGAAATGCATTCTTTCGCATGAGAGGTATGAAGCTAGTACAGCTTCCTGTCGAGGAAAGTCTCGAAGAAGTAGCGCAGCGATTGGAAGCAGAAAAGCGCAAGCGTGACCTTGCCGAAATTTGGGCCAAGCGACGAATCAAAGCAGACGCAAAACCAACAAATCGATTCCTTTAAATTTTTGTCCAGCATAATGGATCACATCGTTACCTGGTAATTCATTGAAAAATTCAATAGTTACTACCATTCTTCCGTGGTGCGGGTGAATTTGCAATGTTTATTAATCTTCCTGATATAGCTCTACATACATGATGTATATAACATATGGTTTATGGATTTTTGCCATGTTTGCAGTTCGAATTATGTTTCACTATCTTTCAATTCCATTCTCATCGCCGAGTCTCTAATTGTCTCTGTATCACTCTTTGCTGCAAGCCAAGTCAATTTAGCAAAATATCTACTGTGATTATTTATTCATCGTCTTCCATTTCTTCTTCTTCTTCCTTCTCCACGCCTTCCGACATGTCAATGTCTTCACCATCTGATCCCTTCTGCAATGCCTTCAGCCTTGCCTGCAATTCTTTGCGAGACATTTGATGTTTTTCCAAAGCATCCTTTTCACGTCGAACTTCGTCCAGTTTCTTTTGCAGATTGTTGGTCAACTAAATAGAATTAGTAATAGTAATAACAATAATTATTATAAGAAAAGGGAGAGTTAGAGAGAGATCAGCAATTGTTTTTCACCAATAAATAAAGGAATAATGATTACTTTACAAACAAACAAACAGCTTCTTACCATTTCTTCTTCTTGTTCCAATTCTACAATAATTCTTCCTTTTTCTTGCTGCAGGCAATCTAATCGCCGCATCAAATGATTGATCCGTCCCTCTTCGGACACTTCTGCTTCTGCTACCGACTGTACCGCTAATGACTTCATCGAGGCCAGATCGGCAGCGATGCGTGCCATGCGATGTCGTTCTCGTTTCAATACCGTCCGTAATTCATCCGCTGTTAAATATTTTTCCTCTTGTTCCATGTCTTTGGCACGCTGTCGTTCTTTCTCCACAACCGCTTCCATGGCTCGTTGTTGTTCTGAAATACGAGGTGGTTCCAATTGAAATTGGGATGATGGTGACATGGGCAAGTGGGGAGGAAAAATAATGCTACTGCTACCACCACCACCACCACCACCACCAACACTGCTACTAGTAAAAGCAGTCATATTCATGGGCATGAAGGTTTGAATGATAGGTTTGCCAGCAGCACAAACACCACCAGTACTACCACTGACACTGCCTTGTCGTAGCATGGGAGATAAAGGTTCCTTGCGATGTGGACTCCAACCCAGAGGTTGTTGTCCCACAGATCGTGAACGAAATCGATTTGCTTCCATAACATTAGGAGAGACGGGGACATTAGGAGGATGAGAAGCTGAAGGAGGTTGTTGTTGTTGTTGTTGGTTGTTGATCCTGTAAGGAGACCGAGGAGGTCCAGTTGCAGCAGTACTGGTAGCAACAGACGGAAGTTCATGAACAACATGATGATGGGCGGTTGTTGTACGAGGTGAGAGAGTAGGAATGGTGGTGGTGGTGGGGTCAACGTGAGAAGAAGGAGTGGAAGTGCTGCTGCTAGTGGTGGTGGACATGTTTGAAGATTATTGTGTTTGATGTGGAGATACAGTGTATGTGCAGAGTAATCAGTTAGACTTTGTCTACCGTAGTCTTGTTCTTCTGGTTGTTGCTGAATCCAGTTTATGCGAGAACTTGATTTTCTCTTTATTATTTTAGTCTACTATTGATGAGGTTTCGCTGCTGCTGTTTGTGACGATTGAGAAGACAATCGCATTTTGATCTGATGGATCACAGATTCAAGTCTACCTGGACTTACATTAAGCTGCACGCCAGTCCGTTTCTTACTATAACCGGAAAAGTACAATGAAATTTCTATTTCTTAGATCGTTGTCGACTACGTAGACTGTTTAAATAACCGCTTTTTGATTAATTCTTTGAAAAGCGAAGCTACCAGGTAATGAATGACAGATACAACCTGCTTATTTAATTATTTAATTATTTAATTATTGTGATTACTATTTAGAGTGTATTCTTTGGTGAGAAAATAAATATGATTGTTTAACAACTACTCGAGCTCGACAGGCGAACAGAAGCATCGCTCCGGAGAAAGCTAAAGCTAATCTTTTTGATGAGGTCCTATTCATTCTCTCGGTTTGACTTGAATTTGAAATATCACACACATCATCACCATCATCACCATCATCATCTCAAGAACAAGTCAAAAAAACATCAATCGCACGACAGAATATACTACAGTACAGCACTCCTACTACTACTGTATCGTACTACTACTACTACTACTACTACTAGTACAGCAATTAACATCATCTGAAGTGAAACAACAATAAAAATCCATCATGACATCGTCTCTGGTAAGTTATTATTTAGAAACAACTCTATAGAGGATTAACTGCTCTTGTTGCGTGTTGCGTATATACCACCTGGTACAAGAGATTCTGCTGGAAAAATGAATTTCTGCAAATTCTTCCCGCACGATCGACTTTTGTCCAAGATTCGGACAAGAATAGTATTATTATTATTATTATTATTTGAATGATGATGAACGACTGTGAATTGTGGAATTGGTTTTTTATTATTTATTTCTCCATGATAAATAGTTTGTATTCATCAGACCCAACAGACCCAACAGTGTCGTCCACATTTCCAACACCAAACATCATCATCATACACAAGCACACCACTGCAGTTGTGCCACTCCTCGTCATAAAACCATGGTATGATTATGAAGAAACCGGAGCGGGTGTCAACTTCGGTCATCCGTTTTTTCCATCATCAACAGACATTTTCAATGAAATTTTTCTTCTTTCGTGGTCTTTTTCTCCTCGTGATACAAGTTCTTTAAAAACACGATTCAAGAATTATTATTATGATGTTTTTTGTTAATGGCTGAAAATATTTAAAAAAGATGAAGAATCCATCATGTTGTATTTTGCTTGCCATCAAAAAATAGTGAACTAATAACTTATTTATTTTTCACTCTGTTCCTTATATACGCACTACCGCATTATTGTGCGCACAAAATGGAACAGGAACTGGACAGCCATCATCATCATAATCATCATGATGATGATGATGATAACGACTTCGCGGCGGTAGACGAAGGTGGCGATGATCTTGACCTGGAAGACGACAGTCCCGACAAGAAAGCTGCTGTTGCGTCTTCTGCTCCTCATCATACCAGCAACAATGCCGCCGCCAACGCCGCCGGCGGCAGCATCGTCAAGAAGAAGAAGGACAGTTCAACGCTTCGCAAAGCTCCACAGGCTCCCAAACGTTTTAAAAGCAGTTATATTTGCTTCTTCATGGCCAAACAACCGGAAATTAAAAACGAATTGGGAGACAAGGCCACAGTAACAGAAATTTCCAAGCGCTCGGCTCAAATGTGGAAAACACTGCCAGCAGAGGAACGGGCGCACTGGGATGAAGTAGCAGCCAAAGATAAACAACGGTACTTGGTAGAAAAAGCATCCTACACCGGACCTTGGCAAGTTCCCTGGAAACGACAAAAGAAGGATCCTGTACGTTAGTATGATTTTATGATATTCTTGTTGTTGTCGTGTTTGGATTTTGGTTGTATATCTTACAATATAGCATCAACTTCCAACTGACGTTCTTACTTTCGTACTAACTTCCATGCACGCACGCACACACACACACAGTCGGCACCCAAACGACCCATGTCAGCGTTTTTGTACTACAGTCAGGGGAGACGACGCGTGATTAAGGATGCTAATCCTACCTTGAAAAATACGGAAGTGTCGCGCTTGTTGGGAGAAATGTGGCGCAATGCTCCACCAGAGGAAAAGCAACCATTTGTGGAAAAAGAAAAAGAAGAACGCGAAAAGTACAAGGTGCGCATTGCAGACTGGCGAAAGGACTACGAGGTCAAACAGGAAAAAGAACGAATTGAACAGGCCAAACACCAAGCTGCCTGGGCCCATATGTATCCTCATGGAGAACATCCACCGCCACAGGCGGCCTATCCTCCACCGCAGTGGGATCCTAACGGCATGTACGGTCCGCTACCGCCTCAAGCTAATTACGGCTATGGATACCCTTACCGTACGTTTGTTTTTGATGCTCTGTTTGTTTTCTGCATTGCTAGGGTTCACCATTTTGCATCTGTGTTTTTTTGTGCCTTGCACTAATCAGCTGACACATCGTTTGATTATTTCAATTCTCCTATTTCACAGCCTACGCAGCAAATCCGTACCAGTATCCGTCCAACGGCAAGCAACCCGTAATTCTCGGCCCTACCGGAACGCCTCGTTACAACCCTCCATACGGCGGTGGTGGACCTCCTCCACCACCACCACCACCATCAACCCAGCAGCAGCAGCATCATCATCAGGGAGGTCAAGGACTTCCACCTCCACCAAATAACGGTGGTGTTCATCATCACTACGGATCGCCACCGCCTCCACATCATCAAAAACAGGGATACGAAAGTCATCCCCAACAGTATGCTTATTACGAGTACCCTCCTCAGGAACATGCGGGAGCCGCTGAACATGGGCAAGCACCTCCTCAGTACCAACAACAGCAGCAGCAGCAGCAGCAGCAACAACAACGACAAGCGCAAGAACAGCAAGAGTAAACACTTCCTAAAGTTTTGGGTCTTGCTGGGGGAGGTTTTTTTTGGGGGGCTGCCACCTGTATGCCTTCAATATTGTTGTATCATTGGAGTATGTTTCATTACCAAACATACCGCGACCGATTGTGTCCGGTATCTTGTTTTCTGTAACCCTAAATGTAATACGTTTTCATCATTTATTTAAAAAAAACTGGAGTAGTCCCCGTCCACGACAGAAGTGTACAGTATTTATGATCATATTGTGACATCATCATTCCTTACAGTAGCTTGCATTTTGTCAGGTCTTTGCTTTGCAAAAGTTTTCGTGTTGCTTCCGAGCACGGTCTTCTCGAAATAACTTTTCGCAGTAGCAACATTGAAAGGGGAGTACTTGTACTAGATCTGGCGCAGCACCAGCAGTAGTATTGAGGGAAGATCTGACATCAAAAGGAACAAATGCGAACTTGTGGCTTTGTCGAGACTCGGTATTACTATACTTCAGTCCACAAATATCACAGCTGCCAAAATCGTCTGCACTGCCACTGCTGTCGTCTCTTGCCGTTTGACCGCTGGTAACAAAATGGGAATGCTTGTACCAATCTGGTTTAATTTCTTCGTGCTCGGCAAAGTGCTTGGCTGTTTGATGATCTTTCAGTGCTTGTGCACTTGCGAATAATCGAGTAGATCCATTGTCATTATCCTTGGAATGACACAAAATACAAGGAAACATTGGTGCACCGACAACATCATCATTATTTCGTTTTCGTTTCTTGCAACCAAACTCTAAATTGTCCGCATGAACCGCCTTGATGTGAGATTTACGTGAGCGTTCCTCTGAAAAACTCTTGTGACAATGAGGACAAAGAAACATGTTTTTGTGACTCTTCGATACGCCATTGTTGTCCTTGGGTGTAATGGTGCCGTTGCTATCGACAGCGTCCCCTATATTTCCCAGAATCGACGTCACCAAGCCAGATACTTGTTCTTGTTCATGCTCCTTATCAGTCGTAGAACAATCATTCATTCTAACAAATGTATAGGTTTCACTTCCCTCGGGAGCGCGAGCAGCAAAGGATCTTCCCGTTTGATGACGACGATGCTGATAATAGGATTCGTCGCTGTCGTTCAAATGTGGAGGCGTAAATGTTCTTCTATCTACCATTATCATCCCGTGACGTTTGGCAGCATGATCGCACTTCCAGCGTTCAAATTGTCCCTTTACTAGCGTCAAATGAAAATAACAACAACAATGGAAGCTGCCCTTTTTAGTATCATCATCATCAGCAGCAGCAGCAGCAGTAGCATCAGCTGTTCCCCTTCCTCTCAACCAATATGTTGTGACCGAATGAAATAAATGACATAGAAATTGAGAATGCATTACTGCATCTTCGGTACCCAAATGCGGATGATGAAAGACCACATGATGAGCTTTCTGATAAAAATTGATTCGAGATGACGATGATAACGATAGAGGTTGTGGCTGCGCTTCTTCCTGACACTGACAAATAATGGCATTGATATCATGGTAAATAGAGACGCGCAGTATGGGTGGACCAGATCCATTCCTATTCGTATTGTTGTCGCTATTGGCAGCAGCAGCAGCAGCAGCAGCAGCAGCAGCAGTGCTCTTGTCCTCTTCTTGATGCGATTTTCGTGGTTTCTGATCCAAATCCTGTAACGCTTTCAATAAAAAATTGGCGTCTTTGTATTTGTACAGCAAGGCATCTTTGGAATCCAAACCAGTCGCAATCAGGTGCAAAGATTTGTGAGGATAGCAACTCTTATTAGTGGTATTGGTAGTAGAGTTCGATGCCAGATACCGTGCCCAATCTAACGAAAACGAAAAATCACCATCACCCAGAACCAGTAATGTAATAATATCATCGTTTCTGGACGAAACCATCCTTTCTACTACTGTTGCTGCTGTGGTTCTTACTACTTTGACTGATGCACAGCAGTCATTGGGAGGTACTACAATACAAAAAACCTGTGTGTAACAAAAAGTGATATGAGATGGGGAAAAATACTGAAATAAAAGATAAAAAAATAAACGATTGTCGCCGGAATAATTTCACTTGTCATTAGGGCGCACACACACTCTTTCCATAAGATTAGGGGGACAAATAGTGAGAGAGAAGATCTTGGACAACAACGAACGAACTAGACTACACGCACAACTCAACGACAACCAATATAACAATAATAATAAATAATAACAATAATTTACTTCTATCCAAAAACAAAATAATCAATAATATACAGAGTACAAGTTAAAAAACATGATAGCACGAAGAATGAGCCAACAATTATTGTTCCGAGCACATTATTTGCTGCGTGGAGGAGTCCGACAAGGTTGTGGTGTTTCTATGGATGTTAGTGGTGGAGTACAAAACAACAACCACCACCACCACACCACACAAAGATGGAGCAGCAGCAAAAGCAGCAGTAGTAGCAGCAGCAGTAATAGCAATAGTGGTAATAGTTCTTCTATCACTACTACTGCTACCACGACGCCGCCGCCGCCGACGACGACGACGGGTGGAGGATCTGCATCTGCTTCATCACCACCCTCCATGTTGCGTCGGGTCTGGCGATCCCTGACCGTTGATAACAACGATGATCATTCCAACGAACATAAAATTCAAGAACGAAAAGATTTGTACTATTTGTTGTTGATAACGAAATTGCGTGAAGTTCGGTTGGACAAACCCGATCTGGAATACATGGAAGCCTTCGAAGAAGCCTTTGCTATTTTAGAACAGCGTGATTTGGATTCCAAATCCAATGTCCAATTGCGATACGAAATGCAAGACATACTGGGACCACAAGTTTTGGATGTGTTGGAAGTTTTTGATCATATCGACAAGGATATGGATCCACAACTCTTTCATACGGAGGATACCGATAGCAGCGACGTGATGCAGTCTCACGACTACAGTGTTTACAAACAAGTGTTGCAAGAAGATTTGGAAGCCACGGCAGCTCGGTGCGAAAAGTTTAAATCGTCGCCCGATCTTGCATCGACCGATGCTATTTCTTTGAAATTGACAAGGTCTATTGCCTTTCTGGAACGAAAATTAGGTGCTCTTCAAGCCATTTTGGATTTTCACGGATGGTCCGAAGGGAGGGAAGGCAAGGGTGATTGGGCGTCAAATTTTCCAACGGACTTTGATGATGAAATGGATGATTTTGGATTCAGAATCACCACGGCCGACGAAGAGACCTTTATTTCGATTCGACAATATCAAACCATCAACATGTACAGAGCTGCCATGCTACGAAAAGAACTAGGATATTCCATTATAGCGCTAAAGTCACTGGTACCTGGTGCAGGTCGTGGTGTCTTTGTGGACGGAACCGCACTCGCGGGGAGTTTGGTCGCCTTTCAACCAGGAAATGTATGGCCCTTGGGATCGGTTCGACCTGATGTCGAAGAACATTTCCAAGACAATCACAATCTGCAGCTTTCCATTCGATACGATAATTTTATCGTTGATTCCAGACGGTCGCCATATACAGTCCTGACGCGTCCACGGTCGAATCCGTTTGCCCTGGGGCACGTGGTCAACCACCCACAACCAGGATCTCTTCCAAACTGTCAATCCGTCATGCTCAATTTCACGCAAGACATGGACTTGCGAGATATGCAGCGATACATTCCCAATACGTATTCGGTCCCACCAGCTTGGATTAATCGAACCTTTGATCGATATGTTATCGATATGCACAGTATGTGCCTGCTGGCAAGAAGAGATACTCAGGTGCGTCGCGTCATATCTTCTTATGGAATCATGTGCCGTTTACCAGTGTGCAAAAACACGTACTCTATTCGCCAGTCAACTCACAATTCTTTTTCCTTGTTGCGCTTCTTACACACACTTTCTGTAGGAGGAGGAAATCTTTTACGATTATCGTCTCATGGGAAGCGATATGCCGCGGTGGTACAGCAAGGTAGATTATCCGGAGGTAGATTAAAATACCATGCTACTGTACATAATATTATAGTTAAAGATATAAAACGGAGGCACTATAGAGCAGTATACAGTTTCGAACCCTCTCTATATTTTAGAACATTACAGTTTCAAACCCTCTCTATTTTTCCTCGCTTAACTGTGGGATAGAAACTTGCTTTGAGCCGCAAATGGGGAGAACCAGCCGAATTCTTTTCCACAAGACAATTCGTTGTCATCGGGATCTTCCCAGAGTTCAATCTCTTTCCACAAACTCTTGATCACCTCGTAGGTTGCACTGTCATGCTGCCGAAATTGTCTTCTGGTGAATGGATAGAATTTGTTACATGGCTGCCCCGGCGTCTTCCTATTACTACTAATAGTAGTAGACAGATCAATCTGTGGTTTGCAAAATCGTAGCAACAATTGATAGAATTGCAACATAGGATGTTGTTTTCCTTCTTCGACGGTAAAAGATTGACGAGTGATTTGTCGCTGGGGAATACCTCTGACGCTTCCCTTGGCTTGTGGTAACGTCAACTTTTGTGGCCGTTGGCGAACTCTTTCAATGACTGTAGGTTCCATCAAGGGAGGACTGCACGAAATCATATTTGTAGAGTCTGCAAACTCCAAATGTTTGTACGTATCGCAGAGAAACGTACTACTTAGTTCTGCAAAAAATTCTTTGTGATCCACCATGGCGTAGGCAATATCAGTATCGCAATCTTGTCCAGCCCAATCCCGTCGTACTGTTTTATCGTAAAGTCCCGACGATTTTGCATTCAAGTAGGCACGTATGATTTGCGTATTGCGAAGGCCATCCTGTAGCGCAAACTGGTGGATCAAATGGCAGAGTTCGTGACACATAAGACCGGCTCCATTATAGTGCAATCTCATCCTTTGATACGCTCGACAATCGTAAATCTCAATTGAACGCATTTTTTCTGTTCGATCTCGGGCCCTGTTTTTGTTTGTTTGGGTTTTGGGTTGTGCGGGGAGGAGAACGTTTTCCGTCAGTTTGGACTCTTTTGTGTGTATGATTTTGCGCCAATGGAATCGGGACAAGAAAACGACAATCAAACACGACAAAAACAAATAATCAACGTACAGGTACAGGTACGTACCAGTGAAGCCACGAATCATGATGATGAGCTGTAGTGTGTCGCAATAAGCGCGGATCCTTCCTGAGTCCATAAATGTAGGTCAAGTTGACCCAAATTCTGGTTCGCCGAACCAATGCATGAACAGATCGGGGCATCATTTCCAAGCATTGCAATACATCGCTGTTGATGCTCTTCAGAACAGAAGGACAGCACGTCAAAACGTTGGTCCGACACATGGCTGTAACTCCACAGCGTAACCTAATGGCAACGTAATTGATGCGCGAATTATCAATCATGTCATCTGGATTGCTAGTGTCTAGAAAATCGACCTTAATGGCAGTAGGCATGAACGACACTGTGTCATCCATTTCTTGTTTCCCCTCGCTAACTGGTGTCGCAATGTTCGTTGTGACATTGTCGCAAGAAAGAGACATCCCACCACCACCACCACCACCACCACCACCACCACCACCAACATGACCACCATGACCTCCATCACTACTCGCATCTTCCAGAGGATAATAATGCGCAGCCGACAACAAACTTTCTCTCAAATAATCATCATTTTGCTTTGCCA
>Ga0210025_1000610_pt1 | contig 44348 bp, 33 predicted proteins | sample CryGeyme20150102_FD_183989 | JGI IMG/M metagenome (GOLD analysis project Ga0210025, IMG submission 183989) | Groundwater microbial communities from Crystal Geyser aquifers in Utah, USA - Crystal Geyser metaG 2015-0102 (SPAdes) (version 2) | ecosystem: Environmental > Aquatic > Deep subsurface >... | reverse complement strand
CCCAACCCCAACCCCAACCCCAATTATATTAAGATGAATCACTGATCAATCATATTAAGATGAATCACTGAAGAAATGGAATATCAATGAATGTGTGTAAAATATCATCGAATTCATAACTATCTCACCATCTTGGCGTATTACATTCTCTGCACAATTCTCCTGTTCTAGGCGATGTTTCCTTTGATATGTCTGATTCCTCGCAAAATATCAGATATTGCGACTTTTATCAACACCACCAAAAAGCCAAACATAAGACTTCCCAAGAAAAGTAGGCCCAAATTATCAATGAAGGCATGATCGAATGAATTTTTACCGTGAGTGATGACAATCATAAATTCCACAAAATTTATAGCCATCATAAGTTTGATGTTTAATTTGGGATATTTAGTGTTACCTTTCATGTAGTCATAATATTATTTTGCTCCATTGACACAAAGTAAACCTACTATGGTTACTCTTCCAATGGATAAAAAGTGGTTCGCAGGGATGTTCCAAACATATTTGAGGAAAAATGTTGAAAGATCATTGATTTGGAACTGAATAACTATATGTGTACCAAAATGATGAAGAAAACCAGTTTGAGAAAATTCTTCATTTTAGAAAATGCTTTAGTTTAGAGGCTAGAAAGATCCCAAGTGAAAAGTACATTTCTAAAATTTTTCCAATGAGATAACTGAAGAGGGGCTGTTCTAAGACTCCACCTGTATCTTTCCATTTTGAACTTGTCAATTACATAGAATCCCAAGATAATTCCTAGTAAATTGCACCCCATGATGTCCATTAACATATGATCCCACCAACATTCCTTGAAGTTGTTTAGAGTATCTCTGAGAGCATATTCGATCATTTCGAAAGTTATGGAGGTGAACATCAGTAGCTTAATATCTCTGCAGATTAGAGCTTTGAAGAACCATCCTAGAAAGTGAGCTACTGCAAACAAATCGAAAGCTGAGTGAAAGAAAGTCGATTTGTTGATTGTACAGTCCTGAGCATACGATACTTCATTGTAATCAACGAAAGATAGTTTAGGATCCACGAAGGTGGAGATCATTTCAAGGGTTTCTTTTCGTGTCTATGTCAGTTATTAGTTTACGTGGAAGAGCACAACAACAAGACAGAATAGGTAAAATAAACATAGTCCTGTAATACTTCGCCATAAAAGGACAAAAGGTCCCTGAACTGGTCCCGGTGGCAAGAGTGTATGTCCGGCAAGAATGAAAGATATCATTCCGAAGAAGAGAATGCTAAGTGTTGATGGTGTTACCTTCGAGTAGTGGAGGTCTAGGTGGGCACAAGCATCAGCAGTCCAAAAATGGCAAGCATACCGATATTGATAATTTTAGGTAAAGTTTGCCGATTGACCTTAAAAGCTGGCTTTGTTGGTTCAATTGCTATCATGTTTTTTAATTATGACGACAACTCCTGACTAGCATCACACTAATATTAAACTCCCTTTAAATGATGCCGTCCTAAAAATTGAATATCTAAAGAGCTCATTAACCCTAGTGATTTTGGACGGAGATGGATCAACGTGGTTTTTTTGATAAAATTTATTGCATTGAAGATAATGATAGTGGAGTATTTGCTTAAAATCAGAGCTTGGATGGATAAGAACATCCTAATTTATTGTAACTATTGTTTGATGCTCTTTAGGCCAATTCAAAGCTGTTTGATCACATTTGGACATAGTTTGGTCCTGGTATTACATCCTCATCTACATCTTATAAATATGCCGTGAGCGATATGAGACAATATTAGACTACTAATCCTTCAGGACATTATTGAGTTATCCCTCAAAAGTGGGAGGCAATTAAGCGTAATTGGTATAAGCTTAAGATATTTCTCAGCATAGTTCTAGTATAACAGTCTATTTCATATTGATAAATCTGAAAAAATCAACGTCGTTCATGAATTAGTAATTTTTTGCCCAATTTGCTATTTCTGATAAAATTTAGCTTCGACTTGATCTCATCAAGAGATAAGTTATTGAAGCTGAAGTCCAAAACAGAACAAGGCTAACTAGAATATCTTTGATGCTCCAATTTGGGAAGGATCAATGATTACTCCCGTTGCAATTGTTCTTTGGTCATTGGGACACTTTTCTATGTTTTGATGCGATATCGAATCGATTAGACCTTCTTCTCCTGCATTTGACTTTGCTCTGTTAAACTATGTTTTTGAACTACCTTCCTTCTGTTTGAATGCATCGTCTTGGAAGAAAAGGAAGTAATTTGTCTGTGACTAACCTATATCTGTTTTGAAGGTGTGAGCAATTTGGCCATATCTTCCTCAAATTTTTATTTAAGTGGGTTTTTCTAATCCTCATCACTATCGGAATCATCCTGCACAGAAGAAAAGACTTATTCTTCAGGCTATTGACCTTTGATATGTTTGTAGAGTTTATTGATCTCGTTCTTTGTTGCAGTTTGTTTTCGATTATGAACCATTTGGATAAATTAATGGATCGATTAGCAAATAGATGATCCAACTTGCATTATATCGAGCTCGTTCACACGTTTACCTCGATAGATGCCAAAAGAACTTTAAATAGTGTAGCTGAAGTGAAAACCAAGTCTTTCGAAGAAGATAGCACGAGCACAATGCTTTTTTGCTTGATTTATTGAATAGCTGCTTTTTTCATAATTAAAGTTATTGTTTTTTGTTGAAATAAGAAAGGGAAAGAGTCGGCTTAGCTCATAATATTCTGATTGTTTGACGTGAGGAGGGCCATAGGCAAAGACATCAGATTGAGAAGAATGGCCATGTAAGTCTATGAATAATTTCAATTTCTTGTGATACTCTTTTTGCTGGCTCTTAAAATAGCGAATAGCACCCAATAACTCAGGAAACAAATGTGCTCTTTGTGCATCTTTATCTACATACCAATGTCTGTTGAAATCAAAACCTAAAATTCCAGTTCTGTTGTTTCCTAGTGCCACACCATCAGGATTGATTATAGGTACTAATACCCACATAATGTCACTAACTGGCATTTACACAAGTTTATTGATCAGTCCTTCCATCATCCACGAACCTACAGGTTCTCCAGGATGCTGCCTAGCAAAGACAACAACTACAGCCCTACAACACCGATTTTAGTTCACCAAGAAAGCATCAATGTTGCGGTTCATTACACTCCTAGATATGGTAATTTTGCTGAAAGGAGTAGAACTAAATATCCTGTTATAACGATCCAGACCGTAGGGAGGTTGACTGCAAAATTATATCTAACTATTGCTAGTGTGGAATTAGAAGTTGAATGATAGACAATAGCTGACTTCCTCATCAGGCTATTTTGCCTATTACTATATGTAAAAGCATTCAGAATTGATTTGCTGGTAAAAAGGTATAGGATCTTTTGTTGACCAATAAAAAGGTCTAAGCCCATTTCGATAGGACATACTACTTTTTCTGAAATTATGAATCCTTAAGTGAGCAGTTATTCTTTATTGATTTTTTATTTTGAACCGAAACCACTGAAAATGAGCAGTCGTATTACTATCAGGTTTGATATACAAATCGTATTTTTTGTGATCCTCAGAAATGACATACTCTAAGTTGGCGTTCTAATATTCAGCATCGAAGGTTAACTGAGAAGGATAGTAGGCGAGAGGATTTTGGTGTTAGTAAATTATGTGTGAGTTGTGGTTGTTTCTGAAGGTGGTCTTGAGATGTTGCTTCAGGATGGGATTGGTGTATAGTTCTGAAGATAAAGTAAGAGGTGCTAATTTTAGCTTGTTTCTTGGCCTTTTGGGAGTGTAAGGAGATAGTTTTAGAGTCGGCATTTTGTTGACATTTTCAACTTCCACTAATTCGAGCTCACTCGAGCAGAAACCTTATTATTATTGCATTCAGATTGTCTAAATTAATTATTGCTGTAAACCCTAAGCAAGTAAATCGAAAAAGGTCATAGAATATCAGCATCCATCTTGCTTTCATTTGTATCGACTCAACATGTAGAAGTCCATCAAGCCATGGTTCCTCTTCATCTAGCTTACCACTTGCTGTATGCTACGCTTCTTTGCTGATTCGGCGTTTAGTGAGTAACGATGGATTTTAGGCTCTGTTTGGGCTGGAACGTCGTCGTCTCCTAGTTGGATTGTCGACATGCCTCGCTATAGAGTAGGATGGGGTAGCTATAAACTTAAAGATTCATATCTCCTGCTGTTATTGGTGCTTTTCTTGTATTTTGTGAGGAGAGAGCCATTCATGTGGATTGCTCGAGGTCGATCATATTTTTTGGCAAATTTGGGTATCTCCAAACTTTGCTTGAACAGGTTCAATACCAATTTTTTCGATGTGACATTCGGATCAATACTCGGAGCTATCCTAGGCAATCTGAGAGTCCGATTAGTTCTGATCTGAAACGGAATATCCTTAGTGTAATTTGTTCCATCCTCTGCTACATTCTAATTGCCATCAAGTATCAAATTCCACGGCCCAAATTCATTATTATTGCTATACCGATTCGTCTTAATCATTCACTTCTCAAATATAATTAATGTCAATAACATCATCATAAATTCTCTATGATAAATCCGGACATATTTTTAAAATCAGTAATGGTGATGGCCATTTTCCTTTCTGAGCTCAGCCTAGCCATGTGCATACATGCATTGCTCGCCGTATTTGCACATTCCTTTGTTTTGCATAAAATTGCTGCACAATCTGGTCTTGTATTTGTCAGATTTGATGCCTGGTTGCTATTCATGCTTGAACTCGCATTGGGAACCTTTGCGACATTATCCTTTTAGAAAATAACGACATAGCATCTCACGTTCCAATTTGTAGAACTACTCCATTTCGCCTTACCAACATATGTTGACTGAAAACGGAGGTGGCTCGGCTCGCATGATTGACAAGAGACCTTTCTACATTTCAATTAAATCCCGCTTCATTTTTGACTCTTGTGTTATGATATTATTATAGATCTCTATAAATTTTGAGTCATATCTATTGCAATCACCTAGGTTTGAATAATCTGTGTTCGGTTACCCCTCGAATGTCCAGCCTCGCATCAGCTTTGAATTATAGGCACTCTTTGATGAATTATTTGCTTTAGGGGGTCACCACACCTTTTGGGAATGTCACATTATGGGCCTTTAGCATGATTCCTTACTTTAATATGCGCATCTGACTCATAGCATTGCCGAATGGTTTCTCCCCATAAAGCATCTAGAAGTATATCACACCTATGCTCCACACATCAACCTTAGGGGAAATGATCGTGCCCTTCTACTCACAAAAACATTCAGGTGGCAAATACCAATAAGTTCCCACACCTTGAGAGGTGAGTTCAATTGTATCTTCCTTTGTGGTTTTGCATAAGCCGAAGTCAGTGATTTTGACCCGTCCTTTATGGAAGAGAATGTTCTGAGGTTTCAAGTCATAATGGATGACCTTGTCGGGAAGTTCATGGAGATAGCGAATAGCACTGGCGACTTGCCTGATGATGAGTTTTGCCTATCTTTATGGTATTTTTTTATGCTTCTTGAGGTAGTAGCTGAGATCTGGACCTTAGCAATACTACAGCACTGTGCAGAAGGAATTCGCATCGATTTCGACAGTATCATATAGGCGGACAATATTAGGATGACTCAAGATTTTATGAACCGAGTTCTATCTAATCGCATGTTTAATATAATTTTCTTTAGCTTGACTATTCCACTTAGGATTGAACTCATGTACCTTCACAGCCACTTCTTTCAGTTCCTCAACATCATATCCTTTGTAGACTTCACTGAAACCTCCTCTGCCAAGCAACCCAAGTAGCTGATATTTTCTGATCAAAGGCCAACTATGAGTCCCCAAAGCTACCTGTTTACCATATCTGGAGCTATCCTACTCATAGAGCAATTTGTATTACTTGATATGAAGAGCTTTTTCTTCTTCTAATCTTTTGAGAGATTATTAGTAGTGAGCTTCTTCTCTTGTGAGGAAATAGGCCTGACTGGAGAAAGTTATCTTCCATTAATCGGCCTACTCTTGATCTTTTCCTCTTCTGGCTTGTCTTTTGGCTTTTTATAAGAGTTATTTCTACTTCTTGAGGAGTTCCAGTTTTTACTTGGTATCGCGGATATCAACGCCATCTATCCAATGTTCTGTGCCTGATTTCAAAGAGGAAAACTAGCCCAATCTCCACTTGTTATAGCTGACTCTCTGCCTTAATTCAATCTTCTTGGATTTGTGAATCTTAATAGTATTTTAGACAATCTCACTGCGAAAAGAGGCAAGCATCTCATCTCTTTCTTTAAGCGCCTCTCTCAACCCTCTCATTTCATCCCGAATAGTATCTTCCTCTTCATTTTTGCTGTGGACAGGTGAGGGAGGTGACCGACCATGGTTAGTCTGTGCAGTAATTGGTCCAATTTAAGCAGGAGTCGGTTGTGGAGACACTTCCGGACTAGTTTATCTTTTCCTTTTACTCTTGAAGAAATAATCAGTAATTTTCTTGTTAGTCTTTATTTATTCCTCAGTCAGTCGAATGTGTTGCTGTGGTTCTGGAGGCAGTGATTATTAACGTGCTTATTCTGTGAGTTTATGAACAGGCATGAGTAGTTTTTTACTGTCTGTACTTTTGATCGATTTGAGAGACTATTCATTGAGGGTAGCTGGTTTGCTGGGTCTTCTCATGCGATTTTCTAGCATTCTGATCCGTTCCAATTATTAAGGGTTCATTAGCGCCAAAAATATTATAAAACCCCAACTCAAATCACATGCCCTGTTTCTGATATCTCTCAATTATTGCCCTTTACCCTCAACTTAAACCCATAAAAGTATAGACTATCAGGTCAGATGTCACTATTTACTCTCTACTTTTGGTTTCTACTTCTTCCAACGCCATATTGTTCGCACTATCAAAAATATCAACACAGTTAGGACAATGCACTCCATCACGATCAAGGGTATCTTCTGACCATAAAACGATCCGAAAAGAGGTAATCGCAGTATTTGAGTGTAGTAAATAAGTGACAAGTAGGACTGATTAGCTGGAAAATAAAGAGGAAATGACCACAGCGCCTGAAAGGAAATAGCACAAGACGCCAATAGCATAAGATTGCAGTTGAACAGCATAGCATTCATATAAGTCTTGTTGACGATCATCGGATGTATTTTGAAGAGATAGGGCACTCTGAAGCCAAATACCATGTTACCTCTCAACAGACAAATCTGCATATAGATCACCAAAATGCCATAGAGTATGGTGGAGATGAATGAGCCACCGCTGTTGGTTAGACCCGAAAACCAATGATCCATGAATCCATAGAGAGGTTGACCGTTAGGATTGATGATATGTCCTAAGATCTGGAAGACCCAAAATATAGATATTATGACGGCTATGCATCCAAAAATTAGAGCAGCTATGTATAGGATAGGACTGCGCTATTATTATACTTTCAAATTGCTGTCAAAACGTTAGTGTTCTTTTTATAATTTGTTGATCTTTTTCTTGTATTCTTCAACTAAAGAGCTGAACTATGATTCTGCCCTTTTGCGACTGAACCAACCGCCTTAAAATTGTTTTAGTTCTTAACCTTTTTGCTTGAGCTTTTATCCTTCAGTTATTAGCTCGTTGCTCTGGGTCTGGAGCTCTGTCTTTTTGACAAAACCTTCCTCAGTGCTTAGCGGTTAGGGCTTGTTAGTGAAATACCCTATTAGCTCATAGGGCAGAAATACCAGACCTATGGCTCCATTTAGAGCCAAGAAGAACCATCCCACCAAAGATAAGATCAGCAGAATGTAGATTGATGCGTCCAATCTATAGCCGACTCCGTCAATGTCGTAGACCGACAGCCAGACGTAACTAATGAAGGTGAACCCGCACCAAATCGCAGTGACTATGAAAGCATAAATAGCCGACCAACACACTCGACTTCCTACTGAATCTGTCGGATCTGACTCATAATAGAACAATGCGAATGGATTGAAAAAGGCGATGAGGGTGAAGATGATGGGATAGAGGATATAGTAGACCAAGTAGAAGGTACTGCCAGAAGCAGCTCCATCTACCCCCTGATCAAGCGGCAGCAGTAAAATCTGACTCCAGGCTAATACTTGCGACAATATAACGAGCACTTTGAGTAGAGGAGCATTGCCCGCTCCTTTTTATTAAGCTAAATGAATGCACCCTTACGATGGCAGTAGACAGAGAAGAGATAGATGCTAACCGCAATGATGATGATCGTCACAACTATCGGAACCAAGATATCTATCCAACTCGCCATCAGCAATTATTATACAGATTTATATCATCAGTTATTAGCACGAATCAAAATAATATCATAGTGGTAGTTGTGAAAAGAGTCAGCTCTCGCCTTAATTGTGCAGGAGCATGCGACGGTATTTGTAGTGATCGAAGCGACCGCGCTTGTTGGGGAGATATAAATTGGCTGGAGGAAGCTGCTATTCGCGAAGGTTGTGTGTGAATGTTTTGCGAAAGTGAGGATCTGATAAATCCATCACTACTCTGGCTTGATTCTTGTCTCGACGGACAGTAGGAGACTCAGAATATTTGCTATGAACCATTTCGACAAAATTGAGTCTTGGAGGAATGTAGAGCTTGAGCTTTTCATCCCGACTTTTACTGCCGTTGCCGTGTGAGCAAAAACTGAAATTGATGATTTTGGGAGTGTTTCCTTTTCGCTCCTAGACACTCACAATTCTTTATTTTGATAGTTGAGGTCGGCGGAAGTTGATGGCCCTTCTCCCTCTAAATACCTCTTAGGATTAGTTGTCCTACTCCTTGGGAAATGCTAAATTCGGTTCTAAAATATCAGGAATTGACTCCAGGACTGTCGGTTCTTCAGTAGTTTTCCGAGAAGACCGAGACCTGTGCCTGAGATTACAACGCGATAGCGATCTAAATTTTCCATTTTTGATCATTTGATGCAAATAGTTAACCTGATCGGAAGATAAATCATCCTAGACTCCTTCTTCATCTGAGCTACCTTCGCTTAACTAGTCATCACTCACGTGTTGTTTCCCCTTCTCTTGCTCAGCTTGCTTAATCTACTAAAATAGATGTCTGATTTTTTCATTTTCCATAGCTGAAAAAATAGATGGCTTTTATGATTTTATCTGTTTGGACTTGTTGGAATTGCTTGTTTTTCGAATGCCAGGATCTTTTAGAGTTTAAGCTGCTTTTTATCGTTTTTTGTTTTGTTTCTTTTCCCATCTATTCCTATCAGCTGTCAAAAGCAAATCGATGTACTAGTAGAGTGCAGTACCCACTCTCAGTCCCATTTCTTTCCATTTCTCCATCGTAAAAGAAATATCTTTGAGTTGCTCATAATCAAAGAAAAAGCCATTGGAAGTCTCAATAGTATAACTCAAAGGAATTCCTAGCTTTCTGAGAAGAATTGCCCGAGCTGTAGTGAATTTGCATTCATTAATTTTGAAAATACAGCTGTAGTATCGAAACATGGGAGTTATATTACCCAACAACTTTGGAAAAATCCTTGCCTAGTAATAGTATTTGTCAATTATGGGGAATTATGGTCCATACATGAAGGTATTCTTTTTGGTTGAGTGACCGTGAAAATCTAAGAACATCAATAATCGATCCCCAAATATTTCCTTGTTTTAGGATACTAGTTTTTTGAAGTAGTATACCTCAGGATATATTGATCTGTCTGGATTTTTGTACATTCTGTTGAAATCGCGACCTGAAAGTCCTGTCCTGTAGTTGCCTAAGACCACACCATCTGGGTTGAGCATAGGAACTATTTTGAACACGAAATGCCGACGTAGTATGTTAGCCTCCTTTGAATCTCCACAAAGCCATTACATGAAACCTTAGATCATGTGCGATCCATTGGATTACCCAGGATGAGCTCTCCCTGATATAACAATACATCTTTTGGGGACTCCTTCCTCCTCTTACTTGGCTTCCTCTAGCCCATGATGTACGATCATCAGAGGCACCTCCAGGCCTCCCAGCGAGGTGCATAATTTGCTAACCTTCAAGAATTGTTTGGTCTAAGGTCGATTTGTTATTTTTTGTAGGAAATCTCCCAATTGTGTGTATGTGTAAGGCACACAGTAAGCTATATGGATCTAATCATCTTCGTATTGTGTGTAATACTCGAAGCTTAATCTGTACATTTGGCGATACTAAAACTCGTGCACTTTGGCAGCCTGAAGGTGTCTCCTCTCGAACCTGACATGCTCACCACCTTGCATCCATGTCACTTTCTATTTTTGATAGCGTTTCTCTGAGTAGATATAAGGTTTCATGCCCCTAGCGAAAAGGCACTTATCTTTCTGGAAGTTACAAATGTTTATCTTATATTTCAGTAGCTTCTTCCAGCCCCGTACCTTGAAGTTGAACCATTGCAAGTGACCAGCTGTGTTGCTATCGACTCGCATGAAACAGTCATACTCTCGTTCTGCTACCTTAATCACACAGTCTAGATTTCCTCCTTAGAAGAAGGAATCAAATACTAATTCGTTCTCAGTTTCCCAGTGTTGACCGCAGAAAGGTCGATTGGTAAATTTCATGTCGTTTGGAGCCTTTATGTGATTGTACGGGAAAGTGAAAGGGCGATCGTACCAGGCATAATAGGTGTTTTAGAACCTCGGACCAAGGTAAATTATCTTGGCGCGAGGCTTAGGATTGCGAAGGCATTTGCGAATCAACATATCATAGCGCTCAGTCTCGAAAATGATGGGAATAGGTTGTGGCAGGTCGAGTTTGGTGTTCCAGCTAGTTGAAAGAATGAGTACCCAGTTTCAATGTCGGGGCGAAGCGAGTAAGTTTTGTCTTTCCTATCTGGAGGAGGAGGTATTTTGAACCTCACCTACTCCGAGTGGTGATGTTCTGGTTGCTACTATTTGACTTAGGTAACGATGAGCTACTCCTGCTGGAGCTACTCGTCCGATGAAAAGCCATCATCTATGCGTTATTACTATTATCGACCGAGAGAAGTCGGTAGCTCTTTGCTGGCCTACATTATTTTATTATAAACCAAGTTAATAATAGAAAGCAAAGTGTGGGAGTCAAGAAAAATTGGGCGTCTGTTGAATCGAAAGATGAAAGGAACGAATCTTGTGAGTACTCCTCGTCAGAAAGGACACAATTTCTATGAAGCTGATAACTATCTGGGGAGAATAATGAACTCGAATATCTTGAGACAGATCTGGTCTTTTATTAATATGTCCTTGACTGCAATTGTCGAAGGTGACTGAGCAGCTTTCATCAAAAGGAATAGTTTTTTACTAACTTATTATAATAGATCAATAGAATAAAGAGATATAATGCTGTGGATGTATAGCCAACGTCCACAACGCTGAAGCACAAGAAAATGTGGAATATAATTCTATTTTTCTTGTTCCAGAGCTCTGCCTCATGACCGGAATACTTGACAAAGAAGACATCTTTGAACATCCACCAATGAGAACTTAAGAAAAATTGCAGAGATCGATTCCCTCATGAATAAACTCAGGTAATAAGGATAGCTAATGGACCTTGCCGATATGTGCATTATAATCCACAAAAAATCAAACTAATCTCAAATGGAACCTCCAGTTAATAATCTTGGGCAATTTAAGAAAGTTCCAAGGGAAGTTAGACATAAGTTAATACTATGAAAAAAAAAAAGTTTCAGTTGATGAATAACATCCAAATTTTCACTGTTTACCAAGAAGGTAATAATATTGAAATTATCAATTTGGTGGAATCTACTCGAGTAAATTTAACCGGAGGGTAAAAAATAAAAATACAGGAAATATCCATTCCGTTGAATGAAGCCGACAAGGTACTATAAGTTATGGAACAGCCCAATTCCAATCCCAATTAAAACTCTATTATATTAATTGAAGATAAGAATAGGATTCACTCAAATTGTTCTCGAGTCAACACTCAAGAAGAAAAACGCTTATTATCTTTTATTGGATAACTTTTGCATAGATGCCAAAAAGTGCACAATCTTCAATGTTAAATTTATGAACGGAGTGAAAGTTGACCAGCAATTCCGGGATAAACCATATTACCTGTGAGTAATTGGTCAATTTATTTAAAGTCAAAAATTCATACTTCAGTCACTAATAACTTCTCTATCATCAATTTTACCATTATGTCTAGTACATCATTAAACATCAAGACCTCAATAATGAGCCGGATAAAAATTGATCTTAAAAAAGGAGGCAATCAATTGAATTCGATATAACAATCTTTTGTAAGAACATAAAAGTTCACCGAAGCAATCAAATCGAATTGTTTTTCAAAGTCGATTTTAAAATGAAAACCAACTGCTCGACAAAGAAGTTTATTAAATTCTTGAACTTCTAAGGCGCCAAAAAAAATAGATATTTCAATCTTCCAGAAAAGAAGAATAATATGAGAAGTTCTAATTGCGCCTGATAAACTTTGAGAGAAGAGACCCAAAGGCTGTCTTGAACAAGACGGTTCCATAATGATCCTCAAGCTACCTTCAACACCAATTTCAATGTCCTCATTGTAAGCTTTTTTGATTCAAGGCATCATCATCGAATCATAATTGGATTATATTAGTTAAGTCAGTTGATAGAGGAGAGCCCATTGGCTACCTTCCTCCAAGACGTCGAGGACACACACAATCACGTTCGCAAAGGTCAAAATCATCGCCAACCATTTCAAAGTCACTCTGAAAGACCCCAAACGAATCTTCGTCGTTTACTCTATCAAAATAGAGCCGAAAATCAAATCGAATGGCAAGGATGTTCTGCCAGATGTCATGAAACTCTTTCTCAATATTTCTCTTGGTAGTATCATGAGCTGGCTCGGCTATTTCTAAATTGGTCACTGGAAATACTTATAAATCAACCAATTATGTATTTCAAACACAAAATTGTCTAAGGTTTTCATGCTTCTTTTGAACATAGACAAGAAAAATGGTTTCTAAGGATTGATACTGCCAGAAAACTTGTTGGATTATCGAATACCTTCGAATATATCGACACTATTTACAAAAACTCTACTAGCAATGGACAAGAGGAACAATAAGAAGAAATAAAAAAAGATTTGTACAATCAAATCATCAAAACAATTATTATATTCAGCAGATTTTCTCATTTCGAATAATTTTCGTTAGCGCTTTATTCATGGTTTCCATATCACTTCGAAAAGTATTTGCTTATTATTGTAATGATAAGTTGTGCTGGTCATTCATCCTTTGAATTTCTTCTTTGGTTAATATGGCATCAAGTTATCTTTCAGAGTCACTTTCTAGCTCAGTTAATTTAAGCACCAACGGATCTGCTTTTGCGTTTTTGAGAGTCTTAGTTGAGGATGGTCGTACAGAATTGAATTTGAGACATTCAATCCTTTATTTTCTGCAGAGAATTCTTATTTAAGGAAAGGATCTTCTGAATTTTTTTGCCAGATTGTAAGGAAGAGTATTCGACAACTATCATAATTTTGCCTTGAGTACCCAACTTGAACATTTTAGCTTTGCAGTAAGAATCAAGAATATATTGGATGACACCAGGTGTTGCTTAGTAACCTGGAGGATCAGAAAGGGTTAGCCCAGACTCAGTGGTGTATAATCCTGATATTTTTGTGCAGGATTTCTCAGAATTACCAATTGTCGGTAGTCAACTCAAACTTTCCCACATATTTTTTTAAAACTTCATTTTAGCTCCACAAAGGTAACATACAAGAGTAGATTTTCCAGCTCCAGTTTGTCCCATGGCAAAGACGCATTCATTTTATACCTGAGATTTATCACCTTCATTCTAGCTTTTGTCTAAACCACACCTACCTTTAGAACTTCAAATCCTCCGAAATCATTTTATAATACTTGGAATGAGGAATGATATAAGGCATTTTTTAAAAAATAAAACTCCTCTTAAAACTTAAGACTCCACTTTTTTATAACTATATATTCTTGTTACAAATAAGTATTATTGTTATTCTCCAACATCAACACAATGGCTAAGAATATTGACTCTGTCATCATCTAGTACTCTGAGCTGGTAAAAGGAGCCAACCTCAAAGCCTAAATCGAAAAGGCTTATGGTCCTAAGGGTAAACCAGTGTTCATACAGGTCATGGCATTCTCTTTGTCAATGGCATTCCGGGATATTCAGAACAGAGAATGAAAACTCTTCCTCTTTTCCACCGACTTGCCAATCTTCCTCCTGCCACTCTAAAAAAATACTAAAGACCTGAAATTTTTCACTCGCAAGGATGGTCCTGTGGAGTAGAACGGTTTCAAGGAAAATACGATACAGCCAAAGGTAGTTATTATGTCAATTGCTCTTCTGATGAATCTTACCAGATTCCTGTCTATGAGGACCAATACTTTTCAAATGAAGAGAAAAAATTTTTTACTCCCAACAAGTGGGTTGACGATATCCCCTAAATGTAACAAAGCTGTTATTCAGTTAAACAAATGTCAAGCTTCTATCCAAGATGATGATTGAAGTTGGCTCAATGCTCGGACTTCAGATTGACCAGTACGCTCGATCGTAAGTGAAAACCTACCCTGACAAATTCTTGCACAAAATGATTCGAAATGGAAAGTCCCACATCGGAAGAATGCTGCACTACTTCCCCTTCGAACAGAAAGGTGAAACTTAAGATGACTGGTGTGGATGGCATAACGATCATGGATCCTTAACAGCCCTAACCTCAGCAATCTATACCAACGAAAAAGGTGAACCAATCACTTTTCCTGTCACATCAGGAGGCCTCTTCGCCAAAAATAGATTCTCTGATACTGCCAAAATCGAAATTCCTCCTGAAATGATGGCCTTCCAACTTGGTGAATCAACTCAGATTCATACAGGAGGCTTTTTAGAGGCAACCCCTCACTGTGTTGTAAGAAGTGAAGACTTGGCTGGCAAGAAGATTGGTCGAAATGCTTTCGCTCTTTTCATGCAGCCTGACCCTCTAGAAGAGATGAAAGTGCCTGAAGGACTCGACCCGGATTCAGTTAAAGAAAAGGTTGCCTACAAGATCCCTGCTCTGAAAGATCGATGGGACAACGGAATATTCTTCAAAGAGTTCCACGGCAGAACGATTAAACATTACAGCTGATAATGTTGCTTCGATTATTTGAATTGTCTTCCAATAATTATCATCCCCATATTATTCCACAAATGAACATCAGAAGCAATCAAACCGAATTGTTTTTTTTTATATTAAACATGGACTGAAAGCATACCACTATACGATGAAGCTTTTTAACTATTGAACTTCAAAACAGTTAATATTATTGGAGGAATAATACCTCCAATAGAAGAGTAAAAACAATATGAGAAGCTGTTGCGTTTGATAAACTTTGAGAGAGGAAACTCAAAGGCTGTCTCACAATATGAGATGATTCCATAATAATCCTCAAGCTACCTTCAATGACCTACATTGCGATGTCACTTTGATTCAACCATAAAAAAAAATAGACAATTCAAATCGAGGATAAAGAAACACACCAGAGTAATAATCCTCAATTTGTTAACTATTCTTGAACAAAAAGTAGATCTTGTAACATGGTTGTGGTGGTTATCCCCGATTAGTTAAGCTTTGCCTATTAGGAGTTAAAACTGACAACCTTGGCTGATGGATCGAGTTGTCCCATCTTCACTCAAGTAATTCTATATAGCACACTCAATAAAGGAGACCTATCAATATTCAGCCATGTCATAGAACAAATTATATTCAAGCAGCGCAACATCCTCAGGTTATTAAATTACAATTTAAATTTGTCCAAATCCAGCCAAAAGTCCATGCTTCTTGGCTGCTAAACTACTTCCAAATGTTCCTTAAGAATAAATTCTCACTCAATTTGTTCTCAAGTCGACACTCAAGAACAAAACTATTATTATCTTTGATTGGATAACAATCTAAGATCACTTTTGCATATATGCCAAAAAGTGCGCACGCAAGCTTCAATGTTGAATTTATCAACGGTATGAAATTAAACCCTCAATTCCGGGATAACCCCCTACTATCTTTGAGGGAAAGTCAGTGATTTCGTCAATTTATCTGAAAAAAAAACAAGAGTTTTTAGAAACCAGATACATCTAGATCCGTAGCTCTGCCTCATAGGCAGTAATCATGAATTTTTTACCAAAATTCGAGGCTCAATGAATAAAATCCTCTCAATAAGAAAAAATAAATCAGTGGTTTTATAGATCAACTCCTTGAGGAACAGTGGGGAAAGAGTCTCTAAATCTAGATCAACGGGCAATTCAAGTAGATTATGGCAACATAAATCCAAAAACCAGTTTTAGAAATAGCCCATAGAGATAATTTTCATATAGAAAAAAGTTCTCTTCTAAGAAATAAAGAAATAGAAGTCAGGTATCCGAGAATAAATCTGACTATTTTGTCCTCCCAGCCAAAATTCCATGCTTCTTGGCTGCCTAACTGCTTCCAAAGGTTCCTTAGAATAAGTTCTTTCAATTTGTTCTCGAGTCGACACTCAAGAAGAAAGCTATTAGTATCTTTGATTGGATAGCAATCTATAATGATCACTTTTCATAATATTAATAAACAGAATGGCAATAGATGAGTTTAAATAGTGATCACGCATCGAAAACACCTTTCTGCTCCAGCTTCCTGTTCCGCTTTTTCAGCTTGAAACCGTGAAGCAGCTTCCATCTCTTACGAGCAGAAATCAGCTTCAGCCTGCTCACGTCTGTGGTCTCAGGATTCTCCTCGTCCAGATTGACATACCTCAGCACCTTCTTGACCTTCTGATGGTACTCGGGTACTTCCTCCTCTTTGGCTTTGACCAGTCTCATTTTCTATTCGTAGCTTGCCTTGAGACACTCGGGGACCAAGTATTCAGGAATGTACTATGAGATGGTAACCTTGTTGTGGTCGATTTTCTTCCTGATGTCGTTGATGGCCTTCACAAGCACCTCTCTTTCTTTTCCATTGGCCTCGAACTGTTCTTTCAGTTCTGGGGTCTTGAGCAGTTTCTTCTTGAAATCCAACTGTCTAAACAAGTCGGCTCTGTGATTTGTGAGTCCTGACCATACATCTTCAACTCTGTACCTGAAGCCCTATATTTCTTTTCTGGTGATTGGCAATTACTTGGTGACCGCATGTTCAAATCTTGCTTTCTCGAAAGCGATCAGTTCGTGAAGTTTATCAATCTAGCTAGCTGTGTTTTCGAGGAAGGTCATGATGAATGGTTTCACGTGGAAGGCCTCGATTAGTTGCTTGTAGTTATCGTTGAGATGACCCAATCCTAGAACCAACATAGCTGACATGTTGACCAGGTCGACGTGGTCTCTTTTAAACTTTTTTCTGCTTTGACGCTTGAACACATCCGACTTGATTTCCTCAAGAAGTTGAGGAGTGGCAATAAGGATGCCCGTGCTGCCATTAAGCCACACTGACAAAACATAAAATCTCAAATTTACAGGGTCCTAGTGGTTGTATACCGCTACTTGATTGATACGAGTGCGTTAGAGAAAGAGAGCATACCGATAGACCTCTCTGAGATTCTAGACTAAGATCAAGATCTTAGGATTGACCAAGCTGAACTTGAGCGTGAGGTACAGAGTAATTGGAATGCTCATCTTATCCCCAACACCATAGAAATGTGTAATTTGTTACTATTTAGGTTGTTATTACTCAACACCTTCTGGAGGTTGATAATCAACTCTGCTAGCTTTATGCATCCATTCTCTTTTGAATTTTTCGATCTAACTACCCCGTGAGACGCATGATAACTTATAGGCAACTTTCGATGCATTGAGACTGCCAGCGAGCAACTACAGTGCTTACCCATACCCGAAACCTAGAAGAAGGTCAGCTTATGGGATGACAATGGAGACGATTTTATCTTTTTATTTTTTCCATAAATTATTGACCTGTAGAGGGCTACCAACGATCGCTGCTTTTTGAGGAAGTTGGCCAATATCTTGCATGTATAAATTGACCACAGGAGAACCCATGCAGACAGTTAGCATGTGATGCACTTCCTGTGATAACTCCTTTGAATGAGCCAAAACAATCAACAAACCTTCTTCCTCATTGCTGAATTTTCGTAGAGCATGTAAAACAAGTCCCACTCTTTTTCCCACCCCTTCCGGTGCAGTGATGATCAGATGGTCCATGTTGCCAGAAACTTCGAGAAGTTGGTGCTGGAAGTCGGTGGGCACAACAATCCCGAGTTTTTGCAATCCTGCAAGAAGAGCAGGGTAGTCATGAAGATGGGTCTAGAAAGAAGCTTACTCCTACATTGTTGATGGAGAATATTATAAAGAGGGGAGAATATTACCATAATCGAATATTACTAAAAATATACATTTTCCTATATGCCGACCTTCTATCTCACTAACCTCCACCAGACCAATAAACAAGAAAAATGAATTATTTTGTTTTATATCGGAGCTTATAAGAATCGTGCTGATCCAATATGATTATTCACTGAAATTTAAAATCTATGCAACTATCAGCAGTCCTAGCACTCCTTTTGCTGACTTTCACCTTCGCTTCAGAATCACCATATCAGGGCAAAATATCTCTCATGCCTTATGGCAAGTATACAACCTCAACCCAAATCTGTAAGTGTACCTTTAGTCAGATTTCCAGCCATTAAACTAGTAACCTAAAATTGCAAATTTCAAGGGAAAAGTAATCTAAATTGTTCCCCTCACCGAGTAGGCCAGTTGCCAACCCCTCGATTTCCAAGATTCCACCGAATCACCCAAATTTGCGATCATCGATCTCGCCACCATAGTCCGACCCACTTGCGGAATCACAAACAAAATACGCAATTTGAGAAGCGCAAGTTATCAAGGCTTTTTGTTGGTAATCGATGAGCCTGGTTTTCTTAAAAATCATTGCAAGATGTATGACGATAGCACCTTCTTCACAGGCGTTATGGACTCTAGCAATTACACTCTTCTGCAAGGATACCAAAATGCGGGAGCTGGTGATGAATCATTCAAATTGTCGGGTATTGTATCAATCAGCCTGAAGAATACAGATCTCAAACTACTGGAAATATGGGTGAGTTCACTCAGCAAACCGAGCTATGACACTCTAGAATACCTCAATCAAGCCGAGCATAATATGCCTTTGCTTGACAAAAAAATCACTTGGGTTCCCAGATTTGCTTCTTTCGATTGCAGTCATGGCCAGTCATTATCAACCTGTCAGGAAAGTGATTTCATTGCCTCATGTGCCTGTCGTGGTCAATTCTGCTCCCCTTAAGCCCGTGAAAGCACACCTGCTCCCATAATTCAAGAGGACATAAGGCAAATGCTGGTCTTCAAACAATACGGAACCCGCTATCTTCACTACGCCAAGTAATTCGCTGCTACTTGTCTGGAAAAATATCAAACTGAAAAATACATCACTGAGTGTTCAACCCGCATTATGGATAAATTAGGCATTGATAGCTTCAGCATCAATGAAATAGCCAGTCAATTCCTCTAGCAATGTTCTAACTCCTAAGAGAAATATACCAAATAAAGCGAGATCTACAGTACTTTACTCACAGATCAAAAAGTGTTCAGAAACTATGGGCGATACCCTCTGGTCCTCATCAACAAATAAATTGTAAAAATATCCTTATTCAGATTAACTACAAGACTCAAGAAGAGTTCAACACTATCATTTGCCAGAAAATGCAACTCTACGACTCGTACGATTGTGGTATAGTCATTGATGTATACGAAACCACTTCCAACAGCACCAGCATAATTTTCTACATCTTGCTGGGCATCACCCTGGTGGCTGCAGCAGGAGCCGTCATTTATTTCTATAGAAAGAAGCTCAGACGTGATGTTAATAAATAAATCAAAATGCAAGTGTCAACAGCTGTTGAGCATTACTTCGCCCTTACTGAGGCCTCCAATACCAAATGATTCAAATATCTCATTTACATACCTTCTTCCCATTCTATTCAAATAATACTAATCAGACCATTCTTGGTATTATTTATCGACGATTCACCAACATATGAATCATTAGGAAAACAGTCGTATCAAGCTAAAAGTATTGACGACAACAGGTATTAACATTCTGTGTACTGCACTCAAAGGTCAAAGGATATCCTAGTGGCTGCCACATTTCTAATAGGCCTATCGTGAGGTCAAGGAATAACAGGGGGATGATGAGCACAGTCGACAAACCTTCATTCGAGCTGTCAGGGTCAAAAAGGAAGATTATTACATTGCCAATAGCGAAACAATCGGTGATGTGTTTGTAGATAATGATGAAGTTCTTTGTGAGATTGTAGGTGAAGGTGGCAAGAAAAAGCAAAAAGCTGAGAAGCAGAAAAAGAAAAAAGAATTCCAATAGAAGAAAAATCAGGTAAAAGAAGAAAAGAATCCTGAAAGTAGTTAGAAGAAACCCAAAGTAGTCTAGGATTCATCCAATAAAAAGCACTAACAACATAAATAAATAAAAAAGCAGACCCCTCTTAAACAAACCCCTGTCAAGTAGACACCCATCAAACAGTCATACTCAAAACAAAAGTAACCCAAACATTCTGACCAAAAAAACACAAATAGCCCTAAAGCTTCCATCCTCCATAAGATAGACCTCTCCAAACTAAAAAATATCCTCGTCAAGTAAGAACATCCACCACCCTCACTCAAGTAAGAACCACCCTCACTCAAGTAAGAACATGCACCACTCTCACAAGTCTCTTAATCTTCTTGATTTGTTCAATATCCGCTAATCTTTATTTTTTCTGGTATAAAGTAAAAGAAATATCATGTGTGGTTTTATGGGTCTTTCAGCAAATTTTATTGTATTTGTAGTTGAGACGCATTCCTTTCCAATATTTTACCACCCTGTTAAGTTCGTACCTGAAGTACTCGGCCTATATGTCTGAAGCCGTCTCTAGCTGTAACCTCCTTTCCGAGCTGATAATCACCAAACATCGGTTTATGTTCTGAATTCCGTTGCTCTTGATATAGAACTCTGCGCCTTCTTTGATGACCCTTTCGATGCTGGCAATCTCCATTTTCTTTTAGTCTTCTTTGTCAACTGATTTCCAGCACAGGTAGCGGTCGTCAGTTGATAGATAGACAAACTTGTCATGAGGTGAGGAAGTGTTCTAGCTGTGTTTGATCATCAAATATCCCTTTTTGAGGTTACCCAACACCTAATTTATGGTTTAAGCTTCTGAACTTTCCTAGCTCATTCTTTTGCTCAGTGACTTGGATGGGCTTTTTTTAGAGGTGGTATGCACCTCCTAAATAGCTTGGTTGAGAAGGCCAACAATTTTGCTGATTCTACAGGCAGTCTTAGGAGGCACCTTTTTGCTGAAACCAATTGTAGGTCGCTGTTGGATAGCTTTCATTTCCTAAAGTTAAATTTTATATTAGTATGTAGCATTATAACCAGACAAAACAATAATAGAATTACAAGTGCTGACTAATCACTCATATCTGTACATCAATTTTAGTCGATTTCTATTGGAAGGGTCCTGACCGAAGTGTAGAACTTTCTGTTTTGGGAATAGAACGCCGTTGGTTTGATTTGTTGATTTTTTCCCCATGAATCGACCTTTATGATCTCGATTCAAATCTACCTAATTCTCAATGTCATATTACTCATCCAACATTCCTGCCAACCTCGGTCTACCTACACGATTCTTCATGGCTGTCTGGTTCACCTGGCGACTCTTAGTTTCTCTTTCCGACTCTTCCTAGATAGGCTACTTCCCTTTGTGTTTGTTTGATACCATTTTAGTGGGTTATTGTTTATCGATATTCTGAAGAAAAACTCTCAAAGCATCGACAATCGACGTAATTTCATTTGTTGATGTGTTCTCTGCTATATACATCGCGACAAGTTTGATTCGAAGTTATTGGCCAGAAGGATGCCTTAAAAGTGTTCTTTTGGTGATGTTATTGAAAATCGGAGGCAGAAACTCACACAGCTACCATGTTTCTAGCACATTGATCAATATTTTGAATGTTTTTAGGAGAACATTCTCAAAAATATGACGTAGTTCAAGTTGAGAAATGTTTTTATCGTAGCGGGTGTTGAACTATTGAGCTGCACCAGGAAACGATCGCTTTTGTAGAAATAATTGACATAATGAAAGCTAGATGGTCCATATCTCGTTGACCGATGCTTACTTGACTAGAACAGCTCTATTTTTGTATTCTTTGTCGCTGGAGTCAGCCTGGATATACATATACAAATTCTTTATGTCTTCCTCATCCCCTGCCTGCTCATTGATGTCGTAGGCATAAAGAACGAACTTCAGCCAAGTCTCAGCACATTTTTTTGTCTTCCATTTACCCACTCTAACCAACATTCTCAGTACTTCAGCAATATCCTCACCTTCGATTCTGACAATATCCGATCTTAATTTTATTCTCACGTAGGACTCCAAATGCCTGTAGGCTGTAAGAAGCACAGCACAGACTGTGTGCTGTAGTTATGAAGAAGTAAACTCATGAGTTGGTAAATTTACTCCTGTGCTGTAAGCTGATAAAGGTATACCTGAACTTTGATGGTAATGAGCAGCGATGACTGCCTCCAGTTTGAGGCGTTGACTGAGAATAGGGTATATTTTAAACTCATTGGCTGTGTTGTGAACTTAGTAAAGAGGAAGTTTATCTAGTTCGACCCAATCAAGCTCAAACATTTCTTAGTTTTCAAGAGCCCCATTTTCACATTGATCTAAAATTTATCTAGCTCTTTTTCTGTTGAAATTCAAACTTCGAAAAGTGAGCTATTTAATTTCATCGACCATTTCTTGCTACTCAGGGGATACTTACTCCTGTTTGACACAATTACTCTCCAACACTCCATTCAATATATTATCTGTTTCATCTTACTTTTCATGCAACATGGCTGCATTTGCATCTCCTATTGGTATTTGCTGTATTAGTGTATCACTCACGATAGTCTTGGCGATACATTCGGCTAAGAAATCAATCTCGCTTTTGTCCAGTATATAGTCTGAAGGTTTGATGGACTGCTATGTTCCTTATAGATCTTGCTTCAAGGGTGACTCTGATTCTTGCTACATTTGCTCAATTTAAAGAGGGAATGATAAATGGGGGATATGAAGGTCTTCCTAAAAAAATAAATAAAAGGACATAAAATCATCTATTTCTTTATACCCGTATTTCCCTCCTCAAAATAAGGGCTTGCTTTTGCAGATAAGAAGATAGTGCTTTGTGATTATCGTTTGGAATTGGAAAATATAATAGAAAGGGCATATGGAAAGGACGCTTCCCTCCTTATCTCGTAATTTGTAAAGCTCAAAACGCTATCGTCTTTGTAGGAATAAAAATTCCAACAGCACATAAATCAATAAATCGACCCCTTTTTCAAGCAGTCAGTTCAAACTCAGCAATCGAAGTCAATCATCTCTCAACAATAATAGTGCCAGTTTTGCTTTTTGTCAGGTCCAGGAACTCTGCCTCAAAGATAACAAATGGATCATCTTCGATGAGAGCTACAAACCATAACCAATCAGTTGTCCAAGACCTATGACTACTTTTAGCAAAATGGGCAGACACAAACAAAGTAATGTTCACACCGGAAGAATGAACGGCACTGCATCTTCATTTTTCAAAGGCAAAGGAGTCAAGTAAAGGATTTTAACTGCCAAGGAAAATCAAACTCCCTATTTCGTCAATAATGCCGAGCGATCTCCAAAGTAAAAAGAGAATTCTTCAAAAAGACAATCTCAAATGCAGAGAATTAATATTAGCAAAGTGACATTTAAGGATAAAAATCGAATGAAAAGTGAGAATAGCGGCAAAAACAACAGTAAATAAAATTACTTAGAATTGCCAAACTCTAAGAGTAAACCTAAACACAGCCCCTCAAAATCTAGTCTATCAGCTCAGAGTTCTCAAACAAGTCGCAGAAAAGGTTCACCACTCAAGACTAGCCTCAAGAAAAGTAAACCTGTCTCAAATAAAAGCATCAAAAGCATCAAAAGCATCAAAAGTTCAAAAAGTATCAAGTAATCAAACAACAAGAAAGAACATCTTCTAACTGAAGTTTCCCAAGCGACTTCTCTTACATATTTCCAGAATAATTATCAAGTTGTGGAATATCTTGATTCTGTCAATGTGATTGATCCCAATTACATGATGCCTCCCATGAGTCTTAATCCATATGAAGATTTTCCCGAGTGGGGACAATATGAACTCAAAGAACCACCTATGCTTGTTAATAAACCTTAAATGGCCGGCTCTGCTGAACAAGAGTCGCCAAGACCTAAATCAGAAGAAAACGATGATTTTTTGAGAAAAATGTCACTTCCTTTATAATTGTTGGATAAAAGATAGACAATCAACAAATCAAGGTTTGGAAGTTCATCAAGAAGAGAATCTAAGTAGAAAAGTATCCAAAAGTAAGCTCAAAGTAGCAAAATATCTTAAGTTGATCCCAAAGCTGAAGAATAAGAAAAGGCATAGCTGAATCAGGAAAATAAAAGATAGCGCATAATTACAACATAATACAGTGAAAAACAATGTGGTTCTCTTGATATCAACAACCCTCCTTTGCTATCAACTCCAATGCCAGGCCCACCTTCTTTCCACTGCCATCCTCAATCAGATTCGACATTCAACCTCAAATAAATCTTTACTCCTTAGTCCAATATTACATTAATCGAAATCAAGAAGAGTAACCAAACTGCTCTCTTTCCCTCTAACACAAAGCTACCTATATACATCAGAATCAATCCAGATCCATCTTCTCGCTTCAAAAATGCTGAACTAGTCAATATGTTGAATTTTCTATTGAAGGTACAACCCGCCCTCATTAGACAAATATTTGCTAATAGTAGTAAACATCTTTATGATGTTTTGTTGTATGAAGGTGGATAAAGATAAATGGTGTCAGTTGATGGTGTTTTACCCTTCGATCACAATTACTATCCTCTTTTTGGTAGCGTTTAGCAGTTCATCTGGTTTGGAGTGTTGGTTAAAGCTATCGCTAAGCTAATAGGATCATACAATAAGATTTCCTAACTCAGTTTTAAAGACATTTTTGCTTTGCTGGCCAATCAACAACTCCTAGAGGTCACCGACTAAATATTCAATCACATTCAACCCACCAAAAGATTAGCCTCTATGATCCATTTGACAAAAAATCGTCAATTATTTGTCCTGGTGACTCGTGATAATGAATTCTACAAATTGCAGAAACTCATATACAACAAAACAAAGACAGAGAAAAACTAGTAATATGAGCAATTATTGATGGCCAAGGCCACCAGAGCTATGGGCCGATAAATGAAAGAGAGAAAATCGATTAATATGCACAGTTTGAATAAATACATCAATATTAGGAAACAGTAAATTGGCCACATGCGTAACCTCAACAATACTGTTATTCAGGTAGTCGGTGTCTAAGCATCCCAAATGGTCACTTTCAAGGATTTCTTCAACTCTGGATATAGATTGTGGATACCTTAGCAATTACTAGCCGAGCTGAAACAGTGATGAGGATGGTTTCTGCCTTAAAGTGATATATTTTTCTACAATTCCTCTTCTTCCTTTCTATCAGTTCGTATCATCACTACAGTATAACTATGGATTCAGGGAAGTGAGTTCCAGTGAATGGGAGTTTCACCTCTTTTCTCACAAAATTATATAATATTTATAGATAAGGTTTAATCTGAAGACACGACCTATAACCTTTCTTTTGGCGGAATTAGGAGGTCAAGAGGTTAGGATAGGGGTGATTTATCTGGTCCTAATATAGCATTTTATTTAATATGTACAACTCGCTTACATTATGCCACTCACTGCAGCTTAAATCAGAAAAAGAGATGTTGCTCTTGCAGCAACGTGTCTAATATCCTATCCCGGGTACCCCGAGATTGGCCGTCAGTCAGCACGACGCCACCCACATATCGGTCTTTACTGAACCTCTCTCGAAGACTTCACTGGCTCAGCTGAAAGAACTTAACTCAAATGCACAGGCATTCGCATATGCACAGACCATCATCAACGCATGTACGAAACTAGCACCTATTTATGGGTTTTTCATGATCAATGAAAATATGATCTTCGACAACGGGCAGCAATAAATCTTTGTCTGGATCAACCCAAACTATCTCGAAAACAAGGTCAAAATATATGTACCGCCTAATGCTGAAGGTGAAAAGACTATGATTAGAAGTATAGTCAGCTTTGTCAAATTGTGGCTGCGATGTGACTTCTCCCTCCTTGGACAGGCTAATCACCTCTCTGAAATGCTGGCTAAACTGCAACCAGCAAAAAATAGACCTTTTCAACTATTCAGACCCAAGATAACCACTCAAGTTGCAGCCAACCGCAGCACATCTGTTAACCTCGATCACCCAGCAGCCAAACGACGGTACTAGACTCCTCGTATGGTCACCAGCGATCCAAAGGATAGCGATGGCTCCACCAAGTTCATCCCTCGACCTCGTTCGCCCGATCAAGGAAGCGAACCTCAACAAATTATATCGACAGCTTTATTGAATAGCGTCAGAATGGCAGCCATGGAGAGTATAAAAGAAAAGATAAAAAACAAGACAACTCTCAACTCATCAAAACAGGCGGACAACAGCGACAACTCTGACCGTCGAAATGTGACAATCCTCAACAGCACTAGTTTACACACACAAGCCAAAACCACCTTCACCAAAACTATCGGTATCAACAGCTACTTCCCCAACAAAACAACATCCAACAAAAATCACATAGTCCAGATGATCCTCCAAAATGACACAGATCCTAATAATTTTGGCAAAAACAACATTCTGTTAGATGAGGAAAAATTCATGGAACTCTAACAGTTGAAGATAAAAAGACTCAAAGAGAGCCTACATGGAATAGGATAATAAATCAATGATTTGTTCCAGTCTGGTATGCTGGATTAATATCGGATGGATGTCAGCGGCATGAACAGAGAGTTTGAGAGTTTGCTCAAATGAAAACGGTTCAGGAAGAAATGCATAATTTATGCTTTTTTATCAGTTTTATAGATTTGAATATGTAAATATGAGTACAATAGGACACAGCGAACTATCAGTTTTGAGCAGGTTGCTCAGGTTGTTGCTGAGATTGCTGCTGAGGGCTGATATCTCTGTTAGCATATGAGTGGATCCATCCTGCTATCTTCTTGTAAAGAGCATTAACGGGGCCAATCTTCGAGGTTTTTTCTTCAATCCAAGTGTTGATCAAAGTGCAACTGTATCTCATTTCCTGGTTGATTCTATACTTGACCATGAGGAACTGACCCATCATGAAGCACTTGATACCCCTGCTCATGAAATCAAAGGGCAGACTAAAAATCAGATATAAGAAGAAAAAGATCTCCAAACGACTTTTACCTTCATAAACCCACCATTTGTTGAATCTGATCAGATCACCGTACTTATTGATTGCTAATTGGGGCATTTTTAGCTTGATGAACTCGATTATGTTGAACCCGAAGAAGAGAACCATTGGGGAGTAGTACAGATAGTTAGTGAAACCTATGGCTCCGAAAGTAATATAAAGAAGGTTTTGACCGTGATTATTCATGAGGACCTTCGCGAGGTATTCTTTGTTAAATTGAGGAGTCTTGCATACTCTGAAAATGGCAAAGAGAGATGCCAAGAAAGCGAGGATGAGGACGTAGGGAACAGGGAAGGGACATAGCACAATGAAGAAGAACTTGAGGGCCGTTTCGATGGGGTAACAAATATTGATGATACTACTTCCCGATTGACTCATCTTGTTGATATTTTTTACTATTTATACACATCAACAGGCACCATCGTGTTTAGTCTTGAAATTTAATATCCTCAGAATTTAGGAGATAAATCAAAGAAAATCAGCATCCTTCGACATCCCAGTTATTTTCAGCAGCTACAGGACAAATGCAGGGCCAGCAATCACGCTCCATGGCTGCATAATACTTCATACATTAAAGACTGGGCGGATCTATCGGACCGATTGCTTTGTTACAAACTGGGTAAGCTTTGTTGATTTCGTCATTACAACGCACTTTGAGATCGTGAGGGCATTCATCTGCTACTTTGATCGATAAAACTGTGTAAACAGTCAGGATCATCAATGTGATTGCCAGAATTTTCATTCTAGAATAAAATTATTATTAAGTATATCATCATAAATGAGTGACTGAGCAGGCACAATTATCAAATAAGAAGCTAAATTGTATGTATTGTAGGATTATTTTATCAAATGGGATTTAATCATTTTTCCTGCTCAGGACAGCCTTTGACCACCCAGTTGTTTTCAGCAACGACAAGACAAATGCAGGGCCAACATTCGGGGGTCAGTGTCTGAGATGTACTTTGTTGATATCATCAATGCATTGATCATGCAAATCCTTCGGACATTGATCTGCTTTGGCAGAGAAACCAAAGAAAGCCACGAGGAACAATAAAAATATCAGAATTTTCATGTTAAATTAATATGAAGATATAGCATACTCTATTTAACAGTCTGGCATTGTATGTCGGATGAGAGGTCTGAAAAAAAAAATGTGGTTTTTAAACATTTGATGGACTGGTTATTCAATGTGATGAAATCATTGTGCTGGCTGAGGGCAACCGACAACCACCAATTTCTGATCAGCAGCTACTGGACAAATGCAAGGCCAGCAATCTTTTTTCATGTAGGCTTGATACTTCATGCAATTTAGATCAGCCTTTGGCTGTATTGGACCGATTCTCGATGCATTTTCACAATACGGATAGGCTTTTAAGATATCATCAACACAGCTGACTTACAGATCATTTGGACACTACTCCACTGTTTTAGAAGTGAAACTCAATGTGAGAACCAGGAAAGTGAGCACTAAGATCATAGTTTTCATGTTGAATAAAATAATTATTAAAAATGGAAGAGTTTAAATCTCTATCTAATGGTTAAAAAGGTTCAAGATTGTTTGCACTGTACCTGCCTGTGATTGGAGAGGGTCGGAAGGTCATGTATATGATTGTAGATATATGATAAATAGTGTGGATATATGGGGGAAGATCAGCATCCCTTGATGTGCCAGTGCTGTTGTTGGGCAACCCAGCAAATGCAAGGCCAGCAGTCATGCTCCATTTGGGCGAAATATTTGAAGCAGTTGAGGTCCATGGGAACATCAGCTCCTTTCTCACGGGCAGCCTTCTCGCAGACGGGTTATGCCTTGTTGATATCGTCAATGCATCGAACCTCGAGGTCATGTGGGCAGTCGGCAGCAAAGGTGAGTGCGAGGAGAGCGAGCAAAAGCATGAAGATTTTCATCATTGGTAGATTTGTAATTATACAATGCTTCTGATGCAATCAAATAATTCCAGATAAATCTCTAATATCAAAATATCAGAGTTTTTGAATCATAACTTAGCCAGTGATGACTTAGTTTATCAATCATACAAAATAATACAATCACTTCCAAATAAACCCTAATATTAACTTCCGCTTCTTGCAGGCCATTAACCAATTAATTGATTGAGTTTATTTTCGAACAGAAAATCAAGTGTACAAATATGTCCTAAGGCATAAAATTGAGATACTAAGTAATTTAGAATAAGTCAATGCAACTTAAATGTAGCTTTGAAGGTCTGGCTATAATGATGTGAAGCTGGAGAGTATGTTTAGTGCATTGTACTTGTAGATATATTATGTAAGATGATATGAGGATGAAGATCAGCATCCCTTGATGTGCCAGTGCTGTTGTTGGGCAACCCAGCAAATGCAAGGCCAGCAGTCATGCTCCATTTGGGCGAAATATTTGAAGCAGTTGAGGTCCATGGGAACATCAGCTCCTTTCTCACGGGCAGCCTTCTCGCAGACGGGGAAGGCTTTGTTGATATCATCAATGCATTTAACCTCGAGGTCGTGTGGGCAGTCGGCAGCGAAGGTGAGTGCGAGGAGAGCGAGCAAAAGCATGAAGATTTTCATCATTGGTAGATTTGTAATTATAACACAATGATGATTCAACATCATTTATAGTCTCGTCATTATCACGTTCCCTCAATATTCTCAATCATCATTTTAAAACATTTCTTTCTCAGAAATGTGTTCGATCGGTACACAACGAGAAGCTGCAGCAGAATTAAAATTAATTTTAAAAGACTGAAGGCATGTACAAAATCATCAATAATTCTCTTGTTCATAGGCTCTTAAGCGGTATTCATTTCAGGACAGTGATCTATCCTTTTGGTAAAGAGAAATAGAGTACAAAAGAACAAGAGATGAGCTAACATAAGTCATCAATAGCAGTCAAAGATATCATTGATGAGTCACCGAAACAATAATTATCACCCTCTCAGCAGCCCAAATCAACTGAATAGTTCTTTGCGAGCAAAATTCTGAATAAATGCTCCCCTCTGATGCAAAATATACTCAAAGGAGCTTCCCTCCACAATGTCACAATCTAAAGCAATAAGCCGAATCAACAAACCTATGGGACTTACAATGTTCACGATATAAACAATTTCAGACATATGCTAGCTGGACCTCTTCCCAGTTAGGCATCTCTTGACAAGTTCTGTGCAAAGAAGGGATGTCCTATCTTGTTAGATGTCAAATATGATGGAGAGCGTTCACTTTTATCTTATAATCGTGGCCAAGATTTGGAAATGACAAGTCGAAATGGCAAGAGTCAAACCGTAACATACTAACTTCTCAAGCAGCGTGTTTCTCGTCAACTAGAAAGAACAGATACCGAATCAATTAGAGTAGATGGTGAAATCGTATTGGTTGACTCCTAGCTTAACCCTTTACCTTTGGGTGAATTGATGAAAATGAAGAAATTAAGAAGTGAACAAGATGGAGAATTGGAATAGTTGGAAGATTGGTAATTATAACTGGAGGGCAAGAAATTTTTAGTATATGTATTTGATGTTGTGGAGTATAATGGTCTTAATTTGATGGAATTACCTCTCATTGAAAGGAGAAAATTTATCCCCAAGATAGACATATTTCGATAATCCTAGTATAAAATGGTCTAATATCCCAAGTAAAGAGCTCAAATATTCGAGTTCTTCACATCGGTACTCCAAAGAAAATACTAAGGCCTTATTCTCAAAGGCCAAAACGACAAGTATTATACAAATTAAACACGAACCATCTGGAAAAAACTCAAAAGAGGTTTCTCCAGTCATCACAATGATCCGAGCATTGCTAAAGTCGAACTAGACTTAGTGGTGATGGGGGCCAATCGAGGTGGTGGCTTTAAGAATCAACATATATTCAATAGCTTTCTTATGGGAACTCCTTATAACGGCAAGATTGTTCCCATTTCCAATGTAGGATCAGGCTTCAATGAGGAAATATTGGTATAGATAGCTACCTTAATTCAGGATTAGGAGCTGAGTACATCAACCATTCCATAAGAGTATGATATGCAAACCATAAAAGTTGATGTGATGTATAAGCCAAAATTAGTCTTCGAGATCCATGCTCAGGAATTTTCGATCTCCCCAATCTACAACCTAGGAAGAGGTTAATTCGGAGGCTTGAGTCTACGTTTTCCATCATTTAAACGCATCCGAGATGACAAAGGCGTTAAATAAGCCACAAAAGGTTAGTAAATCATCGAACTCTCAAAATCATTCAATTTGAACTTACCAGTCTGATCCTAATTTCCTCTTTGATCCTTACTTCTTATTTATCAAATAGAGCTTTCACAAATTCAAATAACAATCACAGAGTTCAGATAAGCTGAACCCTAAAAAATATATACCACCTCGCTTATATTGGTTTTAAAACCGACTTGTGGATAAACTGAAGCTTGGACGCTGGTTATAGCTGCCATGCATCCTTGGATGACTGTGGGAGCACTGTTTCGCTCGTGACTCATACCTTGGGGAAGAAGGCGACCGTAGTGGTTGAGGTAGTTACGTTTTGTGTTGTAAACTTTAACCTATCTGCTTTTTTAGTTGTTGAGGCTGCCACCGAAAATGAGGATCTATTGATCATTGATAGGGACGACAAATTGAAAAGGAAGGAATCTAGCTCCAAATGGCAGTCCGATATCTATCCACTACTTGCCCGATTAAGAGAGTTAGAGATGATTTTGACTGAAAACCCACAATTGCTCACCCAAAAAGCAAGCAGAAGGACATACATGTTTATGTCTCATCGGATGGATCTCCTCTGATTCTTGACTCTTTAAGTTGTATCTTTCACATCTATTTGTGAGTATTTTCTTGCCAGTTGCCTCCCCACCCAGTAAATATACATATTCTTTTTTATGAACTACTGCACATTTTGATCTGAAAAAAATAGGTTCTGCAATAGCTCTGAGTTTTCCTTACCAATTTACACAGAGAGCTGGTGGAGAAGGCACAAATACTTTTCTTTTGAGATCATAGCTACAAGGATCAAGCAAGTATACACTTTTCTCAAAACCTACAGGAGTTGCCACATCTGGCATCTTGTGATCCCCTTTTTCTATTGCAGTCACACTCATTTTTCCTATATGATTGTAGCTAACCACCTTATCACTTTCAGAGAAGTAAGACCATATGCTACCTTTTTCCTTCTTGTACTCATCGGCTAATTTCATCTCCAATCTGATTCCTTTGCCATTGTACCTCAATCCAACATAATCGATAATCGCCTCCTCGATATATGTTAACTTGTTTCTGTTGACAAATAGCTTCGCACCATATTTGAGCTCCTATTTTAATTTTTTGAAATACTCTTCAACCAATTTTGTCACATTTCTTTTGGCTTTGTTGAAATCTAGAGGAAAGAAGGTGGTAGCCTGGTATCTTGAGTCTTAGGGTTGGTTTGCCTAATCTTCAGATGACTCGTGGGATAGTCGAGATTCGTCTTGCTACATTTTTGCGGGTAAATATAAGAAAAATATGATTCTCACTAAAGGGGATAACATTTTGCAAGATAAATCAGTCAAAATTATTATTCTTGTTGCTAAGGTCAATACTGATGTCATTTTCTAGTTCAGATTACTAATCCATAACTAGAGCACTCCAATCCTCCCCAATCATCTCATTATCAGTCCCCTATATCAAATTACTAGCGATTTCATTCTCCATTTCGTCGTTACTTTCATCACTGGACTTGACCTCAACTGGTTTCAATTTGATAGCAGAGTTTCTGATTTGTTGTGACCATTCCACAATTGTATCCAAATCTACATTTTCAGTTTTAATAACTTAATCTTGAATTTTTAAATCACCATTACGCATCCGATCAACTGGATATTTATCCGTTGCCATTTTGTCAGATTTACGACGTTACCCATCCCAAGTGACGAATTTTCCCTTTTAATCCCTTGGTAAACCTTTTGAAGGTTGTTTTGGTTGAGTACTCTAACTGCTCTTTTGATTTCCTAGAGTACCCTTGAATATGATCCCTCTGTAGTTGCTTTCAGTATGGTCTAATCTAGGAAACAACCTCTTGAGCTCATTTGTCAGACCAGACTTGATCACTCTTTATTGAACTTTTGTATTATCATGTCCCTTGGCTTTGCACCATCTGTAGTATAAATTAAGAACTATTTTTTTGGGTAAATTATGTTAGACCTGTGGATCCTCAACTAGAAATTTTACAAGATGTTTATTGATAAAATTTTAGACCATGTTTAGCTCAACTTTTACATCTTTTGTGCTTGCAGGTTTCGAGTATGAACGTTTTTTTCCTCTTGGATGGCAGACAGGGCCTTGGACAAATCTATTAAGGAAACTGTTAACAGGGTTGACCATCAAAGGTCGAAAATTTCTAATTTTTTGGCCAACTACACCCAAATCTATATCAACTTCTTCCATCACTTATTTTTACTTCAATATCGGATGATTTGGGTTGTACTTTTCTAGCTATCTTTCCAGCTGTTCAGTTTTCAGAGCCAACCGTTCATATTTTATAGTCAGATAGCGAATAGACGCCCTCAAATAGCCAAAAATTTCATTGAAATTATGCGCATTATGAGTGACAGCACTGACACTAGCCTCGCAATCCATATTGATCAAAGATGACATATTTTTGATATTATTCTGGAATACTCGTTCAGGGGTGATCTCGTATTATTCCATGAAGGCTTGAGCGTTCATTTTTTGTTCTTTTTTACGGTGGTTAGAGATGAAATGATGGGATGAAGGTGCTGCTTGGTATTTTTATATGTCTGTGTTTGGGCCTGTTTTTTATTTTGGTCGGATGTGCTGTGTAGTTTATTAGTAATATTAAAACTAAAATCAATGTCCATCTACAGTGGCTTCGCTACCCGCAGTCTCGAACAATACTATGATAAAATCCTATACAACCTCATCTCAACTTTGCTGCTTCGACTATCTAAATTTTACACGCATCAACCTGTGGAAGATAGCGTCTTCTTCAAAATAGTCCAAGAGCACGAGGCTACTCTTCGCAAACTATAGAAAAGAAAAGTAAAAATGCATGCTAAGTAGTATCTAGATCCAAAGTACTCGAAATTGTTGACAATATTCAAAAAACAAATCAGTGGGGAAGATATTGACTAGTAACCAATCGAACCGAAAGAACATAAATAACACAGCAGACATAAGGATACACATGAATTCAACCGTACTCTTTCCCTTCTTGGTCGATAGTTTGGCGAATTGCGTGCCAATGCTGAAAAAGAGCATCAGCACAATCATCGAGAAGATACGCTCGAGCAAAAAGATAGCATTCCCAATCTGATAAAAATTGAGGAGAGGAAGAAACATGTCAGCAAGAGAAAGAAAAAAGAGAAAAAAGGGTCGATAAAAAGCAATTTGGAAATATTCGATGCCAGACATATGAAACCACCTGAATTGCCTTCTTTACATCCCTTAAATCGCACCATCATGAGCAAGACAAAATTCAACAGTACACCCATGAACTACTTAGATTTCTCCTAGAAAATGAGAAGAAACGAAGTGGAGGAGCCCTCATTCGAAATCGACTAAGAAGCAGAATCACTTAAAAATATACTTGCCAAACCACCGAAATTCCGAGCAAAAATGTACTATAAATGACTTGTAGTGGTCTGATATTGATACTCTTTTTTATTCTTGGAATGGTGAGTATTCTTTTATATTTTTTGCAAATTCGGGTAAGTAACAGCAAGTAAGAAGGTCAAGGATGTCGCTATGGCCAAGCGGTTAAGGCGCTAGACTTGAAATCTACTGAGTATAGTACTCTCGCAGGTTCGAATCCTGCTGGCGACTTTTTGCTCAGAACGATCTACAACTTGATATTAATATAATTGATGCAGGCCTAAAGACCAATCTTTTCGGTGATTAAGTGGAACGCAGTCGGCAGCTGGGTCAGTGACTCTATCTCCATCACTTGTTCAATCTGTAGATAATCTTTGGATACAATCTGCCCTCACTGTATGCTACTGGCCGACCCGACCATAGTCTGCCATGTCGCTAAAGGACAATGCGGGCACTCTTTTCATAAACATTGCCTTGATCGCTGGTTCAGCAGTCAGAAGAATCAAAATTGTCTGCTTTGTTCGGCAACTTGGAACCCCATGTGATTTGTGTATGGCTATGTTTGGTTAACTCACTCAATGTGCCTCTTTATATATAAAAGGGACTCTTTATAATTTGATGGAGTTAAAGAAATAATTGCTCGAGTGGTATAACACCCAACTTTAGGAGAAAAACATCTTTATCACAACTCTCGAGGAATTGTCGACTGGAGCTGTATTTCTTTCAGTGTTGCATAACTTCCATCCTAAAGTGGTGGTACTTGCAAAAATCAATCATAAGCCTAAAAATTAGTATTAAATGCTGCAGAACTATAAACATTTGCTTAACTGCTTCTCGAAGATTGGATGGAAAAAGTTTGATCCTTAGAGGTATTCCAAACAGAAAGAAAAAGATTATTTATCGCTTGCTCAGACTTTGAAAAAAATACTGAGCTCGAGAAATCTGAAAGATAGCCGATTGCAAAGCAATTTAGACCTAACTTTGGAAGAATTTCAAGGGTAAGACGAAAAGGGTAGAGAAGACCCCAAAATGCGAGGTGAGAGGTATGCCGTTAACGTGAATATCGCTAAATTAGAGAAGAGAAAGAAATAGCTACTGGGAAAAATTGGCCGCATTCAGGAGTAGCTAAACGTTGAAGTACCTGGCAACTAAGAAGAAAAAATCATAGATTTGAGGACCAGAGTAATGGCTATCTTGCGAAATGGTTCTCCCAACTGATATCCTCTCTAATCTATAATATTTTGATAATGTTTGATTACAACACTATCGAGTAGAACAATGGCGATGATAACCTCACTATCGAGCAGGAAGGACTGATGAGAGAACAACTTCAGTGTTATTTGTCTTTTTTGGAGCTCAATGAAACTGCAAGAGAGAGTGAATGGAAACCGAGAAAGTAAGCTGAGAGGCTGTTTGCTAGTTAACATGAGTAGAGAGATAGCAGTAAAGCAAAGCACAATAGAAAGCAGTCCAGCAAGCAGGAAGAGTATGGATTTGATAAAGTTTAAACGGCTTTGGAAAGTCAGGTGACCAAATAAAGTATTTTGTCGAAATTAAAGCCAAAAACAGTTCAACTTTGGTCTGTGCTACATCACTGACTATCATACAATATTTCTCTTTCATTAATCTACTTCAAATATGATATTTTGGTTAGTTTATAATCATTCCTAATCAACACATGACCACCCGTGAGGTCAGATTATCAGCCTTGGACTCTACTCTTCTCGAGATCCAAAACAACCTCTTCACTGACCTATGTACTCCTCTTTATACAAAGTCGGTCCCAAAATATTAAAACTACGATACATCATCAACACCTTCAAAGGATTAACATTCGCCTGGGTACTTCTTCTCATGTATGCCTACAACAACTTTTCAACAGGAATGTACTTGTACCTTGTTTTACATGGATCCTATGGAATGTTTTGGGTTATGAAAGATGTGATGTTTCCTGATTCTAGATGGGAAAGAAAAGCCAGTATTGGCTCAAGTATTGCCACCTTTTTGTTCCTGACTCTTTATTGGTTCATTCCTGTGCCGTTGGCTGCTGGCCTCGGCATTTCGCAACCATCTACAGCCCGCATTGTATTTTTACTATGCTTGTATGCAGGTGGTTTGGTATTGATGCTCGGCTCTGATTACCAGAAATATCATGCTCTCAAGCAAAAACCAGGTATTTATCTATATATCACAGGTCTCATCTCCACAGGTTTCTTCAAATTGACCAGAAACCCCAACTACCTGGGCTAAATAATGATTTACAGTTCCTTTGTTCTTTGTTCAGGCCATATCCTTGGCTGTATCGTTCTATACGGCTTGGCTTGCATCCTCTTTGCTCTCAACATGTACCTCAAAGATAAAACTTCATATGAGCTCAAAAAGGGTTGGGATCAGTACAGATAGCAAAGCTATATGTTACTTCCCAAAATATTTTCATCCTTCGCTGCAAATTTCATGTTGTATGCTGCTATTCTATCAGCTATGGCTGTTTTTCTGTGGCAGGAACATCCTAACACTTTCACCGATTTCTCATACCTGAATAACCCCCAGCACTTCAGTCAATAATCGCTATGATCGAACCATTCATTATCTAAGTTACACTAACTATTTTTCAGTTACATACTTTGTTAATAATCAATCTTTTTCTATTTATGGCCAGCATCCTAAACACATTCATCCAAAGCTTTCCTAACAATTTCAATAAACAAATATGTAATTTTGTTTATATTCAGTTCCACTTTTGATAGATCCTGTCAAATGGATGGGTTATACCATCAGGGGACTGACATTTTTTTGGGTCTTATTTCTCATGCTTATCTTTAGAAATCACTCCACTGGAATGTATCTATATCTGACATTCAATTTTGTCAGGCTTGCTCTTCTGGATTATTTCTATTCCTATTGCTGTTGGACTAGATTTATAACATCCCTCCTCAGCTCGTACAACTTTTATACTCGGCCTCTATTTTATTGGATTGTTCTTGATGTTGGGATCAGACTATCAAAAATACAAAAATCTATAAAAAAGCTCAGGTATACATTTATTAATTAAGATGTAGTGACAACTGGTTTCTTCAAATATGCTAGATATCCCAATTTACTCGGCTCAATATTGATCTAAAGCTCACTTGTGCTATGTTCCTGCAGCATAATATACATTCTGATACTTTATGGATTAGGATATGCTATATACGTAATCAACTTAGATCTAAGGGCTAAAAGCCCCATAACTCGCCATTCGATGTGGTCACAATACGAGAGACGAACTCCTGCCATTCTCCCTCGAATATTTATATCTCGCAATGCAGACTTCCTGCTTTATTGGGGTTTTATACTAGTTTTGCTCATTTTTCTATGGCAAGATCCAACACACCTCAATAACTCTCAATACTAAAACTACAACTCACTATGATTAGAATAGATCATTTTGTAAAATTATATGCACTTCTATTCATGCTTCATCAGGTATGCTTGACTACCACCTTCATCACTTTGAATCTGTTGACCTCCTGAGGAGTAGTTATCTTGACTTTTAGGGATTCATGTATGCAATATTTGTTGATGAATGTAACCACCATGATTCCAATTGCTACATAGCTGAGCACCAGCAGGATAGCGTAAAATATTTTCATAAAATCGAAGAAGAATAGTTTTTTTGCCAACTCATCATTACCCTGAGTGCTTGCTAGTAACCAAGTCAGTATAATTGTACAAGTCAGCACCACTATAAATGACACTACCATGAAGATGATCCTCCCAGGTTTCTTCTTAAAATTATCTTATAGTGTGCTTTTCTCACATATTCTCTCAATTTCCATAGTATACTGATACCGTTCATGGCACAACTAGCAGCAAACCTCAGCTCCACTTGATAATATTTTGTTCTCAATCCAGTGCTGCAAACATTCCTCATGAAAAAATTTCAGACTACCCTTACACTTACAAGTCGAAATGAGTCGACCTCCCGACATGAGACATATCCTGCATTAATCATTCTCATCAGGAAGAGAGACTGACCGTACCGTGGAGAGATGTTTGAGTCGGCTGATGGATTATTATTGCTAGTCAAAGATGATAGGGATTTCGAACACTTCTCCAACCATAGAATATAATCGAAATAAAGTAGATAAATAAGACGTAGTGTACCTGCCATCTTCAAATGACTATATTTACTCACTTGAAAACAACATGTGAGTGGTTGTAGTACGATAAAGAATAAATAAAATCGATCATTTGGGTGACATTTCTCTTAGAAATTTACTGCGAATTGTCCCATCATTACTTTCCGTTATGGTGTCGTTTCGCTATCGCTATTTCAATTACTCAATTAAATGGCTATCGATAGTCTTGGCACTTTCTCTGTTCTCCATAGCCATCATCTCTAAAACATGTGACATATCTTCCCTATCCCCGAATTACTCATCATAAAATTTGCCATCCCACAGCACTCGCATCTCCCTTCTTCTGTAGGCAAACACACAGATCAAGCCAAACATGCAAGGCTAACTCACCAACCCAAAAGGAAATTAAACCGGCGAGGCAATAGACAAGAACATCCATGCGATTCCACCAATAAAAAAAGTGGCACTGCCAGTGATTAAGTAAAGATTTGTTGAACGAGAGGTATCAAATCTGCGTAGATAACTGAACAGCATTCCAGGAAAGACGATAGCAGTGAAGGGTAGCCATGCACATTTTTGGTTGTAGACTGGATTGATTGTTGGCATCTGCAGTTCGAAGGGATAGTTGTATTGATTCAAAAAGAGGGTGTTGTAACTGATGCCAGTAGTCAGGTATAAGACTGTAGCAAAAGTGAGCTCTATTGTAATTGTCACCAGAAAGGCCAACCCAGCTAATTTTAACGAGGTAAATTTAAAAACTTTAATTGCTGAGACAGTAATGCAAAGACATATGATGTCGTTGACTATCATGTTGTAGTTGCTGAACCACCAGCCAATAGATGCTAGGGTACCTACTATACAACTGATGAGCTCAATAAGTCTAAAATCAAAAGTAGAAATGGAGAATATTTTGCACATCAGGCAGTTAGCCCTCAAGAGAAATAACAGTTAATTGACACAGATCCCCACACCTAGGATACCCAGCAAGAAGGATAAAACTGTGAGACAGACCTGAATAGCTTCATCTGAGAAGTAGCCAATAACAGCTCCAGCCACTAATATAACGCTAGCAGCTACCACAAACCACTCATTAAATTAAATTCCTCTGCCACCCAGCGACCAAGCCTTAGAATACAAGGCCACCACTGTCACCAAGACCCAAATGACCACAATCTCAATAACAAGCCCCCATTAAAATGTGTTAGACACGAACTAGGAGTTGCACTTGACATAATAGGTCAATTAAGTGGGAAAACCTTAAATTGTGAGAAGAAGACGATCGAAATAATTGAAAAAAGTGATTGAGCCTGGACAGTTGTTTTGGATGAGGATTTAGCATGAAGGAGGCATACATAGGGAAGTGTTGTAGGTAGGTTGGAAATTGTTGTGGACTGTGGTGATGTTGATGCTCGTGGGAGCTGTTAGACCTTGAAAGACCAGGTAATATGGCACATTGAGAGCATATTGCTTATCGTTCTGAGTGTATGTGTAGAGATAGGTGAGTGAGCAGTCGAAGGTATTGGCAATACGCGTGAAGTCTTGATTGACCACCCCGTTGCTAACCATTGTCGCCTGGCCATTGTTTGTCACAATGGTCACTGTCAGTCCTGCAGCTTGACCTAAGATCACTGAAATGAGCGTGAATACAGTTATTAGCCAAAGGACAGTTGTCTGCATCTGTACTTGTAGCTATAATTATTAAAAGTACAAATCCCCATCAACAATCATATGATAATTTGATAGAAATACAATCACCCCTTCAATTTAAAAAGTATTTTATTGAAGGTTTATTTTAAGTAAATTTAGTGATACTGAAGGGACTGTATTTTATGGTTAAGCAAATCAATTTTTGTTCATAAATGACTATAGCTGAAGGGCAAAAGAGTACCGTTTTCTTCATCAAGCATCACGTTCCACATACTCTTGAGAGCTAGCATGAAATCTACTCTATTTATATTGAATGTATCCCAGTTGAGGCTCTTCTGGTTATCTAGAGCGTCGTGGCATTATTGGATGGCGTATGAAGCCACGTTTGTGTTTAGGTGATGAATGTGGTGGTACTAGATGCCGTTTGTGAAAATGCGAAGAGGGTAAGGAACGTCAAGGAAGGTGCTGCCCTCGAGAGCTGCCCTAGAGAAGTCCCATTTTTGCTGATGTTCGCGGTAGGGAGTATTGACGGAATGCTGAAGATGGAACAGAGCGGTTCCAATAGCCTAAGCCATGTGCAATGACAGGTACAGCTCCAGGACAGGCATATCGTAGATCCAATAGAGGTAGAAGACAGCTACCGACAGAAGCTTCTCAATCACACTTGATGAAAACACTCCATATTTTTTGATAGAGTTATACAAAACTCCAGCGAACCAGAGATACTGCACTGTGAAGAGGAAGAAAACAACTGGATCTCTGAAGATCCTCACAAATATCTTTTTGGGAACAGAGTATCCTTCATAGTCCTTTTTGCTGAAGAGAATAGTCTGACTTAAATCTGTACGATCAAGGTTGCCAAAGTGTTTATGATGATGATTGTGTCCATCTCTCCACATCTGGAACGGAAATTGCACGTACAAGCCGACAACATGCCCAACTACTTTGTTAAGCCAAATGGACTCAAAATATGAGAAATGAGCCATATCGTGGAACTGAACAAAAATCCTAACCATATTCAGGCAGTGAATGGTCCATCCAATAAAGTATACGTTGTACTTTATGAGGAGGATCGCCACCACTTCGATGAGAAGAGTCACGCCTAAAGCTAAGAAAGCTCGAGTATTGTTCGGCTTGATGTATCTGTTGATATGCTTATTAAGTTGTATGTTAGCGTCGCTGAGATGATCGTTTTCGCCCATTATTTGCTATCCTTTTTCAACAAATTATAGAATGACGACCAATAAAATCTCACTTATAGATAGATCCATATCGACCAACGTTACACAGTCAGGTTGATAAATAAATCCAAACCAGCTAACAGTCAACTGTTTAAGAAAGGAAAATCAAGCCCTGAAACAGAAATTTCTTTCCCATGTAGATTTTATATCTGTTTAGATATTTTAGCTTAGGTTCACTTCATACTAAAACACGCTTAGAGGGTTAGATTAAATCATGAAAGGTCTAAATCGCGACTGCTTTATTATGTGAGCTCGGTCATCTCGTAGCCTCCCTTATTGGAGGTGTAGAATTAAGACTCGTTAATAGTTGCCTTTTTTGAAGGGAGTGGATCGGTCGTCGATGGTTAGATCCTGGACGCATAGAAGACCACTACCAAAGAGAAGATCAAGACTACTATGGCTGTAAAGAGAGATATCTTGAAGAGGATAAACCTATCGATCAGGGGCTGTGGATTTTTTTTGCCATAAAGCAGTATCCCTTGATTGTTGTCGATGTCATGGCTATAGTTGATGCCCATCATATATTCTCCCAAAAAAGTACCACTCAGGTAATACAAATCGACCTTCCCCTAAGCGATTCCTAGTATACATTCCCCCTCCTCTCTTGCTAGGACCATATTTGCTAACAGATATTATAGTGGCACTTTTGACTCCTTGAACCTAAAGGACAATCTGTTCTTGCCGTATTTGAGAAAAGATTGCTCAGGGCAGATTAGCAATCGTTTGCCTAGGTACTATCGGACTGAGCATCCTGGCAATTGTGATGCTAGGGCTTGAATTGATTTAGGGGGTAATTGCATGATTCTTTCAGATGTTGAAAGAGTAAAGGTCATCTATCCAAACAATTTAGAGTCCTGGCCTTCAATATTCAGGAAAGAAAGTTCTTGAATTGCTACTTTCCAGCCTTGCTGATGATCGTTGTTTATTTTTATTTTTCCATAGCTATCCTGATTGATCAGGCGATCAATTGGAAAAGAGCCAAAGTAAGCCCATCCCTGTTCTTTCCCTTCTCCAATATCAAAAGTGACTAAAGGACGACGATGATATTGACTGTACTTTCTCAAGCTACACAAAAAGTAGCTTTGCTTGTAATTCGATAAACTTATAGTCCCATCAGCCATATTGGTGCTCATCTCTTCTGTTGTCGTTTGTGGCACATTTCTAAAATCGATCCATTGCTGCTTGTTTAGGAGATCCCAGAGATACAACTTAGTATTGAGCCAAAGTTGCCTGAGTCGGCTCAATCTAGTATCAACCCTCCTCGAGCCATAGTACTCGATTATTCCATATACGCTGTCTTAGTGCTTGCTGTAGTCGTAACTGTTACTTTTGTTTTTGAAAGTAGAGGCATCTTTCAATGAAAGTATAGAGTCTTGCATTGCGTGTAGAGACAATTCCAACTCGTATGGATATTGGTTGACTGTCAGTGGAATATTGAGCGATGAATGTGTACTGTTGGTCCGATGCAGCAAAAGAACCGAAAGGTACGACTCTTGGCAGTGTATTGATTGAAGCAGGATGAATATTGTGATTAGTATCAGTCTAGTCATGGTTATTAAAGAGTGTATATTTGTATATTCACAACTATCCGATAAAATAATCAAAAGGAAACCAAAAACGAGGAGTTAGCTCCCTTGCCCATACATAGCCAATCACTAGTACGATTCCTAGGTAGACTGACACTTCCAAAAATGTGTTTTAGCTTATTTTTGGGAGGAAAATTCTGCTGTGCTGGGCATACTTTTCATAGCCCTATTTCTGCTTGAGCGATAATTATTCTTTGAGATATATAAGAATGCTGAAAAGTGCTCCTGTAAACCCGTATACAATAAGAAAGCCAAACAGATGTCCCGACAACATGCAAAATGATGTATAAAGTAAAAACTCCCCAAAATAATTTGGATTTCGACTTCGACTGAAAAAACCAGAGCTGATCAAACCTATATTGAATTACCTTTACCTTTCTTTTTTTGAAGTGTTGTATTCTTCTGGTAATCAGAACCCACCATCAACGTCACTCCAGACACATAAACCAACACTATCATCGAAAGCAACCACCATGAAGGTCTAACCAAACCATATCCACTCATCAGAGGTACAGGAATCATCCAGTATGCAATCAAAAGGATAATCAGTATCAGATGAGAGCCAATTGCAGCTTTGTTTGTGAACCTTGCATCACCAAATCTGACATCTTTGATGACCCAGGCTAATCCGTATGAACCGTGAAGCAACAAATAGAGATAGGCTGCTGCTGATCGGTTATTAAAATACCACATGAGGAAGATGATCCAGAGGAATGTAGCAGCCTTGAAGAAATTTAATGTATACCGAAGAGGAATCAACGGTTTTCCACCTTAATAAGCAAAGAATTACCCACTCTATAGAAGAGCCAGTCAACAAAAGATTCCAGGAAAAAAGTAAATTTGGATGGTTGGTGCCGATATCGAGCTGGTTGAGTTTGTTATTGCATATTTGATATTAGAATAGAGGGGTTGGGGTTGGGGTTGGGGTTGGGGTTGGGG
>Ga0210025_1000604_pt1 | contig 44626 bp, 46 predicted proteins | sample CryGeyme20150102_FD_183989 | JGI IMG/M metagenome (GOLD analysis project Ga0210025, IMG submission 183989) | Groundwater microbial communities from Crystal Geyser aquifers in Utah, USA - Crystal Geyser metaG 2015-0102 (SPAdes) (version 2) | ecosystem: Environmental > Aquatic > Deep subsurface >... | reverse complement strand
AGAAACACCGGCCCGATCATCGGGTTAAGCTGGTTTGTCAGCGCATAAAGCGTGCCCGCCGCCGCCGACAGGCTGCCCGCGATGATCCAGACGGCGGCGATGACGGTCGACAGCCGCACGCCTGCAACCTGTGCCAGCGCCGGGGTCTCGGCCACCGCGCGCAGGGCGAAACCGAAGGTGGTGCGGGTCAGGACAAGGTGCAGCGCCAGCATCAGCACAAGGGCCAGCACCAGAACGAAGACCTGGTCGGCCTTGATCAGGATCAGCCGGATCGCGCCAGTGAGAATGCCGTCGAGAACGCTCTGGAACATGACGCCTCCATCCGCTTGCCGCCAAGATAGATTTCACCGACCACCGGGTCGGACGCGATCTGCGCGGCGGGCCCGTCGATCTGGTTGCGCCCTTCGGCGAGGATGTAACAGTGATCGGCCACGCGCAGCGCCTGTTTCACGGTCTGTTCGACCAGCAGAACGGTCACACCCTGTTCGGTCAGGCGGCGCGCCAGGTCCAGCACCTCGCCCGCGATCTTCGGCGACAGGCCGGCAGGGGGCTCGTCCAGCAGGATCACCGAAGGATCGCCCATCAGCGCGCGGCCCGGTTCCAGCAGTTTCATCTGCCCGCCGGAAATCTTGCCAGCAGGATGATCGACAAGGTGGGACAGGGTGACAAAATCGAGGATGTCCTCTGCCTTCGCGCGCAGGGCGCGTTCCTGTTCAGCCATGCGGCGGCGGCGAAAGAGCGCGCCCGACACCGTTTCCCCGACCTGTGCGGTGGGGGCCAGCAGCAGGTTGTCGAGCACGCTCATCCCCGGCGATTGTGGCGACGTATATCGCAAGCCCCCCCCTTCCTGACTGCCTCGGGTGATCTGTCGCATCACCTCGAAGCGATCCCTGCACCCTTTCCCGTCGCAGCGGGAGAACGGCTGATTGGCCGGTCGGAATTTGCCCCCCACATCGCCTGCCGCGCCTTCCACGTGGCGCAGCCCGACATCTGCCACACTGGCGGCATGGCCGAGGCCCGCAAGATTGCCACGATGTGCGAAACCGCGGGCATCGGGATCGCGCCGCACAATCCACTGGGACCGATCGCCTCTGCGGCGGCGCTGCATTTCGACGTGGTCGCACCGAACTTCGTAATCCAGGAGGAAATGTCGGGCGCCGTGCCATGGTATGACGAAGTGGTCGACAGCCCGGTGCAGCGGATCGGCGGCGCCTGGCAGGTGCCACTGGCGCCCGGCCTCGGCGTCGAGGTGAACGAGGCCGCCTGCGCCCGCCACCCATTCGAACCGGACGTGCAGCAAGCCACGCGGGCGGTGCTGGCCGACGGCACCGTAGTGGACTGGTGACCGGCGCCGGATCTCTTGCCGCCGCCGGGCGCGGGCTTCGCGCGCTGAGGGCGGTGTGGATCGCGGTGGCCTTGCTTTATGTGATCTCGGGGCTGATCTCACCATCCATGTTCCAGGTCGGCCAGGTGCTCAACATCCTGCAAGTGGCGGCCTTCCTCGGGGTGGTGGCATTGGGCCAGGTGATCGTGATCCTCACCGGCGGCATCGACCTCAGCCAGGCGGGCATGATCACCCTGACCAACATCGTGGCGACCAGCCTCATGCTGGGTCAGGCCGAGACCATCGCGGTGGCGCTGAGCATCTGCCTGGCGCTTGCGGTTCTCGTCGGGCTGATGAACGGACTCCTTGTCGTGTTGATCGGCATCACGCCGCTGGTGGCGTCCCTCGGAATGAACGCCGTCCTGTTCGGTGCAGCGCTGGTCTACACCGGCGGCGCCCCGCGCGGTGAAGCGGCGGAAGCCGTCGAGGTGATCGGCACCGGGCGGGTCTTCGGCATCCCGGCGCCGACGCTGATCTGGCCGGCCCTCGCTGCGGCGCTCTATGTGCTGACCCGGCGGACCGTCGTCGGCCGCTGGCTTTACGCCACCGGCGCGATCGCGGGCCGTCAGCTCTTTGCGCACACCCGCGACCAGCCCGGCCAGCCCGACGGGGCGACCGTCGATGCCGAGGGAGTCCTGTGGAACGCGCAGTGGGATGGCTGGCGGTTGGTGCGTTACGCGCCCGACGGCACCGTGGACCGCATCGTGGACCTGCGCGTTCAGAAGCCGACAAGCTGCATCTTCGGCGGGCCGGAGCTGAAAACACTTTTCGTGACAACGGCTATATGGGATCTGAAGGGCGAAGCCCTTGCCGCGCAGCCGCTCGCCGGGTCATTGTTGTCCCTGGAGACGGATGTGCCGGGCCTCCCCGAGACCCGATCTGCAGGATAGGAGGTATCTTGGGCGAAAAGCCAGAGGCAGAAACCGTCCTTGTCCCGTCTACGAAAGCGGCAGCCGAAAACGGACAGCGCGGGACCGGACGCAGCGTCTATCGGATGGTCGTGGATACCGTGGCGCGTGACGTCGTGTCGGGACGCTATGGGCCGGGGGACATCCTGCCAACCGAGGCGGTGCTCGGCCAGCAGTTGAGCGTCGGACGCTCATCTGTCCGCGAAGCGATGCGTGTGCTGGTTGACAAGGGCATGCTGGAAATCAGAAGCCGCACCGGCGCACGCGTCACCGACCGCGACACCTGGCGCCGGCTCGACCCCGATGTCGTGCGATGGACGCTGGATCTGCGGCCCGACCGGAAATTCCTCGCCGACCTGCTGGAAGCGCGCCGGATCGTGGAACCGGCGGCGGCGGCGCTGGCTGCACAGCGGGCACGGGCGTTTGACCTGTCCCGGATGGAGGCCGCCCTGCATGCCATGTCCGGTGCCTTGCCCGGCGACATAGATGCCTGCGTCACCGCCGACGTCGCCTTCCACGAAGCCATACTGGCCGCGTCGGGCAACCTCGTCCTGCGCGAATTCGAGATCATCATCGAGGCCGCCCTGCGGATGGCCTTCCGGCTCTCGACCTCTCTGGCGCAGGGCCATGATGCGACACTCACGTCCCACAACGACGTCTTCGAAGCGATCCGGCTGCGCGATGCCGACCGGGCGAGTTCATCCATGGCATCGCTACTGAATGTCGCCGCTGCCGACCTTGGGCTTAAAAACGGACCCGGCGCATCCGACTGAGCAAGAGACCGCTGTCCGGGATCTCGCCCGGCCTGCATTCTGTCGGTCAATGAATTCTTCGACGGCGCGCCCCCCCCCCGGCCCGAAAGCGGCCGGGGGGGGGCAGCACGCCTCAGCGGTCGCTTTTCTGGAACGACCCGTCGCCGTGACCGGACATGCCACCCGACACGTCCTCCGTCGATTCGGCAGACAGCTCCTGCGGCAGAGCCAGGTTCAGCACGATGGCGATCAGCGCGGCGGGCAGGATGCCCGAGGTCGCCAACACCTTCAGTGTGTCAGGCAGGTGTTGCAGCGCGCCGGGTTCCAGTTGCAGGCCAAGCCCGAGCGACAGGGCGATTGCGAAGATCACCATGTTGCGCCGGTTCCACGTCACGTCCGACAGCATCGAGATACCGGCCGCCACGACCATACCGAACATCACGATCACGCCGCCGCCCAGCACCTCGATCGGCACCGTCGAGATCACCGCGCCCACCTTGGGCACCAGCCCGGCGAGGATCAGGAACAGCGCGCCGATGGTGACGACATGGCGGCTCATCACGCCGGTCATGGCGATAAGGCCCACGTTCTGGCTGAACGAGGTGTTGGGCAGCGCCCCGAAGAGACCGGAGACCGCGGTGCCGAGCCCGTCCGCGAAGGTTGCACCCTGAATCTCGGTGTCGGTCGCCTCGCGCCCGGCGCCGCCCTTGGTGATGCCGCTGACGTCGCCCACGGTTTCCACCGCCGAGACGAAGCTCATCAGGCAAAAGCCGATGATGGCGGCGATGCTGAACTCCATCCCGAAATGCAGCGGGTCGGGCAGGGCGAAGGGGGCGGCCGTAGCGACGTTGCCGAAGCTGACCATGCCCATGGCATAGGCGACGACATAGCCCGCGATCAGCCCGAGCAGCACCGCCGAGACCGACAGCATCCCGCGCGTGAAGAATTTCAGCGCCAGCGTGACGATGATGACCACCCCTGCTACCGTCCAGTTCTGGAGGCTGCCGTAATCCTCGGTTCCAATGGCGGGCACGCCGCCGGCGGCGTACTGGATGCCGACCTTGACCAGCGCCAAGCCGATCATCATCACCACGAGGCCGGTCACCAGTGGCGGCAGCGCAAAGCGGATCTTGCCGATGAAGAGGCCAAGCGTGGCGTGAAACAGCCCGCCCACGAGGATGCCGCCCATCAGCACCGCGATGGCCTCCACACCCTGCCCGGCGACCAGCGGGATCATGATCGGGATGAAGGCAAACGAGGTGCCCTGCACGACCGGCAGGCGCGCGCCAACCGGACCGATGCCGATGGTCTGGATCAGGGTGGCGACGCCGGCAAAGAACATCGACATCTGGATCATGTAGATCATCTGCGGGAAGTCGGGCGAGTTGGAGCCGAAGCCAAACCCGGCCGCGCCGCAGACGATGATCGCGGGCGTGACGTTGGAGACGAACATCGCCAGGACATGCTGAATGCCGAGCGGCACCGCCTTGACGAGCGGCGGGGTGTAATTCGGGTCGCGCAGCTGTTGCGGCGTTCCGATGGAACTGTCTGTCATGGATCTCTCCTTGCTGAGTCTCGTTGGGCGGGCCGTTTCCTGGATGACGACCCTTTCGGGTCAGTCCGCCACGACCTCGCAGGGTGTGCCGAACCAGTGTTCCTGCAGGTTCTCACCGGGGCCGATCCGGTCGATGACGGCGAAGAGGCCGCTGCCGCTGATCGGTGTCAGAACCCCGTGCCATGTATTCCTGTGAAAATTGACCGCCTGTCCCGGCCGGGTGAGGAAGGCGAGCGGCGTGTCGGGGCGATTGCCCGCATCTTGTGCGACAATCACGACGAATGCGTCATCCGACATCGGGATGAAAGCCTGCGATCCGAGCGGGTGGCGCTCCATCATCTCCAGCCGGTAGGGCAACCGGCGCAGTTCGGCCTTGAACAGGCTGAGCCCGGCGCGCCCACCGTCGAAATCCAGCCGCGCGCGGTCGTGATACCGCCCGCAAAGCCCCTGGTTGATCAGCTTGTCGGGCGCGCCTTCGGCCTCCAGCACGTCGCCGAAGGGCGCGAACACCTCGGCGGTCAGCGGGTGCGCATGCAGCCGCAGAGTCATCTGCCCAGCTTCTCGGCAAGGCGCAGCGCGGCGATGCGTTCGACCTGCCGGCAGGCCTCCGCAAACTCGGTGTCGCGGTCGTTTTGCAGGCGGCGCTCGAAGGCCGCCATGATCGAGGCCGTGTCGTGATCGCGCACCGCGATGATGAAGGGAAAGCCGAACCTCGCGCTATAGGCATCGTTCAGCGTGGTGAAGCGCGCGCGTTCCGCGTCGGTCAATGCATCGAGCCCGGCACTGGCCTGCTCCGCCGTCGACTCCGCCGTCAGGCGCTTGGCCGCCGACAGTTTGCCGGCAAGGTCCGGGTGCGCGGTCAGGACGCCAAGCCGCGCCTCCTCGCTGGCGCTGCGAAAGACGCGGGCAAGGGCGCTGTGCACCCCGGTCGCGGTGTCATGCGTTGGCCCAAGCTCCAGATCGAAGGCAGCTTCCGCGATCCATGGGCTGTGCTCAAAAACGCCGCCGAATTGAGCGACGAATGCCGCCCGGTCCATTTCGGACGGGCGCGGGCCCGCTTCGGGCGGATGCCTCGCCGCCCAGTGATCGGCAATCGCCGCGCGGGTTGTGAACCAGACGTCCGCGTGGCTGCGGAAATATTCCAGAACCCGCTTCAGCGCGGCGGCGCGCCCCGGCCGCCCGGTCAGGCGACAGTGCAGACCGATCGACAGCATCTTCGGCGATCCGGCCTGCCCTTCGGCGTAAAGCGTGTCGAAACTGTCTTTCAGGTAGCCCTCGAACTGCCGCCCATCGGTAAAGCCCGCCTGGATTGCAAAGCGCATGTCGTTGCAATCCATCGTATAGGGCACGATCAGTTGATCCTTGCCGCCGGCCCGCACCCAGTAGGGCAAATCGTCGGCGTAGCTGTCGGCAATGTAGGCAAGGTTGCCCTCCTCGGCCGCAAGATCGACCGTGTTCATCGAACAGCGCCCGGTATACCAGCCGCGCGGGGGGGTGCCCGTCACCTCGGTGTGCAGGCGGATCGCCTCGCGGATCTGGCTGCGCTCCGCCTCGCGGTCCATATCCTTGTGCTCGATCCATTTCAGCCCGTGGCTGGCGATCTCCCACCCCGCCGCCTGCATCGCGGCGACCTGTTCGGGCGCGCGCGCCAGTGCCGTTGCAACGCCGTAGACCGTGACGGGCGTGTCTTTCAGCAGGCGATGCACCCGCCAGAACCCGGCCCGCGCGCCATATTCATAGATCGATTCCATGTTCCAGTGACGCTGCCCCGGCCATGGCTGCGCATTGGTGATTTCCGACAGGAACCCTTCCGAGGCGGCATCGCCGTGCAGGATACAGTTTTCGCCGCCCTCCTCGTAATTCAGCACGATCTGCACCGCGATCTTCGCGTTGTTCGGCCAGGCTGCATCCGGCGGCGTTGCGGCGTAACCTGACATGTTGCGCGGGTAGCGTTTCACCTGTCACCTCTTTCTCGTTTCATCTATCGTTAAACCGAAAAGTATCGCTCAATTTACAAAAAATCCTGAAAGCTGCCTTCGGCTTGTCCGGTTTGCGTCCAGGGGCGCATCCGGCCTAAGACGGCACACAGCAACAGGAGTGACCGCGCATGACGACCGGCTATCTGACGACCCACGTTCTCGACACGGCGCGCGGCTGCCCGGCAGAAGGGCTGCGGATCGAGCTTTACCGGATCGACGGGGACAGGCGGACGCATGTCGCCGCGACGGTGACGAATGCCGATGGTCGAACGGATGGGCAGATCCTTCCGGCGGATCGGTTCGAGACCGGCACCTATGAGCTGATCTTCCACGCCGGGGCATATCTTGACAGCGTCGGCATCCCGCCAGAGGCGCCCCGCTTCCTCGACGTGATCCCGATCCGCTTCGGCATGTCGCGAGAGGCGCACTACCATGTGCCCTTGTTGCTGTCGCCGTTTGGCTACAGCACCTACCGGGGCAGCTGACCCGATGTATTCGGCACGGATGGTGCGGGTGGCGTAACCTGTTGGAAGAGGGCAGTCTTCGGTTCTTGACGCCGGAAATTCCAGGTTTCAGCCTCCAGCTTTCCCCGCCCGCACCAAGGCGCGAGGGATACCCCCAAGCCCGTTGTGACACACGAGAATGCCAAGCCCGTCGAAGGCAATTCTGACGGCACGCGGCAATCTGGACCATGCCCGGAAACGGGCCGGCTGAAAGGTGCACGACCGGCAACGAAGCACTGCGGAAATCGGCACGATTTCCGCCCCTGTTCCTGCCCCTATTCCTGCCCGGTCTGGATCTGTTCGGCGATTCGCGCCGCCCACTCGCCCAGCACCGGGACGAAATCAATCTGGCTGAGCGCAAAGACCACCACCGACACGAGGAACGACGCCCCGATCACCGACCCCAGCCCGAACGCCAGTCCGCGCCCGAAACTGGTGGCAAGGATTTTGCCAATCGTGCTTTGCGAGGTAAACAGCCGGTGCTCGGTGATCTGGTGCACGTCCTTGCGCAGCAGACGCAACTCTTCGCTCAATGCGTCTTCGTCCTGCTTCAATTGAAGCTCTCCGTGACGTCATACATCACCGGCTCAAAGGTCTTGCACAGCTCGTTTATGGCGCGGTTGCGACGGCGCATTTCATCGCTGCGCAACATGGCCTGAAAATCCTCGCGCTTTTCCCATTGCGAGTAACTCGCCACCCGCGTCTGCGCGTCGTTCACGTGCAACCCAGCCGCGATGAAGCCGGGCTGGCGCGAAATGAACGCCGCGTATGCGTCGGTCAGGGCATCCAGCAGATCCTGACAGGTGCCCGGCGTGGTCTCGAACGTGGTAATGACGGTCTGATAGCTGGCGCCCTTGGTGATTGTCGGCATGGCTTGCTCCTTCGTTGAAAGGTCAGCCTAACAAGCTGCGCGCAGTGCCGCCAGACGGCAAACGGGCCGCACCTTCGTCGATGCGGCCCGTCCGGGGCAGAACGACCCCCCAGGGTCATCTTTGTGCATAGCCCCGCGTTGGGGCCGGGATAAGGAGGAAAGACGCTCTTTTCACGGCAGGTTTTGTCATCGTCGACAGCCGCCGGTAAACTGCGCCCGCAGCGCCTGGTAGACCACCGCCGTTGCCGCATTGGCCAGGTTGAGCGAGCGGATATGCGGGCTTCGCATCGGCAAGTGAAAGGTGCGATCTTCGTGGCCGGCAAGGATATCCGGCGGCAATCCCTTGGTTTCCCTCCCGAAAACAAGGTAGGAATCGGTCGGGTAATCCGGGTCATAGACACTGCGCGCGCCGTGCTCCTCAAAAAAGAACAGCTTTTCGCGCCTCGGTTGCCGGGCGGCCATGAAGGTGGCCCAGCTGTCGTATTCGCTTAGCCGCACATGCTGCCAGTAGTCCAGCCCGGCCCGGCGCACCGCCTTGTCGTCGATCGAGAAACCGTAGGGCTTGATCAGGATCAGGTCCAGATCCAGCGCCACGCAGCTGCGCCCGATCGTGCCGGTGTTGCCGGGAATCTCGGGCGCGACAAGCACCACTTTCATCCTGTCATCTGCCACGCGCAGCGCCCCGCCTGTTGCCCTCAGCGGGCGTTCACCATCTGTTAACCACTCTGCGCGACGCTTTCCATGCCATGCGATGCTTTCTTTCCCATTTGCTGCCGTGTCTTTTCGGTTGCCTGATCAGCACCGGCGCAGAGGCCGGGGCGTGGGCACGCGCACCGGGCGAGGTGTTCCTGTCCTTCTCCTCCAACCTGCAAGGCAGCCCCGAGGCGCTTGCCGGTGGCTTGACAGACCTCGACCGCTACGATTCCGTCTACCTTGAGGTCGGGCTTGGCCACCGCCTGACCCTCGGCGCGGATTACGGGCAAGGCGAATTCACCCGCGAGGCGATGGCCTTCCTGCGCTACACGCTGACGCCGCCCGAGGCCCGCTGGCAGGTGGCGCTCGATCTCGGGGCGGGGCGGCGCGAGGTTGACCAGCTTGGTGAGCGCGATCTTTTGCGCACCGGGCTGTCGATCGGTCATGGCTTTGCGCGCGATGCGCCAACCTGGATCGGCTGGACGGGGCATGACAGACTGGAGGGCTGGATCGCGCTCGATGCCGTTGCGGTGCAGGACACGACCCTCGACACCCTGCGCTGGAAGGCCGAGGCGACACTCGGGCTGTCCATCGCAGGCGGCCATGCCCTGATGCTGCAACTGCTCGCAGAGGACTGGCCGGGCAATGACATCGCCTACGGGGTAAACCCGTCGCTTGTCTTTCGCGTCGGCGACCGCACAAACGTCGAGCTTGGGCTGCGCGCGACATTCGCCGTGCAGGAGGAATACGGGCTGGAGCTTGGGATCTGGCACCGGTTCTGACTTTTAGCCATGTTTGCCGGTCCGCGTGGCGGTGCTATCCCCTTTGCCGGGGGGTGCAATGTCAACACAGCAACGACTGTTCCGGGAAACCGATGAAGAGGCGCGCGGCCTCGCGCTGCACCTCCTGCGCAATGCGCGGTTCGGCGCGCTTGGCGTGATCTGCCCGGACACCGGCGCCCCGATGGTTTCGCGCGTGTCCGTCGCCACCGACGCGGCGGGCCATCCCGTTTCGCTGATGTCCGACCTGTCCCTGCATACGCAGGCCATCGCGCGCAATCCGGCCTGTTCGCTTCTGGTCGGCGAACCCGGCCTGCGCGGTGACCCACTGATCCACCCGCGCCTGACCTTGCACTGCACCGCCGAGGCCACCTCGAAGAAGGCGTTGAAACCGCTCTACCTGTCGCAGCACCCCAAGGCGGCGCTCTATTTCGATTTCAGCGATTTCCGGGTCTACCGCCTGACGGTTTCGGGCGCGCACCTCAATGGGGGCTTCGGCAAGGCGTTCCACCTGACGCCCGACGATCTGGGACTTATCTAAAAAGACAGGTTTTGTTGCCAGACCAACGTTAACTGTGCAACAACCAGAGGGACACGAACCGGCAAAGGGCTGGCACATGACCGATCCGACGATCGACCCCGACCTCCCCGGTATCTGGATCATCCCCGGTGAGGCGACCACCTACGAGATCGAACCGGACGGCAGTTATCACATCGCCGAGCCGGCAGGACCGCTGAGCGTCGCACCGGGTGGCGCATCCATGATCTGGGGTCGCACCCGGCTGGACCGGATCGGCGGCGAGGGCGACGCGCCGCTTGGGGCATGGCGCGATCGGGATCATGGCGACGAATGGCTGTTCCGGGCCGATGGCAGCTACCTGCAACGTTGGTCGGACGGCGAACGCACGACAGGCATCTGGGTGCTGCGCGGCGAGGACTCGACGCTCTGGGCCCGCGAATACCGCGGCCGGCTGGAAACCGACGGCGCGCGGGTGACATTCGTTCTGCCGACGGAGGAACCGGTCACCTACGGCTACACGGTCGACGCCGCAAGCTGGGTGCTGCTGGACCCGAATTCCTGGGCACAATTGGTGGAATACCGCCGCCCCGATGGCCAGACACCGGCGGCCCGCGCGCAGCAGGGCGGGGCCGCCGGCTGATCCCCTACACCGTGTCGCAGCGCGCCGTCAGTTGCACGCTGCCATGCACCGGCTGCGACCAGTTGAGCCGGATCGACCCGCGCCCGACTCCGTGGCGCGTCGTGGCGTAGGGCGCGGTGAACACCGCGACGTTCGCGGGCGAGCGCACCGCGCCCTCTGGCAGCACCGACACCGCAACGCGCGCCTCTGTTTCGAACGGCAACCAGTCGCGCAGGTCCGCCTCCCAAACGTTGAGATCGCTGTTCTCCGTCACCTTCACCGTCACCGGGTTCTGGGTGTTCTTGATGATCCCGTGATAGACATTGCCGGTCATCAGGAAATTGGCGGTGCGGCTGCCATCCAGCGGCGCGATGGAATCGTCCACCCCGTCGACCGCCTCCAGCGGAGCGCCGTTGATATGCTTGAAGACATTGTCGGCAATCGACAGCCCGTTGATGTAATGGCCCGGCCCGTAAGGCCGGATCACGATGAAGTTCGACCAGTTGGCAATACCGTTGGCGGTGAAGATATTGCCGTTGATCGTCAGCCCCCCGAAGGAGAACTCCCCGGCCAGTTCCGGCGCGGCATCGTGTTCGTTACCCCACTCGATATAGCTGTTGTCGATGTAATTTCCGAAGATCGTGGACTTGACGTTGGTATTGCTCAGCACGATCCCGGCGCTGATCTGGCCATTGGGTTCCGCGTCGCCCTGGAACCAATGGTTGCCGGTGATCAGGTTGCCGCTGCCCCCGAAGACACCGAAATGCCGGAACCGCACCGCCCGGTTGTCGCGCACTTTCAAGTCGTTGGAATTGGCGTTGAAGCCGATCGTGGTGCGGTCCTGCACCCGTAGCGCCTGCTCGTTCGACAGGAACTGGCAGCGGTCGATCTGCATCCCCGCGCAGCCGGTATCGGCCGAGCTGATGCCGCGATCCTTGGGGCCTGTGAAGAAGCAATCCTTGAAATGGAAGGCCAGCCCGCCAAGCGGCAGCATCACCGCGCTGCCCGCCCCGGCACAGAGAAATTCCACATCCTCGATGACGAAGCGCTGAAGGTTCTCGAAACCGATGAAATCGAGCGCATACTTGAACCGGGTGAAGGTGTAGCTCTGGTTCGACGGCGGCACCGATAGCGGCGCCGACAGGAACACCCTGTTCTGCGCCGCATTGACCGCGCGCACATAGACCTCGCGTCCGACGCCCTGCGCCGCCGTCACCAGTGACCCCACCGCAATGCTGCCCGCATTGGTCACGTTTTCGAGCCGGCGCGGGCTGGACGCCGACCATGTTGCGCCGCGGGTCAGGACGGTATCAGCCCAGCCCGGCCCGCTGACGCAGGAAAACTGCCCGTTGCGAATGACCCGGCGGTTGGCATAGCTGACCACGTTGCCGACCGCCGCCGCCATGTCGATGGGTCCATCCAGCAGGATGCGCCGCCCCTTCATGTCGAAACTTTCGTGGTCGCCGTGGTTCAGCATCGCCTGGAACGCCTTGCGAAACCCTTGCACGTCATCGCCGCCGAACGCGTCGGAATAGCTTGGCAGGTCGAAATTTTCGGCCAGCACCAACCGCACGTGATCGGCCATCACCAATTGCCCCTGAAAGCGCACCGGCGACTGGATGGTCAGGTTTGCCCCGATCCGGTAGGTGCCTTCGCTGACCAGCAATTCGCGCCCTGCCGCGGCGGCATCGGCGGCGGTGAAGGCTTCTATATCGTCGGCCACGCCATCGCCCACGGCGCCGAAATCCTTCACATCGACCCAGTCCATCAACTTTCGGTAAAAGACATGGGTGATATCCTCGACCCTGATCGACTCAATGCGGATCGTGCCGTTGTTGCCCCCCGTCAGGTCCAGCCCGAAATGGCCATAGGCGGCCTCGTCCCCCCACGCCATATCGACACCACCGCGCGCGCCCACCCCGATGATCGCCGAAACGGTGACAACCTCGCCATAGGTGGTCAGGCTGGTCGTGGGCCCTGTCTCGACGACGCCAGCCACATGGCTGTTGTTGGCCCGTCCGGCCCATCCCGCGACCCGCACGCCCGGCAGTGTGCCCGACAGGGCCTTCACCCGCGCCGAGACCCGCAGGTAAAGACCCGGCAGAACCGGCGTCTCCCCCATGTAGCGCAGGCGCGTCGTGCTCTCGGTTTTCAGGAGTTCAAGGCAAGTGCCGAAATCCTGGTCGGCGGTGACGATGGCCGCATTGGGCGCCGTGGCCCATGTGTCGGTGCCCGGCGTGCCGTCCGCACGCGACCAGTCCCCCAGCCCCTCCGAGAAGGCCGGCGGCATCAGGTTCAGCCCGTCGGTGATCACTTGGTTCATGTCAAACCCCTTTCGCTGACGCAGGGACGCGCGACAACAGCCCATGCGTTTGACCCCTGCGGGCGCGCGTTGGCCCGAGGGGTGCCTCGATTGTTCACAAATGTTGTGGAATGGGCCGGGCAGACTATCGGCCCGGTCAGTCCCCGGTTCTAGCGCATCGGGGTTAAGAAGCGGTTAAGCCCCCACCCCCTGCCCGCGCAGCACCGTCACGCCGGCGATCCGCCACGCGCCGTCGGAAGAGACCATGTCGTAGTCAAGCAGATGCAGCCGCCCTGACGGGTCAACGATCTGCACCCGTTGCAGCAGCCGCCCGCCCTCTTGCCGCAGGCCAAGGAAGGTGGTCTCGCCGGGCTGCCAGACCATCGGGTAGCCGCGTTCGACCATGGTGCCGAACGTCATCGCGTCACCGAACATGTCCTGAATGGTCGGGCTGGCGAAGGTCCACGCGGTAAGGACGTTGCCGGTGGAAAACGCGTCGAGCTGGTTCTGGATGACGCCCCGGATCTCCGGGTTCGGGTCGAGCCGCTCCTGCGCCGCCGCGCCGAGCGGGGCCAGTGCCAGACACAGGATGAAAAGGAATACGCGCATTGTCAGCCTCCTGCCGATGTCCCGTCCCTGTTGGGGTAAGCTAGCACCGGGGCGGAGGCGGTCAAATCTTCGCGGCGCGGCTTGCGCCTTGGCGCACAACATCCGCTGCACCAACGCCCCTTTGTGCGCGCATCGCGTATGTATGGGGGGGCACCCCCCTGTTTTTCGGCCGTCAGCCGGCCAGTTTGCCGTCGAGCGCATCGCGGATCAGGGCCTTGGTCTCGTCGATGCCGTAAAGCGCGATGAAGCCGCCGAAACGCGGCCCCTGCGACGCACCGAGGCAAACCTCGTAGAGCGCCTTGAACCAGTCGCGCAACGGCTCGAACCCGTGCGTGCGGCCGATGGCAAAAACGATGGATTGCAGGAATTCCTCGTCCTGCCAGTCGACCTCTGGCAGCGGCTCGTCCCGCCCCGCCTCGGCGTTCTTGCGCGCGATCACGTCAAGCGCCTTGTCGCCGTCGGCAAGGCAGATCAGCAACTCCTCCATCGCCGCCTGTTCGCGCCCGTCGGGCAGCCGGAAGGCACGGGTGGGCTTGACGAAATCGTTGTAGTAGCGGATCGCGAAGCCCGCTGCCTGGTCAAGATCCGGGTTCGTTTCCGGGCCGGCATCGGGCGCGTAACGTCCTATGAAACCCCACAATTTTTCCTTCGCCTCGGCTCCCGATACGCTGGCAAGGTTGAGCAGCATGGCAAAGGAGACGACCATCGTGCTTTCGGGCACGTCGCCTTCGTGGATGTGGTAGACCGGGTTGGCCAGCCGCGCCGCCGCGTCCTGCGTGGCGTAGGCGCGCAACTGTTGGTGATACTCGTCCACCGCCTTCGGGATCACGTCGAAATGCATCCGCTTGGCGGTCTTGGGCTTGAGATACATGAAGTAGCTCAAGCTCTCGGTCGAGGCGTAGCTCAGCCATTCGTCGATCGAGATCCCGTTGCCCGAGGACTTGGAAATCTTCTGCCCCTGGTCGTCGAGGAACAGCTCGTAGGTGAAATGTTCCGGCGGGCGGGCCCCAAGGACGCGGCAGATCGAATCGTAGATCGGCGTGTTGGTGGAATGATCCTTGCCATACATCTCGAAATCGACGCCGAGCGCAGCCCACCTTGCGCCGAAATCGGGCTTCCATTGCAGCTTCACGTTCCCCCCCGTCACCGGCAGCGTCCATTCGCGCCCAGCCTCGTCGTCGAAGCTGACGGTGCCCTCTTTCGCGTCGACATGCTTCATCGGAACATAGAGGACGCGGCCCGTTTCGGGATGGATCGGCAGGAAGATGGAATAGGTCTGTCGGCGTTCCTCGCGCAGGCTCTTCAGCATCACCTTCATGATGTCGTCATAGCGTTCCACGGCGCGCAGCAGCACCGCGTCGAACTGGCCCGACTTGTAGAACTCGGTGGCCGAGACGAATTCGTACCGGAACCCGAACGTATCGAGGAAGCGGCGCAGCATGGCGTTGTTATGCGCGCCGAAACTGTCATGCGTGCCGAACGGGTCGGGCACGCTGGTCAGCGGCTTTTGCAGGTGCTCCTGCAACGCCTCGCGGCCGGGAACGTTGCCGGGCACCTTGCGCATCCCGTCCATGTCGTCGGAAAAGCAGATCAGCCGCGTGGGGATGTCGCTGATCACCTCGAAGGCGCGGCGGATCATGGTGGTGCGCAGGACCTCGCCGAAGGTGCCGATATGGGGCAGTCCCGAGGGCCCGTAGCCGGTCTCGAAGAGGACATGGCCCTTTTCCGGCGGCCCTTTTTCATAACGCTTCAGCATCCGGCGCGCTTCCTCGAACGGCCACGCCTTGGAGCTCATTGCAACGTCACGAAGATCCGACATATCCTGTTTCCACTTTCATCGTCCCGCGCGCGACCCCGTGACGCGCGTGCGAAAGGCCCTATTGCTCCGCGCTGCCGGGGTCAATAAATACCGGGGTCGAACCCTCTCGAAAGGCCATCGTCGTGACCGAACAGACATCCCTCTCGCCGCAGGACGCGCTGGTCGCGCTGATGATCGCCGTTTCCGCGTCGGACGAAAGCATCCGCACGTCAGAGCTTGTGACCATCGAGCGGATCGTGAATCACTTGCCGGTCTTCGCCGGTTACGATGCCGACCGCCTTGGTGTCATGGCGCGGATCGTGTTTGACCTGTTCGAGGAGGAAGACGGTCTCGATGCGCTGTTCGGCCTTGTCCTCGATGCATTGCCCGAACGGCTTTATGAAACCGCCTACGCGCTTGCCTGCGACGTTGCCGCGGCGGATGGCCTGTTGCGCCAGACCGAACTGCAAATGCTGCAAGAAGTGCGCTACCAGCTCAATATCGACCGGCTGCACGGCGCCGCCATCGAACGCGGGGCGCGGGCGCGGCACATGGTGTTGTAAGCCGGTCGGATCGCCACGACAGGGGCGGACGGAGCGGACGGGCGGGTGTCGAGTCCCCGCGCGGAATGAAAAGGCGCCAGCCCGCCGCTGCGCAGCTTGCACCAACGCTCTACAGAGACCTCCACCCCGAAGTGATATCACCTCACGCGTGCACCGCCGCCCACCGTTCTATCAGCGCCTGCTGCAACGCCTTGGCGCGCGCGTTGTAGCTGCGCGCGCCACGCGGACGGGTCTCGTCGGCCGGGTCGAGCGTGGTGCGCCGATCCACGTCGCCGCAGAAGATGGCAAAGGCAAGGTCTCGGCCCGAGGGCGCCCGCGCGAACCCGGCGAGGGCCGAAACGAAATAGAGCGTGCCGGTCTTGGCCACGACCTGCACCGGATGATCCTCCATCGGGCGGCCCCGATCGTCGCGCATCGCGATATCCTTCATCACCCGCCGCAGGTTGCCATTGGCACCGCTGCCCACGAGGGCGCGGACCATTTCCCGGGCACTGATCCGCGATTCGTCGCCCAGACCGGAATGATCCACCAACGACAGCCGGCGTAGCCCGTGGCGTTCCTGCAACCAGCGGCTCATCTCCTCGGCCGACTGACGCAACCCCGCAGGCCGCACCCCGCTGGCCTGTGTCGCAAGCATCCCCGCCACCTCGGCGGTCAGGTTGGTGGACCAGCGCATCATGCCGCGCAGCACGTCCTCCAGCGGGTCGGAGACGTGTTCGGCCATGACCAGCCCGGAGTCCGGCGGCGTGCCCCCGAAAACCGGGGCACCCAGCACCACGCCACGCGACCGGGCCAGCACCTGGAACACCTCTGCGGCGTAGGCATGGGGCCTGCGCACCGGCAGCCAGCGGGCCCCGTTTTCGCCGAGAGCACCGCGCGCAACACTCCATTCCTCGCGCTCCTCGGTGGCCTCGTAAAGGTAGACCGGGGCTCCGCGATCCACCACCTGCATCCGCGACACGGTGACCGGCGGGCGCAGCGAATGCGACCGGGCATCCAAGTGGATCTCATAGCCATCGGTGCCGCGCTGCCATTCGAAATGCACCCGGTTGAAATTGAGGTTCAGCCCCGAAACGGCAGGATTGTAGCCGACCTGCATCGGCTGGTCGGGATCGATCGCCGCGATCAGCGGCAGCGCCTCGTGCGCAACACGAAAGCGCCCCGTAATCTCGCGCAGACCGGCCTCGGCCATGTCGCGGGCGAGGTCGTTGAGTGCATCGGTGTCGAGCAGCGGATCGCCCCCACCAACCAGCCAGAGATCACCGTCGAGCCGCCCGTCCGTCAGCCGTCCATCGGCGATCAGCCGAGTGCGGAAACGGTATCCGGGGCCGAGATGATCGAAGGCATAGGCCGTGGTCAGCGCCTTGACGACAGAGGCTGGCGGCAGCGCGCGCACTGGGTTCACCGCCTCCAGCACGCGGCCCGAGCGGGCATCGGCCACAACGCAGCCCACCTGCCCGCCGAGGTTTGCAGCTGCGATCAGGTCCGCCGCGCCCGGCAGGGTGCGTAGGGAAAACCCGTCAGGACGGCGCAGCGGAACGAGCGAGCGGACGGGCGCACCTGCCCATGCACCACTTGCCAGCCCGGCGAGCGCACCGCCAAGGAAAACACGTCTTGAAACCATTTCGCCCAAATAACCTTTATGCGCCGCCCCAGTTAAACCTCAGGTGGCGACGCCGCTCAACCCTTTCGATCGCCCGGACGCAAAAGTCCGAAAGTCAGCGCACCCAGTGCCCGCTTGCGCGGATCTCGGAGGACGAGATGTCCACCATTGGCACGTTCAGAAAGCACCACGCGGGTGGCGTCACCCGGCCCAGCCCCCGCGCCTGCGCCGCGCGCAGTTTCCAGGGCCGGTAGATCTGCGCGGCCTTGGCGGTGCGCGCCGAAATCTGCTGCCCCGGTCGCGCCAGCACCCCGACAGGCACGTTGCGCATGATCCATTGCCAGTTTTGCCAGCGGTGCAGGCTGGCAAGGTTGTCGGCCCCCATCAGCCAGACGAAGCGCACCCCCGGATAAAGCACGAAAAGCCGCCCCAGCGTTTCGGCGGTGTAGCGCGTGCCGAGGCGCGCCTCGATATCGGTCACCTCGATGCGCGGATGTCGGGCCAGATCCCGCGCCGCCGCCATGCGTCGCGTCAGCGGTGCCGGCCCCTCTGGTTTCAGCGGATTGCCCGGGCTGACAAGCCACCAAAGACGATCCAGCCGAAAGCGCTTGATCGCCTCGTGACTGATATGCAGGTGGCCCTGGTGGGGCGGATCGAACGATCCCCCCAGCAGGCCGACCACCTGGCCGGGGCGGGCACGGGGCATGGCGTATCTCATTCGCCCGTCATTGCCAGCCCGCGCCGGGGTGTAAAGCGAAAACGTGGCTCATGGGGGATCGCGTTCGAAAGGCGGCTCTGTATCCTCGGGCAGAACCAGCCGCCAGAAATTCGCCTCCTCATGGATCAGGTTGCGCCTTGGGTCATCGGGCAGCGCATCCGTTGCGATGATCTCGACCATGTCCTCCAGCACCTCCGGGTTCTCGCTGAAATAGGTGTGGCTTGAGGCCCCGGTGACGGCGCTGACATTGACGAAATGCACGTTCCGGATTTGTTGGAAAATGGCCCGTTCCCGATCGCCCAACTGCTCGAACGACAGCCGTCCGAACCGCGTTCCTGCCATCAGAACCTGCGCCAGCCCGAGGGCACCGTCGCCGGGGTTCATATAGACGGTGATGCGCCCGAAGGCGGTTCCGAACTGTTCCGCGATCAGGCGCTGCCGCACCACCGAGAAATCGAGATCGGGCGCGGCGAGGATGAGGTTCTCGATCCGGTAGACGTCGCGCGGATCGCGCCCGGCGGCACGGCTTTCGATCACCAGTTCGCGTAGCGCCGTCGCGGCCACGTCGGACCCCCGGCTATGGGCGATGATATGGATCCGGTCGAGCCCCGGCACGCCTGCCAGCAGGCGCAGCGTCTGTTTGAGGTGAAAGATGGTGAACTCGCCGCTTTCACGATCCTTGAAATAGCCAAAGAGGCCGGGATTGCCCGCCGGCCAGCTATAGGCAAGCGGCACCGCATTCCGCCCCGTCGCGCCCCACAAGACACCGAGCGTTTCCAGAGAATGCACGAAATTACTGTTGTAGCCATGAATATAGAGCAGGATGTCCCCCTGCCCGGAGGCGCGCAAGGCTTCGGCCAATGTCTCCTGCATCGCGCGCCCGGCCTCGTCATACTGCGCGGCGGTCGCCGGGTCGGTCTGGAACCCGACGCCGTCCTCGATCAGCGGCAATGGCGTGGCCGGAAAGCTCAGCAGGGTTTCGGCATGGGCGATTTCTGGCCCGGATGCCGTGCCACGCAGCGCCGCCACCCCGTAATGCATCGCCGGATCGCGCCGCGCGGTCAGCAACAGCATGTCCTGGCGCGCATCTGCCTCGGCCCGGTCGGTGACGAAATGCAGCTGCGCCTGCGCGGGGTCGCGGGGCTCCCCCGGCACCGAGGGCAGCGGATCGGCCCCACCGCAGGCCGACAACCCCAGAACGATCAGCGCGAAGAGGGCTCTTGTCCAAGGCGCCATGCACTCTGTCCCTCTCGCTATCCCTTGGCCCCGACAGGCCCTCATGGCTTTCCTCCTACCATAGCCCGCGCGGCAAGGGGAGCCTGCCCCGGCACCGGTGCGCTGCAACGTGACTTGACAGGCCCGCGGTCCTCACCTTCCCTTGCCCGGACAGGAGGCTGACATGTCCACATTCGACAGCAAGCACGCCGCCGGGCTGCACCGGCATATTCACTCCCACCTGCCCAGCGACGCGGCGCTGCGGGTGAAGACGCTGGAAAGCCTCGCCGTCGAAAAGGGGTTGATCGCGCCCGAGACCATCGACGCGTGGGTGGAGGCTTATTCGGAACATATCGGCCCGATGCGCGGTGCGACGGTGGTGGCGCGGGCCTGGTGCGATCCCGCGTTCAAGGCCCGCCTGCTGGAAAATGGCACCGATGCGATCAGGGAGTTTGGGTTCGAAGGCAACGCCACCGGCCACCTCAAGGCCGTGGAAAACACCGATGACACCCACAACATGGTCGTCTGCACGCTGTGTTCCTGCTACCCGTTCTCGATCCTCGGCATGTCGCCCGCCTGGTACAAATCCGCAGCCTACCGCGCCCGCGCCGTGCGCGAACCGCGCGCCGTGCTGGCCGAGTTTGGCGTGGACCTGCCCGAGGATGTCGCCGTGCGGGTCTGGGACTCGACCGCCGAGTTGCGCTACCTCGTGGTGCCGCAGCGCCCCGCCGGGACCGAAGGCTGGGATGAGGAGCGCTTGGCCGCAATCGTCACTCGCAATTCCATGATCGGCACGGACCGGGTTCTTCGAGCGGGGGCCGCGTGATGGACGGCATCCACGATCTGGGCGGCAAGCAGGGCTTCGGCCCCGTTCTGGTCACAGAGGGCGACGCACCCTTCGCGCAGGACTGGGAGCGGCGCATGTGGGCGCTCTCGCGCGACGGGATCTGCCCCACGATGACCATCGACTGGTTCCGCCACGGGGTCGAACTGATGGTGCCGGGCGATTACCTGACCTTCTCCTATTTCCAGAAATGGGCGACCAATTTCCTGATGCTGATGGTCGATGCCGGCCAGATCACGCTCAAGGATCTGGAACGCGGCTACGTGCTGGAACCCGCCGGTCCCGCGAAGGCCAGGACGGTGCAGGACATCCTCGAACAGGTCCGCCGCGCCTGCACCGATTTCTCGGTGCCCGAAGACGCCCCGGCGCGCTTTGCCACCGGCGCGGGCGTCCGCACCCTGCGCCATATCGACCACCCGCACACCCGCCTGCCCGCCTACGCGCGCGACGCCTGCGGCACTGTCATCGCCCATCACGGCGCGCATCTGTTGCCCGACGAAGGCGCGCAGGGCCGCCACCTCGGCCAGCACCTCTACACCGTCGCCTTCGCCGCGCGCGAGCTGTGGGGCGAGGCTGCCAATCCGCGCGACGATGTCACCCTCGACCTGTGGGAAAGCTATCTTGTTCCGTCCTGAAAACCCCTTCGCTCCCCGCGACCCCGTGTTCGAGGAGGCGTGGCAGGCGCAGGTCCTCGCGATCGCCGACAGCATGGTGCGCGCCGGCCGTTTCAGCGCAAACGACTGGGCAGAAACCCTCGGCGCCGAACTCGCCCGGGCCGAGGCCTCCGGCAAGCCCGACACGACCGGCACCTATTACGAGGCGGCGCTTGCCTCGCTCGAAACCCTGACCACCGCCAGCACCGCGATCACGCCATTGGATCTTGCCACCCGCAAGGCCGACTGGACCCGCGCCTATCAACGCACCCCGCATGGCCAGCCGGTGGACCTGGCGCGCGCCCGGTCAAGTGACACGCCCGATCGCTGACCGTTTCACCTTGGTCCAAATACCTCCGGGGGGTCCGGGGGGCTGGCCCCCCGGAAAGGGGTGGGCGGGCGGGCCCGCCCGCCAACAACCATCGCGCCGTCCCGCCCATTGCCCCGCCCTGCCCCCTTGTCTATGTGGGGGCCCACGCGACTGACCGCGACTGCATGAGGGTTCCGATGGCTTCGTATCAATACGTCTATCACATGGATGGCGTCTCAAAGACCTATCCCGGCGGCAAGAAATGCTTTGAAAAAATCCATCTAAGCTTCCTTCCCGGTGTCAAGATCGGGGTTGTCGGCGTCAACGGCTCTGGCAAGTCGACGCTGATGCGGATCATGGCCGGGATCGACACCGATTTCACCGGCGAGGCCTGGGCGGCCAAGGGCGCCAAGGTCGGCTACCTGCCGCAGGAACCGCAGCTCGACGAAAGCCTCACGGTGCGCGAAAACGTGATGCTGGGGGTGGCCGAAAAGCAGGCCAAGCTCGACCGCTTCAACGAACTGGCGATGAACTACTCGGACGAGACCGCCGATGAAATGGCGCAGCTTCAGGACGAGATCGACTCCGACAACCTCTGGGATCTGGATTCTCAGGTCGACGTTGCGCTGGAGGCGCTGCGCTGCCCGCCCGACGAAGCGATGCCAGACCACCTGTCGGGCGGCGAACGCCGCCGCGTGGCGCTGTGCAAGCTGCTGCTGGAAGCGCCCGACATGCTGCTTCTGGACGAGCCGACCAACCACCTCGACGCCGAAACCATTGCCTGGCTGCAACAGCACCTTATTGACTACAAGGGCACGATCCTGATCGTCACCCACGACCGCTACTTTCTCGACGACATCACCGGCTGGATCCTTGAACTCGACCGGGGCCGGGGCATCCCCTACGAGGGCAATTATTCCAGTTGGCTGGAACAGAAGGCCAAGCGGCTGGAACACGAAGCGCGCGAGGACAAGTCCAAGCAAAAGACCCTGCAACGCGAACTTGACTGGATGCGGCAGGGGCAGAAAGCGCGGCAGGCCAAGTCCAAGGCCCGCATCAACGCCTATAACGAGATGGCCGGCCAGTCCGAACGCGAACGCGTCGGGCGCGCACAGATCGTCATCCCCAACGGGCCCCGCCTCGGCCAGAAGGTGATCGAGGTAGAGGGCCTCGCCAAGCATTACGGCGACGTGCAACTGGTCGAGGATCTGTCGTTCAGCCTGCCACCCGGCGGTATCGTCGGCGTGATCGGCCCCAACGGCGCCGGCAAATCGACGCTCTTCCGCATGCTGACCGGGCAGGAGGCGCCCGATAGCGGCAGCATCGACTACGGCGACACTGTGAAGCTGTCCTATGTCGACCAGTCACGCGACGCGCTCGACCCCAAGGCCACGGTGTGGGAGGAAATCTCCGGCGGGGCGGAACTGATCGAGCTGGGCGACGCGCAGGTCAATTCCCGCGCCTATTGCGCCTCGTTCAACTTCAAGGGCGGCGACCAGCAAAAGACGGTGGGGCTGCTGTCGGGCGGCGAACGCAACCGGGTGCACATGGCCAAGCTGTTGAAAGAAGGCGGCAACGTGCTGCTCCTCGACGAGCCGACCAACGACCTTGACGTGGAAACCCTGCGCGCGCTCGAAGATGCGCTGGAGGATTTCGCAGGCTGCGCGGTGATCATCAGCCACGACCGCTTTTTCCTCGACCGCCTCTGCACCCATATCCTCGCCTTCGAGGGCGAGGCGCACGTGGAATGGTTCGAGGGCAACTTCGCCGATTACGAAGAAGACAAAAAACGCCGCCTTGGCGCGGACGCGCTGGAGCCGAAGCGGGTGAAGTACAAGAAGTTTACGAGGTAAGCCCGCCGCGCGGCCCCGTCCCTGCCCGGCGTGCAAGCGCCGGGTGGACAGTGCTGCCCACCAACCACATCGCCGAGCGAACAGTCGCCGGCATCTGCGGCCCCTGCCCCCGCACCAATAGCAGGCGCGCCCCATACCGGGCCGCGCCGCCGCTCACATCACCCGAGCGCCGCGTCGCAGCGCCCGCATACGCCGGGATGGGCGTGCTGCCCCACATCGGGCAGGATCTTCCAGCAGCGCAGGCATTTCGTGCCCTCCGCCCGTTCGAACACCACGCCCACGCCCTCGGTCTCGGGCAGGCGGAACGCCTCTTGCGGCAGGGGGTCGCCTGTCAGGGTCACGGCGGAGGTGATGGCGATATCCGCGAAATCGACCGTGCGCAGCGCGGCCAGGTCCTCGCCGTCGCGCACATGCACCACCGGCGCGGCCTCCAGCGAGGCACCGATGAGCTTCTCGCGACGCTGCACCTCCAATGCCGCCGTCACCACCCGGCGCACCTTGCGAAGCTTGGCCCATTTCGCGGCCAAAGGTTCATCCAGCCAATCGGCGGGCGTGTCGGGGAAATCGACAAGGTGCACCGAGCTGTTCTCGCCCGGGAAGCGCTCCAGCCAGACCTCTTCCATGGTGAAGACGAGGATCGGCGCCAGCCACGTTGTCAGCCGGTGGAACACGATATCCAGCACCGTGCGCGCGGCGCGGCGGCGCGGCGTGTCGCCGTCGCAGTAAAGCGCGTCCTTGCGGATGTCGAAATAGAACGACGACAGATCGGTGGTGGCGAAGTTGAACAGTGCCTGGAACACCTCCTGGAAATCGAAGCGGGCAAAGCCGTCGCGCACGGTATGATCCAGTTCCGCCAGACGGTGCAGCACCCAGCGTTCCAGTTCCGGCATCTCGGCGGGATCGACCCGGTCGGCGTCACTGAAATCGGCCAATGAGCCGAGCATGAAGCGCATTGTGTTGCGCAAGCGGCGATAGCTGTCGGCGGTGCCTTTCAGGATTTCCGGCCCGATCCGCTGGTCCTGCGTGTAATCGGACTGCGCCACCCAGAGCCGCAGGATATCGGCGCCGTATTGCTTGATGACCGTCTCCGGCACGATGGTATTGCCGAGCGATTTGGACATCTTCATGCCCTTCTCGTCCAGCGTGAAGCCATGCGTAACCACGTTGCGGTAGGGCGCGCGGCCCAGCGTTCCGCAAGCCTGCAACAGCGAGGAATGGAACCAGCCGCGGTGCTGGTCGGTGCCTTCCATGTAGACATCGGCGATCCCGTCCCTGGTGCCGTCCGCGCGGTCCCGCAGCACGAAGGCGTGGGTCGATCCGCTGTCGAACCACACGTCGAGGATGTCGAACACCTGATCGTAGTCATCCGGGTTAACGACGCCCGACAGAAACCGTTCCTTCGCACCGTCCACATACCACGCATCCGCGCCCTCGGCCTCGAACGCCGCGGCAATGCGTGCGTTGACCTTGTCGTCGCGCAGCAGGAAATCGGCGTCGGTCGGCAGCGCGCCCTTCTTCGTGAAACAGGTCAGCGGCACGCCCCAGGCCCGTTGCCGCGACAGCACCCAGTCGGGGCGCGCCTCGATCATGCTGTAAAGCCGGTTGCGCCCGGATTGCGGCGTCCATTTCACGAGGCTGTCGATGGAGGTCAGGGCACGTTCCCGGATCGTGGTGCCGTGGTCGTCTTGCCCGTCGCCCACGGGCTTGTCGATGGCGGCGAACCATTGCGGCGTGTTACGGAAGATGACCGGCGCCTTGGACCGCCAGCTATGCGGATAGCTGTGGGTCACACGGCCGCGCGCGATGAGCGCGCCCGCCTCCACCAGCTTGTCGATGACAGCGGTGTTGGCCTTGCCCTCCTTGCCCTTGTGATCGAGGACGCGCAGCCCGGCGAAAAACGGCACATGCGGCAGGAACTCGGACTCCTCGCCCACGTTGTGGGTCATCCGGCTTAGCCAGCCGCGCTTGAGGAAACACTCGTAGTCGTCTGCCCCGTGGCTCGGCGCGGTGTGAACGAAGCCGGTGCCCGCCTCGTCGGTGACGTGGTCGCCGTCGATCATCGGCACGTCGTAATCCCAAAAGCCCCCTGCCCCGTCGAGGCCGCGGAAGGGATGGGCCATGACGAGCCCGGCCAGTTCGTCGGCCGAGACATCGCGCAGCCGCCGCCACATGCCCGGCTCCAGCCGCGCCTTGGTCAGCACGTCCTCCGCCAGCTTGTCGGCCAGCAGATACTCGTCACCCACGGCGCACCAGCATTCGTCGGGCGTGGCCGTCACCTCGTAAAGCCCGTAGGCGATGGCGGGGTTGTAGGCCACGGCCTTGTTGGAGGGGATGGTCCAAGACGTCGTGGTCCAGATCACGACCTTGGCGCCATCAAGGTCGCCTTCGGCATAGATAAGCGGGAACGGCACCCAGATCGTGTGGCTTTTGTGGTCGTGATACTCGATCTCCGCCTCGGCCAGCGCGGTCTTTTCCACCGGGCTCCACATCACGGGCTTGGACCCTTGGTAGAGCGTCCCGTTCATCAGGAACTTCATGAACTCCTCGGCGATCACCCGCTCGGCGTGGTAATCCATCGTCAGGTAGGGAGCGGCCCAGTTGCCGGTGACGCCAAGCCGCTTGAACTCCTCGCGCTGAATATCGACCCAGCCCTCGGCGAAGCGGCGACATTCCTGCCGGAAATCGACGACGTTCACCTCGTCCTTGTTCTTGCCCTTGGCGCGATATTGTTCCTCGATCTTCCATTCGATCGGCAGGCCGTGGCAGTCCCATCCGGGGATGTAGCGACTGTCGTGCCCCATCATCTGGTGCGACCGCACGATCATGTCCTTGATCGTCTTGTTCAGCGCGTGGCCGATATGAAGGTGACCGTTCGCGTAGGGCGGGCCGTCATGCAGGGTGAAGGGGGGGCGGCCCTCGTTGTCGCGCAGGCGGTCATAGATGCCGATCCTTTCCCAACGGGCCAGCCAGTCGGGTTCGCGCTTGGGCAGGCCGGCGCGCATCGGAAAATCTGTTTTCGGCAGGTTCAGCGTGGCTTTGTAGTCAAGAGTCTCTTCGGGCGTATCGGCGCACATGGGATCGGCGTCCTCGTCAAATTCGGTCGGTTCGGGGGTATCAGGGCGGTGCGAAAACTCAAGCACCTTGTCCCGGCGTCTCTATCTGGTCAGAGAGCCGGGCCGGTAATTCGGATGATGATGACGGGCCGGAACATCATGGGCGCGGGTATAGGCCCGACGCAGGCCGGGGTAAAGGGGGCGGGCGCGACCCGTTGGCCACTGGAATTTCCGCGCGAGAGGCGCCACATCGGGGGTATGATGCAGTATCCCTTGGCCAAGTTCGACATTACCCGCGAAGAGATCGAGCGCGTCGTCGCCCGGTTCTATGCCGCTGTGCGCGCACATCCCATGCTGGGGCCGGTCTTCGCGGCGCATGTTACCGACTGGCCCGCGCATGAAGACAAGGTGGTGCGCTTCTGGGCCAACGCGATCCTCGGTGATCGTGTCTATGACGGCAGCCCGATGGCCGCGCATGTGGCGGCGGGCAATGTGCGCCCCGGCATGTTCGGCGCCTGGCTCGATCTGTTCGATGCGACGCTGGCGGCGGACCTGCCGCCCGAGACAGCGGCCAAATGGTCCGCCCTGGCGCACCGGATCGGCCGCAGCCTGCGCGCCGGCGTCGTGGGCCGTGACAGACTGCCCGGCGGCATCCCCAACCTGCGACCGATGCAGTGATCGCCGCCTGAAGAAACGGCCCCGTTTGCATTGGACAGCAGCGTCACGAAGAAGTGTCACGCGTGTCAGCAGGGACGCTCCGGCAACGCGCCCTCACGCGAACAGCGCGGCTTGCACCCCACCGTCCGCAATGCGCGCCGCGCCGTTATCGGACACCTTCTGTCAGGCAGCGGACACGTGGCGTCGTGCCCGGATGCCCTCAAACTGCGGCGTGGGCCTTGCATGACAGGGGTATTGCCTCTATACGGGCGCGCATCAAGCAGGCGGTCAACGCCTCAACCGGGCAGGGTCGGGCATTCCCCGGCCCTCCTTTGTTTGAGGCGGTGGTCGACCATCCAACACCCCAAAAGACCGGCGGAGACAACCGCCCGGCCCGAATAAATCGCTGTAAAGGAACAAGACGCCACATGGCTCAGAACACATCCATGGAGGAATTCGAAGCCCTCCTCAACGAAAGCTTCGAAATTGACACGCCCGCCGAAGGGTCCGTTGTCAAAGGCAAGGTCATCGCCATCGAGGCGGGCCAGGCCATTATCGATGTCGGCTACAAGATGGAAGGCCGCGTCGATCTCAAGGAATTCGCAAATCCCGGCCAGCCACCCGAAATCGAGGTCGGCGACGAGGTCGAGGTTTACCTGCGCTCGGTCGAAAGCCCCCGTGGCGAGGCCGTCATCAGCCGTGAAATGGCCCGCCGCGAAGCTGCATGGGACCGTCTGGAAAAAGCCTATGCCGACGAAGAGCGCGTCGAGGGCGCAATCTTCGGTCGCGTCAAGGGTGGCTTCACCGTCGATCTCGGCGGCGCCGTGGCCTTCCTTCCCGGCAGCCAGGTCGACGTGCGCCCGGTGCGCGACGCCGGCCCATTGATGAACCTCAAGCAGCCGTTCCAGATCCTCAAGATGGATCGTCGCCGTGGCAACATCGTTGTCTCGCGCCGCGCGATCCTCGAAGAATCCCGCGCCGAACAGCGTGCCGAGGTCATCGCCCAGCTTGCCGAAGGTCAGGTTGTTGACGGGGTGGTCAAGAACATCACCGAATACGGGGCCTTCGTGGACCTCGGTGGTGTGGATGGTCTCTTGCACGTCACCGACATGGCGTGGCGCCGCGTCAACGATCCCAAGGACGTCCTGTCGATTGGCGAAACCGTCAAGGTGCAGGTGATCAAGGTCAACAAGGAAACCCACCGTATCAGCCTTGGCATGAAACAGTTGCAGGAAGATCCCTGGAACGCCGTGGAAGCCAAGTTTCCGGTGGAATCGGTCCATACTGGCCGAGTCACCAACATCACCGATTACGGTGCATTCGTGGAACTGGAACCGGGCGTCGAAGGCCTTGTTCACGTCTCCGAAATGTCGTGGACCAAGAAGAACGTGCATCCCGGCAAGATCGTCTCGACCAGCCAGGAGGTCGAGGTCATGGTGCTGGAGATCGACACCGCCAAGCGCCGCGTGTCGCTCGGCCTCAAGCAGACCATGCGCAACCCGTGGGAAGTATTCGAAGAACAGTACCCGGTCGGCACGCAGGTCGAGGGCGAGGTCAAGAACATCACCGAATTCGGTTTGTTCGTGGGTCTCGATCACGATATCGACGGCATGGTTCACCTCAGCGATCTGACTTGGGAAGGTCGGGGCGAGGACGTGATCGGCAACTACCGCAAGGGCGATACCGTGCAGGCGGTGGTGTCCGAGATCGACTCGGACAAGGAGCGCATCAGCCTGTCGATCAAGGCAGTTGAAGGCGATCCCTTTGCCGAGGCCGTGGATGGCGTCAAGCGTGGTTCGATCATCACCGTTGTGGTGACCGCGATCGAGGATGGCGGGATCGAGGTGGAATACGAAGGCATGAAAAGCTTCATCCGCCGCTCCGACCTTAGCCGTGACCGGGCCGAACAGCGCCCCGAACGCTTCCAGATCGGCGACAAGATCGATGTGCGGGTGACCAATGTCGACCCGAAGTCGCGTCGTCTAGGCCTGTCGATCAAGGCCCGCGAGATCGCCGAAGAAAAGGAAGCGGTGCAGCAGTATGGCTCCTCCGATTCCGGCGCGTCGCTTGGCGACATTCTGGGCGCCGCGCTGAAGGGCGACAACGACTGATCCATCCTGCCCGAAACGAAAGGGGCCTCGCGGGAACGCGGGGCCCTTTTTTTGCATCAGGGTTTGCCTCCGGCCGCCGAATCACCCCCCCGACAAGGCCGGTCTGCCCCTGCGGCAACCAGCCGGGATTTGCACAACACCGGCGCAAAGCCGCGCGTTGTCCGCCGCAAGGGCCGAATTTCCTCAAATATTCAACGGCTTTGGAATTCCACAATCCGCGCTTTACCCCTATAGTCTTTGCAACAGGGAACCGCTGCCAGGGGGGGTGGATGATACGTTCGGAACTGATCCAGAAGCTGTCTGACGAAAATCCGCATCTTTACCAAAAGGATGTTGAACGGATCGTCAGTGCCATCTTCGAGGAAATCATCGGCGCACTGTCCGAAGGCAACCGGGTCGAACTGCGCGGTTTCGGCGCGTTTTCCGTGAAGAAGCGGGATGCGAGGATCGGACGCAATCCGCGCACCGGCGAAAGCGTCGAGGTTGAAGAGAAACACGTTCCCTTCTTCAAGGCCGGCAAGCTGTTGCGCGACAGGCTGAACGGTTCGGAAGGATCCTGAGCGGTGCGATACATCAAATACCTGTTCATGGCGGTCATTGCCCTGGCGCTTGTCCTGCTTGCCCTTGCCAATCGCGGTCCGGTGACGCTGACCGTGCTGCCGCCCGATCTGGCGGGGTGGATCGGCTGGAACTACGCCATCCGTTTGCCTTTGTTCCTTGTCATTCTTGGCGGCGTCGTGGGCGGCTTGCTGATCGGTTTCGTCTGGGAATGGTTCCGCGAACATCGCCAACGGGCCGAGGCGCGGGCGCAGCGCTCGGAACGCGACCGGCTGGCGCGCGAGGTCGAAACCCTGCGCGGCAAGGCAAACCAGGGCAAGGACGAGGTTCTCGCCCTGATTGAAGACTGACCCAACGCCCATGCCAGTGTCGATAAAGTTCTGTGGCTTGTCGCGGGAGCGCGACATCGCCGCCGCCGTGTCTGCGGGCGCGCGCTACGTCGGGTTCGTGCATTTCGCCAAATCGCCGCGCTACATCAGGGTTGAGGACATGGCGGCGCTTGCGTTGAGCGTGCCGCCTGGCGTGGCCAAGGTGCTGCTGACGGTGAATGCGGACGACGCGGCTCTGGATGACATTCTCGCGCGGGTGCCGCTGGATCTGCTGCAACTACACGGCGCCGAAAGCCCGGCCCGCGTGGCCGAGGTCAAGGCGCGCTACGGATTGCCGGTGATGAAGGCGATCGGGGTGGCCTCGGCGGCGGATCTGGCGCGGATCGACGATTATGCACCGGTGGTCGATCAGTTGCTGATCGACGCCAAGCCGCCAAAGGATGCGGAATTGCCGGGTGGCAACGGGCTGGCCTTCGACTGGCGGCTGCTGGCCGGGCGCAAATACTGGCCCTGTCCGTGGATGCTGGCCGGTGGCCTGACGCCTGACAACGTCGCCGAGGCAGTGCGCCTGACCGGTGCGCGGCAGGTCGATGTCTCCTCTGGCGTGGAAAGTGCGCCGGGGGTGAAAAATGCCGTGAAGATGCAGGCCTTCGCGGCGGCAGCGGGCTCCGTCAGGGCCGGCGGTCGGTAAAGGCCACGCCGAGGCGGCGCAGGCGGTCATCCACGAAATCGCGTTCTTCGTGCGTCAGGCGTTGGTGGCGCGGGTAGACCGGATCGGCGCGGTCGGCGCAAATGGGCATGTCCCAGCCGTGGGTGGTGGCAAGGAAGCGATCCGCACCCTCGGGGCCATATTCGCGCAAATAGCCCTGAATCACGACGTCGATATAGCTTTGCAGCATCACATGCTCACCTGCGTCCTCAATATGATCGGGGCGGGCGCGGTAGATCTGGATATCGGCCAGCGGCAGATGGTCATGGCGAATCAGGGCGACCGGCAGGCGCTGATAGGCGCGTTCGCGTTCGTCGAGGGCGACCCAGTCGGCGCCCGGAACTGCGGCGATCAGCCCGTCGATTTCCTCGCCATGCGCTTCCACGGCGGTCAGGAACGCCACCTTGCGCAGGGTCGATTTCTTCCACGCGCGCGCCCATCCTGTCACCGTCGCCCGCGTCGCGCGCGGATAGGCGTGGGTGGCGCGGTTCACGAGGCTGCCATAGCCAAAGAAGAAGGGGTCGGACATCCGCTAGGGATGCCTGTGTATGGCCGCGCATGCAAGGGCTTGCCTCGCCGGGAATGCCTGCTAATACTGCGCGTGTTCATGCAGGGAGAATCCGGCTTCGTGCCGGTGCCGAAGGAGCAACCGCCCCGGTAAACTCTCAGGCGCCAGGACCTGCTGAACAAGACAACTCTGGAGAGTGGCGCATGATGCGCCCGCCGAAGGGATAACGATCTCAGGCGAAAGGACAGAGGGGGCATCGTGGCGCGCGCTGTTTCGCGCGCAAGGACGATGCCGGGCCGGACCCGGTTCCATGACGGGAGGCCCTATGACCGATCTGAAACAACTGCCCCTGCGCGCGGTGCACGCGGCGCACGGCGCCAAGTTCGTGCCCTTCGCGGGCTTTGACATGCCGGTGCAATATGCCGCCGGCGTGATGGCCGAACACAAACACACGCGCGACAAGGCGGGGCTGTTCGACGTCAGCCACATGGGGCAGGTTCTGCTGCCGCTTGGCGCCGATGCCGCGTTGGAGCGCCTCGTGCCGGTCGACGTGATCGGCCTGAAGGGCGGGCGGCAGCGCTACGGCCTCTTTACAAACGACGCCGGCGGCGTGCTCGATGACCTGATGATCGCGCGGCGGGCGGGGGATCTCTTCCTTGTCGTCAATGCCGCACGGCGCGATCACGATATCGCCCACCTGCGCGCCACCATCGACGGCGTGACGGAGGTGACTGACCGCGCCCTTCTTGCGCTTCAGGGACCGCAGGCGGAGGCGGCGCTCGCCCGGCTGCTGCCAGAGGTGACGGCGATGCGCTTCATGGACGTGGCGCAAATCGGCTGGCAGGGCGCGGAGCTTTGGGTTTCGCGGTCCGGCTATACCGGTGAGGATGGGTTCGAGATCTCGGTGCCGACCGACAGAGCCGAGGAGATCGCCAGCACCCTGCTGGCGATGGAGGAGGTGCTGCCGATCGGTCTCGGTGCGCGCGACAGCCTGCGGCTGGAGGCGGGTTTGCACCTTTACGGGCAGGATCTGGCCGAAGACATCTCGCCCATCGAGGCGGGGCTGACATGGGCCATCAACAAGATCCGCCGCAAGGGTGGCGCGCGGGAAGGCGGCTTTCCCGGCGCAGATCGCATATTGGATGAGATGGAAAACGGCGCGCCCCGGCGCCGCGTCGGCCTGCGCCCCGAGGGCCGCGCGCCGATGCGTGCAAGCGTGCCCCTGTTCGCGGCACCCGAGGGCGGCGCGCAGGTGGGCGTAGTCACCTCCGGCGGCTTCGGACCAACGCTTGGCGCCCCCATCGCCATGGCGCTTGTTGACAGCGCCGTGCCGCCGGGCGCAACCCTGTATGGCGAAGTCCGTGGCAAGCGATTGCCCGCCGCGCAGACCGGCCTTCCATTTTACACACCCACCTACAAACGCTGATCCAGACAGGGAGAAACCGATGAAATTCACCGAGGAACACGAATGGCTGCGTGCCGATGGCGACACCGTGACCGTGGGCATCACCGAACACGCCGCGACGCAACTGGGCGACGTGGTGTTCGTGGAACTGCCAGAGACAGGCACGACCGTGGTCAAGGATGACGAGGTCGTGGTGATCGAATCCGTCAAGGCCGCCTCCGACATCATGGCGCCGCTCGACGGCGAGATCGTGGAGGTGAACGAGGCGCTCGCCGACAATCCCGGCCTCGTGAACGAGGATCCGCTGGGCGAGGCATGGTTCTTCAAGATCAAGGCCAACGACCCGTCGCAGATGGACGGCTACATGGATGAGGCCGCCTATAACAAGATGATCGGCTGAGGAGAAACACGATGTCCTTCACCCCCACGGATTACAAACCCTACGATTTCGCCAACCGCCGCCATATCGGCCCGTCGCCGAGCGAAATGGCGAAGATGTTCGAAACCCTCGGGGTGAAGGATCTTGATGAGCTGATCGACCAGACCCTGCCCGCTTCGCTGCGCCAGAAAACGCCGCTCGATTTCGGCAAACCGAAGTCGGAACGCGAACTCTTGTGGTATTTGCGGCAGGTGGCCAAGAAGAACAAGGTCTACAGCTCGATGATCGGGCAGGGCTTTTACGGCACCGTCTGCCCGCCCGCGATCCAGCGCAACGTGCTGGAAAACCCGGCCTGGTATACCGCCTATACGCCCTACCAGCCGGAAATCAGCCAGGGCCGGCTGGAGGCGCTGCTCAACTATCAGACCATGGTGACGGACCTGACGGGGCTGGAGATCGCCAACGCCTCGCTGCTGGATGAGGCGAGCGCCGCAGCCGAGGCGATGACGATGGCGCAGCGGGTGGCGAAATCGAAGGCCAGGGGCTTCTTCGTCGATGAAAACTGCCACCCTCAGAACATCGCCGTGATGAAGACCCGCGCCGCGCCGCTGGGGATCGAGGTGATCGTCGGCAGCCCCGACGATCTGGACCCGCTGGCCGTCTTCGGCGCCGTCTTCCAGTATCCCGGCACCTATGGTCGTGTGCGCGACTTCACGGATGAGATCGCCCGCCTGCACGACGCAAAGGCCATCGGCATCGTCATTGCCGACCCGCTTGCCCTGACCATCCTCAAGGAACCGGGCGCCATGGGGGCCGATATCGCTGTCGGCTCGACCCAGCGGTTCGGTGTGCCGATGGGCTATGGCGGGCCGTCGGCCGCTTACATGGCCTGCAAGGACGCCTACAAGCGCAACATGCCCGGCCGCATCGTGGGCGTGTCGATCGACGCGCAGGGCAACACCGCCTATCGCCTCTCGCTGCAAACCCGCGAACAGCATATCCGACGCGAAAAGGCGACGTCGAACGTTTGCACCGCGCAGGCGCTTCTGGCCAATATCGCCAGTTTCTACGCCGTGTTCCATGGGCCGGAAGGGCTGAAAGCCATCGCGCAGCGCATCCACCGCAAGACGGTGCGGGTCGCGCGCGGGCTGGAGGAAACGGGCTTTACCGTCGAACCCGATGCCTTCTTCGACACGCTCACCGTCAATGTCGGCCCGCTGCAAGGCGCGATCATCGACGAGGCGCGGCGCCAGCGGATCAACCTGCGCCGAATCGGGACAGACAGGATCGGGATTTCCATTGACGAAACCACGCGCGCCGAAACGGTGGAACGGCTGTGGCAGGCCTTCGGGATCCATGGCCGCAAGGCCGGTCTGACCGAGGAGTACCGCATTCCCGACGCGCTGCTGCGCCGGTCCGATTACCTGACGCATCCGATCTTCCACCTCAACCGTGCGGAGACCGAGATGATGCGCTACATGCGCCGTCTTGCCGACCGCGACCTCGCGCTTGACCGGGCGATGATCCCGCTGGGTTCCTGCACCATGAAACTGAACGCGGCGGCCGAGATGATGCCGATTTCGTGGCCCGAGTTTTCCAACATGCATCCCTTCGCCCCCGCCGACCAGGCCGAGGGCTACGCGGTGCTGGCCGAAGACCTCAGCGCGAAACTGTGCGAGATCACCGGCTATGACGCGATGAGCCTGCAACCCAATTCCGGCGCACAGGGCGAATATGCGGGGCTTCTGACCATCAAGGCCTATCACCGGGCCAATGGCGACACGGATCGCGAGGTTTGCCTGATCCCGATGTCGGCGCACGGCACCAACCCGGCTTCCGCCCATATGTGCGACATGGACGTTGTGGTGGTGAAGTCGGCTGAAAACGGCGATATCGACCTTGACGATTTCCGCGCGAAGGCGGCGGCGGCGGGAGACCGGCTGGCCGCCTGCATGATCACCTACCCCTCCACCCACGGCGTGTTCGAGGAGACGATCACCGAAGTCTGCCGGATCACCCATGACCACGGCGGGCAGGTCTATATCGACGGCGCGAACCTCAACGCCATGGTCGGGCTGATGCGGCCTGGCGATCTTGGCGGCGATGTGAGCCACCTCAACCTGCACAAGACTTTCTGCATCCCGCATGGCGGCGGCGGCCCCGGCATGGGTCCGATCGGGGTGAAGGCGCACCTTGAACCCTACCTGCCCGGCGATCCGCTGGCCGAGGACGGCGCCGGCCCGGTCGCGGCGACGGCGATGGGATCGGCCTCGATCCTGCCGATCTCATGGGCTTACATCCTGATGATGGGCGGCGCGGGACTGACGCAAGCGACCAAGGTGGCGATCCTCAACGCCAATTACATCGCCAAACGGCTGGAGGGCGCGTATGACGTGCTCTTCAAGGGCAAGGGTGGGCGCATCGCGCATGAATGCATCCTCGACACCCGCCCCTTCGCAGACAGCGCTGGCGTGACCGTCGATGACATCGCCAAGCGACTGATGGATAACGGCTTTCACGCACCAACGATGAGCTGGCCAGTGGCCGGGACGCTGATGGTTGAACCCACGGAAAGCGAGACCAAGGCAGAACTTGACCGCTTCATCACCGCGATGCTGTCGATCCGCGGGGAAATCGCCGCGATAGAGCGCGGCGAGATGGACGTCGAGAACAACCCGCTCAAGCACGCGCCGCACACGGTGGCAGCGCTGATCGGCGAATGGGACCGGCCCTACAGTCGCGAACAGGGCTGTTTCCCGCCGGCAAGCTTCCGGGTTGACAAGTACTGGCCGCCGGTGGGCCGGGTGGACAACGTTTATGGCGACCGTCACCTCGTCTGCACCTGCCCGCCGCTGGAGGATTACCTCGACGCGGCAGAGTGACCTTGCGTAGGGCGGCGGTCGCGGGCCCTGCCCTACTGTATCGCGAGGCCGAGATTGGCGGCAAAGCGCCTGCGCAGCGCACCAAGGCTGTAGCTTTCCGCAACGGGTCCGTATCGTTCGGGGATGAAACCGGGGTCTGCTGGCAGGCAACTGCGCCCGCAGACCTGATACAGAAACCCGGTATCGCCGTCGACGAACCAAAGCCGCCCGCCGGGCGTGGCGACCCAGCCGTTGCGCCCCTGCGCCATGCCGGTTTCCACGTCGAGGGTCGAAGGCACCTCGCCGTCATAGCCGGGCGTGAAGGCGGAATGGGTGTGCCACGACGCCACGACGCTGTGCCCCTCCGGCACCTGCCCCATCGCGCAGGACACCGGCCCGCCCCAGCCGGGCTTGCCGATCCCGATTTCGCCCGAGGGGGCGCGCAGGAGGAACCCGCAGACCTCTTGTCCCCGCGCGATGGATTGCGGGTTCACCTCGCTCAACCATGCGTGGACAAGCTCCACCTCAGCAGCGCTCTGGGCGCTTGCGGCGGGGGCGACCAGCAGGCCAACGACAAGCGCGAAAATGGCGCGCATGGGGGCTCCAATGCATTCAATCTGCCGCGTAGGATAGTGGCCATGTGCCCGCGTTGCCAGCCTTGTCTCTCCGCGCCGCTCGGGGCACCATGGCGCTGCATCACAGACAGGACGTGACCAATGATCGACGACGCCGAACCGCAAGGCGAACTGACCCTGCGCACCATCGCGATGCCCGCCGATGTGAACGGCAACGGCGATATTTTCGGCGGTTGGGTGCTGAGCCAGATGGACATGGCCTGCGGCATCCTCGCGCGGGACCGGTCGCAGGGGCGCTGCACGACGGTGGCGGTCGATGCGATGAAATTCATCCGGCCGGTGCTGGTCGGGGATGTGCTGTGCGTCTACACCCGGATCGGGCGGGTCGGACGCAGCTCGATGGCGGTCGAGGTGGAGGCCTGGGTGCGGCGCGGCACCATCGGCGCGCGCGAAAAGGTGACGCAGGCGGTGTTCACCTTCGTGGCCATCGACGAAGCCGGCGCACCCCGCCCGGTGCCGCCACAGCCGGAATAACCGTCGCTTCAGGCCTGCACCTTGCCGGTCGTGCGGACGAATTGCGCGATCTCGGCAGCTGGGCGCGCGCCCGAAAGCCGCCCGATTTCGCGCCCGCTCTGGAACAGGATCAGCAGGGGAATGCCCCGAATGCCAAATTTCTCGCTGACTTGCGGGAAATCCTGCGTGTTGATCTTGGCAAACCGTGCCCGTGGGGAAAGCTCTCTCGCGGCCTGCTCGAATTGCGGTGCCATCATCCGGCAAGGGCCGCACCACGGCGCCCAGAAGTCCACCAACAGCGGCAGTTGATCTGTCTTCACCGCCTTGGCGAGGGTCGCGGGTTCAAGCGCCTGGACCTTGCCGTCAGCGAGCTTGGCGCCACAAACCCCGCATTTCGGTCCGGACGAGAGCTTCGCCACCGGAACCCGATTCGCGGCGGAACAGGCAAGGCAGGTGAGTTTGACGGAGTCGGGCATGGGAGCACTCGCTTTCAATTGACGCCGTCAATAAATGGCAATCCAGCCGGTCGATTGCAAGCGCCATGGCGCCCTGCCGCCTCTGTCTGGCGCCCACGTTTGCACGATGTAAGCCGGAAAGGGAAAAAACCGTAAGGCTGCGGCGGGGGCCGTCTGACGTCGGTTTCGATCCGATGATAAGTCTGGCCTTATGTCCGATTTCATTCACCGCCCTCAAATCGAAGTTCTCTCCGCGGCCGATGGCGTTCGCCGTCGGCAATGGTCGGATGAGGACAAGCTCCGGATCGTCGAGGAAAGTTTTGTCGGCTCCCGGCAAGTTTCGGCCACGGCGAGGCGGCATGGCATGTGCCGATCGCTGTTGACGATCTGGCGTCGGCAGTATCGGAACGGTGAGCTTGGTGCGTCCCGCCCGGTATCCTTCGCCCCATCCTTCTCCCCGGTGACCGTGACGACGGATGCCCCGGCTTCTCGGCCCGGGCCGGTTGATCCCCCTGATCCCTCACGGACCTCTCAGGTGGAGATTGCCCTGCCGAACGGCCGTCGGCTTATAGTGCCCACCGGGGTCGCGCCGGAAGCGCTTGCGCGGATCCTGTCAGTGGTGGACGGGCAATGATCGCGTTTCCGGCGGGCACGAAGGTGTGGATCGCGGGCGGAGTGACGGATATGCGGCGCGGTATGAATACCCTTGCGCTGGCGGTTCAGCAGGGTCTTGGGCGCGATCCGCATGGTGGCGAAATCTTCTGCTTTCGCGGCCGCAAGGGTGATCTGGTGAAATTGCTTTGGCATGATGGGGTCGGCATGTCGCTCTACACAAAGCGCCTGGAGGCGGGGAAGTTCATCTGGCCAGTGAGTCAGGACGGGACGGCCGTTCCGATATCCGCGGCGCAGCTGGGCTATCTTCTCGAAGGAATCGACTGGCGCAATCCGCGCTGGACACAACGTCCTGCAAAGGCAGGATAAATCCCCATGAACCCCCTGTTTTTATTGGCGATCAGGATCATCTGTGGTAGTCCTCAGCCATGTCAGACACCGCTTCCGAAATCGCCAGATTGCGCGCTGAATTGGCCGCGCAAACAGCCCGTGCGCAGGCCGCTGAACGCGATTTAGCCCAAGCGCGCGCCTTGGCGTCCTGCACGGAAGCGATGGTCAAGGAATTGAAGCTGGAGATCGCCAAGCTGCGCCGCGACAAATATGGCATCTCCTCCGAGCGCCGTGCGCGGCTGATCGATCAGCTGGAATTGCAGCTCGAAGACCTGGAAGCCACAGCGACCGAGGATGCGTTGGCCGCTGAACAGGCTGCGGCGCAGGACAAGGCCAGCACCGTGCGCGCCTTCACGCGGCGCAAGCCCGTGCGCAAACCCTTCCCCGAACATCTGCCGCGCGAGCGTGTGGTGATCGAGGCCCCGACCAGCTGTGCCTGCTGCGGCTCGGACCGCATCGTGAAGATGGGCGAGGATATCACCGAGACGCTGGAGGTCATTCCGCGCCAGTGGAAGGTGATCCAGACGGTGCGGGAGAAGTTCACTTGCAGGGCCTGCGAGAAAATCAGCCAGCCGCCAGCGCCATTCCATGTCATCCCGCGTGGCTGGGCCGGGCCCAGCCTGATCGCCATGGTCGCCTTCGACAAATACGGCCAACATCAGCCGCTGAACCGCCAATCCGAGCGCATTGCGCGCGAAGGTGTCGATCTGAGCTTGTCGACTCTCGCTGATCTGATCGGTCATGCCTGTGTGGCGCTGGCCCCGATCCATGAGCTGATCGAGCGCCATGTGCTGGAAGGCGCGCGCCTGCATGGTGATGACACGACGGTGCCGCTGCTGGCGCGTGGCGGCACCAGGACGGCACGGCTCTGGACCTATGTGCGTGATGACCGGCCATGGGATGGCAGCGCGCCACCCGCAGCCTTGTTCAAGTTCTCGCGGGATCGCCAGATGATCCACCCCAACAAGCATCTCGCGGGGTGGCAGGGTGTTCTGCAGGCTGATGCCTATAGCGGCTACAATGACCTCTATCTGGCCGATCGTCATCCCGGCCCTGCGCGCAGCGCGCTCTGCTGGAGCCACGCGCGGCGCAAGTTCTTCGAGCTGGCCGATATCGCGGGGAACGTGCGCAAGAACAAGCCTGCGCATGACATCTCGCCCGTCGCTCTGGAAGCCGTGAAACGGATCGACGCGATCTTCGATATCGAGCGCGAGATCAATGGAATGGACGCGGCGGCCCGCCTCGCCGTGCGACAGGAACGATGCCGTCCAATGGTTGAGGAGCTGCACGACTGGCTGCTGGAAGAGCGCGCCCGAATGTCGAAACACAACAGCGTCGCCAAGGCCATCGACTATCTGATGCCGCCCAAGGGCGACCGATGGGATGCCTTCACCGCATTCCTCGATGATGGGCGTATCTGCCTGACCAACAATGCCGCCGAACGCGCCCTCAGAGGGATCGCATTGGGAAGAAAGTCGTGGCTTTTTGCCGGATCAGAACGCGGCGGCGAAAGGGCGGCCTTCATGTATACCCTGATCGTCAGCTGCAAGATGAACAACATCGACCCGCAAGCCTGGATGGCAGATGTCCTTGCCCGCATACCGGACATCACCGTGTCACGCTTGCCTGAATTGCTCCCATGGAACTGGAAGGCCGAGCAGGAAGCCGTCAAGGCCGCATGACCGCGTCCCTCGCCGGATGCTTACGGTTGAGATGACAATCAACCATGCGTTCTGTCTTGGCCTTAGAGGCGCTCATAGCGCCCTCAGGGCGGCTTTCTGCCTGTTCGGGCCCAGGACCTTAGAAAGCTTGATTTCGGTTGTGTGAAGGTGGCAGGAAATAGCGACGTATGACATTTGTGACAAATGACCCGCAGACTCGATCACACAACCCGCCAATCCATCGCCAAAAAGATGCGCGAAGGCATCCGCCCGGAGGTCCTGGCGCGTGAATATGGTGTCACCGTGCGCACGGTCTATCGCTGCGCCCAGTTCATGCGGCAGATACAGATCGAGCGAGGCAGCAGGACCAAAACGGTGGTCTGTCGCGTCTCGCCTGCGGACCTGGCGCTGTTCGATGAAAAACTGAAAGAGGCCGGCGTCAGGAACCGAAGTGAAGCGTTGCGCAATGTCATCCGGAATGTGGGTGGTATTGCTGCACCGGACGCGGAGTTGGCCGCGGCGCTGCATGCCATGAAGGGCGCGCTCAACAGGGTGGGCAACAACGTCTCTCAGATAGCCAAGCGAATGAACGACGCAAAGAACCGGGGTCAGTCGCTCCCGTTCAGCGAAACGGACCACGCGGAGATCCGGCACCTGGCCGGAATGGTGCTCGATTTTGCGGACGAGGTTGCGCTCATGGCTGACGGTCGGCGCAGCACGCTGGATCTCAAAATTTCTAATGAGCTGAATAAACTGGCCGAGCGCGGCATCTAAGCCTGCGCTCTCCCCGCCATATGGGGGCGGTCGGGCGCTGCCGGTGCCAATTTATAGTGGATAAATTGGACATTTTGGCTATATTATGCTTGAGCGAAAGGATGTCCAAATGACCCGTGTGACCGCAACAGAATTTAAAAACAACATCGGCGCTTTTAGCGACGCTGCCATGAGTGAACCTGTGATCATCACGAGCCACCAGCGCGACCGTTTGGTGCTGCTGTCCGCTGAGGAATATCGCCGCCTGACGGGGGTCACAGAGGGTCTCAGCGACAGTGACAAGGAACGCATTGCGCGCGGCCTTGAGCGTCATCGCAACACCATCATGGAACTGGCCAACAGATGATGGACCCCAAGTGGGTGACGCGCCAGCAGGTTGAGTTCATCCATGAGGCTGTGATCGAGATGGCAGGCGGCGCATCGGGTCTGCGGGACGCCGCCTTACTTGAGTCCGCCCTGGCGCGGCCGCAGAACCAATACGCCTACGGCGAAACGGACACGTTCCAGCTTGCGGCCAGCTATGCCGAGGCGATCTCCCGCAACCATGCCTTCGTGGACGGTAACAAGCGCACGGCGTTTTACGTGGCCGTCGATTTTCTTGAGCAAAACGGGTTCCAGCTCCAACCCGCCAAGGGTGTTGAGCATGCCGATATGATGGGGCAACTCGGTCAGGGAAAAATCACCCGTGACCAAGCGGCAGCGCATCTGCGCGAACACTCTAAAGCCATGTCGTGAGGTGCGTAGATCATGGCTCAACCTTTTATGTGACGTGTAAAGATGTTACCCTTTCAAAAACTAACAATGTTATGATGTGAAAGGGGTGGGGTAACGGGCATGTCACTATCTGCATCACAGGCCGCAAAGAAAGTTGGGAAGAGCGTTCCAACAATCACAAGAGCCATAAAAAAAGGAAAATTATCTGCCACGCCGCGTGAGGGTGGCGGATGGATCATTGACGCGTCAGAGCTTTTTCGGGTCTTTCCTGCCGTTTCAGGTGAAAGTGATGTAACCCGGTCAATGTCAGGGATTGAAACCCCTCCTGAAACCAGCGTGTTACAGCGCGAAGTTGAACTGTTGCGCGAGATGCTGGAAGAAACCCGCGCCGACCGTGACAATTGGAAAGACCAGGCGCAGAAGATCACGGCATTGATCGAGGATCGGGGGGCGCGGAAGAAGAGTTTCTGGGCGCGATGGGTTGGAAGGGGCTCTGTTGCACAAATCCTGTGAGGGATTCATCTCGCGAATCCAGCGTGGTAGCTGGGTTGCATGAGCAGACCGACACCACCGACCTACAAGACCAGGAACTGGCCAGCCTATAACGAAGCGCTCAAGCGCCGCGGCTCGCTGACGATCTGGTTCGATCCCGAGATGAGCTGGGATGCCGCGCCGTCAGGCAGGCGTGGCCGCCAGCAGACCTACAGTGACACCGCCATCCAGACGTGTCTGACGATGAAGGTTCTGTTCGGCATGGCGCTGCGGCAGACGACCGGCTTCGTCGAAAGCCTGTTGCGGCTTGTCGGCCTCGACTGGACGGTGCCCGACTTCAGCACGTTGAGCCGCCGCCAGAAGACCCTCGCCGTCAGCATCCCATATCGTGGCTCCAAGGGTCCGTTGCACCTTCTGATCGACAGCACCGGGATCAAGGTCGAGGGCGAAGGCGAATGGCACGCCCGCAAGCATGGCGGCCCCAAACGGCGTGTGTGGCGCAAGATCCACCTCGGGATCGACGAGGAAACGCTGGAGATCCGAGCCGTCGAGATCACCGGGAGCCACATCGGAGATGCGCCGGTGCTGCCCGACCTGCTGGACCAGATCCCGCCGGAGGTTGAGATCGGCAGTGTCACCGCAGACGGCGCCTACGATACCCGCAAATGCCACGACGCCATTGCCGACCGCAGCGCACATGCCGTCATCCCGCCCCGCAAAAATGCCAAGCCATGGAAGACCGTCACCGCCGGTGCCGCAGCCCGGAACGAGGCCCTGCGAGCATCAAAATATCTGGGCCGCGCCCTCTGGCGACGATGGAGCGGATACCACCGCCGGAGCCGCGTCGAGACGAAGATGCATTGCGTGAAACTGCTGGGCCAGAGGCTCATGGCACGGGACTTCGACCGTCAGGTCGCGGAACTCCAGGTCCGGATCGCCGTGCTGAACGGCTACACCGCGCTCGGCATACCCGTCACAGAGCCCGTGGGATGAGTCCGTCTGGGAAAGGGGAACCTCGGCATTCAGCCGATTTGTGCAACAGAGCCACCAAGATTAACCAAACAAACCCAAACCTCTGAGAAGCGCTGAAAACTTTCGTTTCAGGCAGCGGGAGAGGTGTGTCCGGCGGCAATCAGCGCCCGGTGCAAGCAAGCCAGAGGGACCGCTTTCGGTCCCTCGCAGAGGCAAGGAGAACGCAAGTGAATGTGTCATCTCTTTTCAAGAAGCGGCGCAAGCCGAGCCGGGGTTCGCAACTTGAAGCCCTGAACCGGGCCGCTCTGGCAGGTAGCTTCGTGCCGATGCTGGCCGCAGCCATTGCCAGTTTTGTGACCACTTATAACGGCGTCCTGATCATCACGGACTGGCTGGCCGGGCAATCGGGCAATGTCGCCTATGTTGCGCTGCTGGTCTCGTTTGTCAGCGCGGGGATCAGCTTTGCGCTGTGGGGAATGACGATCCGGTATTTGCGCGCCGTCGAAACCGGCAAAGCCACGCTGATCAGTCTTGTGGTGCTCGTCTACCTGGCCGCGATGACGGCGGTCGCCTCGACCTATACGTCTTTCATCGGGCTGACCGAGCAAAGCGCGCGGGCGCTATATCTCATGGATCAAGCATCCCGTTACGCCGGGCAGGTCCGGGGGCTGGGCGCGCGGGCACTGGAAATGGAGAACGCCTTGGCGTTCATCCGGCCCGAAGCGCAATCGGCCTGCATCAAAAGCGAGACCGAGCAGCAGCGCGGTCTGATCAGCGGCTCTGCTGGCACCGGGCCGATCTCAAGCAACTTGCAAACGCTGTGCGTGCGCAAGAGCGCCCTGGCTGATGCCCTGGCCGAAACCCTGGCTGCGGCGCGTCCGCTGATAGACGAAGCGCGCACGGCCAGCCGTGAAATTGATCTGCTGATCCTTGAGAGATCGCGCTCGCTCTCAGAGCGGGAACTGTCCTTCATTGCCAAAGCACGCGCATTGGAAGCGGCTTTGGACGCGCTGCAAGCCACTGACCGGATGCGCGCGGTGCGCGCCTCTTACGCGGCCATCGGCGATGCTGTTGCCGGGCTGGAGGGGCTCAAGGCGAATGTCTCGGTTGGGCAGGCTAACGCGCTCAGCGAGATTATCGCGGCGGAGAATGCCTCAGCCAGCGCCATGCGCGATATGCTTGATCAGATCGAAGCACTGGCATTACCTGAGAGCGTGCGCGCGGAGCTGATCCCGGCCTCCAAGATCACACTCCTCTATGTTGGCGCGCACATCCCCCAGCTTGGCCTGGCGATCAGCCTGGATGCCTTCGGCCCGCTCTGCGCGCTCTTGCTCTATGCGGGCAGTCTGCGCCGCATCCAAACCCCTCGCACTTCTGTTTCCCGGAAAGGACCGCGCCATGGCACTCGTTAAATCTACCATCAAAGCTGCCGGGTCCGCCGCGTTTCTCGGCACCACGGTCATGCTGGCCGGACTGATCTTGTACGCGCAGTTCCCCGAGTTGCGGGACGGCGTGAGCGCGGTACGGTGCGTTGCGGGTTTTCCGCAGCCGGGCAGTGAATGCGTCGCGCGGAAGCTGGCGGCGCTGGAAGATGAGCGGCGGGCTTTGGACGAAGAACGCGAGCGCCTGGGCGATGTCATCGCCGCGCAGAGTTTCGTCTTCACCCAGGGCGATCAGCTCAAGGATGGCATCAATCTTGTGGTTGGTACGCTCTACGCTGACGCCGCCAGCCGGGCCAGTCTGATCCGGTCCTTCTGCTGGGCCATTGTTGATAGCGGCGGGCTTGACCCCCGCGTGGGGCTGGCCGTTCTGCACGGTGATGGCCGCATCGAAGATGTTGCCGTGCGCGCGGATGATCTGGCCCTGC